>MPMF02258716.1_pt1 | contig 97439 bp, 95 predicted proteins | sample 1617271 | NCBI WGS metagenome assembly MPMF02 (sample SAMN05944812, study PRJNA350692) | marine metagenome | biome: marine; feature: ODZ; material: water; isolation source: 120 m water sample prefiltered with 30 um filter, filtered on to 0.2 um... | place: Pacific Ocean | collected 2012-04-09... | reverse complement strand
GTCTACGTGAGCGTAGTGACGAGTTGGAGAATCGTATTCTACGTGTGAAGTATTAATTGTAATACCACGTGCTTTTTCTTCTGGTGCAGAGTCGATAGCTGCGTAATCTTTAGCTTCACCGCCGTAAGTTTTTGCACAGATTGTTGCAATCGCAGCAGTTAAAGTTGTTTTACCATGGTCAACGTGACCAATTGTACCCACGTTTACGTGTGGTTTATTACGTTCAAACTTGGCTTTAGCCATGATGATCTTCCTTTATAAACTGCTCATGAGGGTCGCCCATGAGCACTTGGTTTTTTAACTAAATTTTAGTTGGGTAATATAGTAATCGAAAGATTACTCGTCGTCACCTTTTTTACCGCCAGCTTGGAACTTAGCGATGATGCCTTCAGCCACGTTACGTGGAGTTTCAGCGTATTTAGCGAATTCCATAGAATAAGTCGCACGACCTTGAGACATAGAACGCATTTGAGTCGCGTAACCAAACATCTCAGCAAGTGGTACTTCAGCTTTAATTGCTTTCGTTCCACCAGGAAGATCGTCCATACCTTGAACCATACCACGACGACGGTTTAAGTCACCCATGATATCGCCCATGTAATCTTCTGGAGTTTCAACTTCAACTTTCATGATTGGTTCTAGAAGGATAGGATCAGCTTTCATGAAACCGTCACGGAAAGCGTATGAACCAGCCATTTTGAACGACAATTCATCAGAGTCGACATCATGGTAAGAACCATCGAATAATGTCGCTTTGATACCCACAACAGGGTAACCAGCCAATACACCATTCTTCATACGTTCTTGAATACCTTTGTCAACTGCGCCAAAGAATTCTTTTGGTACTACACCACCAACAACTTCTTCAACGAATTGGTATTCTTTACCAGCTTCATCAACATCAAGCGGTTCAAGACGTACATATACGTGACCAAACTTACCTTTACCACCAGTTTGACGTACGAACTTACCTTCTTGCTCAACAGATTTTTTGATCGTCTCACGGTAAGCAACCATTGGTTTACCAATGTTCGCTTCAACACCGAATTCACGCTTCATACGGTCAACGATGATGTCAAGGTGAAGTTCACCCATACCAGCAATAATCGTTTGACCAGATTCTTCGTCTGTACGAACGCGGAACGATGGATCTTCTTTCGCCAAACGACCTAAAGCAATTGACATTTTTTCTTGGTCAGCTTTAGTTTTTGGTTCCACAGCCAATGAAATTACTGGCTCTGGGAATTCCATACGCTCAAGTGTAATGATGTTTTTCTCATCACATAATGTATCACCAGTTGTAACGTCTTTAAGACCTACACACGCTGCGATATCACCTGCACGGATTTCATCAAGATCTTGACGTTCGTTCGCATGCATTTGCACGATACGACCGATACGCTCACGCTTAGATTTAACTGGGTTATAAACTGGATCACCTTGTTTAAGAACACCAGAGTAAACACGTACGAATGTTAAGTTACCTACAAATTTGTCGTTCATAATTTTGAACGCAAGCGCAGAGAACGGAGCTTCGTCAGATGCTTCACGAGACGCTTTAGTTTCGTCTTTGTCGTCAAGGATACCTTCGATTGCTTTAACTTCTGTAGGTGATGGTAAGAATTCAATTACAGCATCCAACATACGTTGAACACCTTTGTTTTTGAACGCAGAACCACAAAGCATTACTTGAATTTCAGATGCTAATGTACGAGCACGTAAACCAGCAATGATCTCTTCTTTAGAAAGATCACCTTCTTCAAGGTACTTGTCCATCAACTCTTCTGAAGCTTCAGCAGCAGCTTCAACCATCTTAGTACGCCATTCGTTAGCCGTATCAACGAGGTCAGCTGGAATATCGCCGTATTCAAACTTCATACCTTGAGATGCTTCATCCCAGATAATCGCTTTCATCTCGATAAGGTCAACAACACCTGCAAACGTATCTTCTGCACCAATTGGCACAACGATAGGAACAGGGTTACCACCTAAACGAGTTTTAACTTGTTCAACAGCACGGAAGAAGTTTGCACCTGTACGGTCCATCTTGTTCACGAATGCTAAACGAGGCACTTTATATTTGTTCGCTTGACGCCATACAGTTTCAGACTGAGGCTGTACACCACCAACTGCACAGTAAACCATGCACGCACCGTCAAGAACACGCATTGAACGTTCAACTTCGATTGTGAAGTCAACGTGTCCCGGTGTATCAATTACGTTGATACGATGTTGTTGGAATTGGTTAGCCATACCAGACCAGAAACAAGTCGTCGCAGCAGAGGTAATTGTAATACCACGCTCTTGTTCTTGTTCCATCCAGTCCATTGTTGCTGCACCGTCGTGTACTTCACCAATTTTGTGAGATACACCTGTGTAGAACAAGATACGTTCAGTTGTAGTTGTTTTACCTGCGTCAATGTGCGCAGAAATACCGATGTTACGGTAACGAGTAATAGGGGTTTGGCGAGCCATGATGTCTACATTCCTAAATGTTATATTTAAAACAGGACGCACCAATTAAATTGATGCGCACGAATATCCAAGCAGGCAACTTAAATACCCGCAAAGCTCCCACTTTGATAAAGAGCGATGTTGAATCGAGCTGCTGTACGCATGAATATTCTCCTGATTAGGGACTGTTTTATCCGCTTAGAAACGGTAGTGAGAGAAGGCTTTGTTGGCTTCAGCCATACGATGCACGTCTTCACGTTTTTTGATCGCTGCACCTTTACCTTCAGCTGCATCAAGCAACTCACCAGCAAGACGTAAAGCCATCGTTTTTTCAGAACGCTTAGCAGCAGCATCTACTAACCAACGCATAGCTAAAGCAGTACGACGGGATGGGCGTACTTCCATAGGTACTTGATAAGTAGCACCACCAACACGGCGTGCTTTTACTTCAACCATAGGACGAACTTTTTCAAGAGTAGTCTCGAAAAATTCAACTGGGTCTACTTTGTTTTTTTCTTGAACACGTTCTAAAGCACCGTAAACGATACCTTCAGCAACAGATTTTTTACCATCTTGCATTACGTGGTTCATGAATTTAGCGATTGTTTGGCTGCTAAATTTTGGATCTGGAAGGATCTCACGAGCAGCGACTACGCGACGTCTTGGCATTTTAATACACCTAATAATATGACACTTCAGGATGATCCAGCAGTTGTACTAAGTGTCGTGTACATGACGCTGGCCTTACTATACGTCGCTTGAATTACAAATCTATGAAGAATTCAAACAAGCGAAACGCTAAAGGGTTGCTTGGGCTAGTTTCCTAGAATTACTTCTTAGGACGTTTAGCACCGTATTTAGAACGTGACTGGTTACGATCTTTCACGCCAGCACAGTCTAAAGAACCACGAACGGTATGGTAACGTACACCTGGTAAGTCTTTAACACGACCACCACGGATAAGAACAACACTGTGCTCTTGTAAGTTATGACCTTCACCACCGATGTAGCTAGATACTTCAAAACCTGAAGTTAAGCGAACACGGCAAACTTTACGCATTGCTGAGTTAGGTTTTTTAGGTGTAGTCGTATATACACGTGTACATACACCACGACGTTGTGGACAAGCCTTCAACGCAGGAACTTTTGATTTTTCAATCAAAGTTGTACGACCCTTACGGATCAACTGATTTGTTGTTGCCATTTGGCAATTCTCCCGTTATTAAACAACCTCAAAAAGAAAAACACCTCTTTTCAAGGGCACATAATTGTAAGTCAAGAAGTAAAAATGGTCAACATTGCGATGCATAGCAAATGCTGACCATTCCTAGAGTTTTGTTAATTTTCAGTATGTATTACATATCCTGAAATAAATTAGCTGTGTTTGTTCGACGCTGGCTCAATATCTATCGTCTTTTGTTCAGTGACAAGTTCTGCTTTTTCAGTCAAAACTTGTTGCTCTTCTGCATCGCTTAAAGCAGGCTGTTGTTTCGTATGTTCATGTTCAACCACATGCTTTTCAGCGAGTTGTTCAATCCCTAACTCAACATCATCAAGCTTAGATTCCTCACTCGTAGATTGGGTTTTTACTTGAACCTCTACCTGAGTGATCACCTCATTCTGAGCGTTACTTTGCGATGCATTGTTTACATTCTCAGCATTTAAAAGTCTTGGACTTGCTTTTTTCAATAAAGCTTCAGCCTTTAAATAAGCCTCTAATGGAGAAATATTTTCATCTGGATGCTCATTTAAATAGAAACGTGCAGCGCCAAAAATAGACTGCGATTTATGTCCAACATCTTCTAAAAGCTTCCAACTATAAAAACCACCTAAGGCAGCTCCTGCAACTGGTGTTAACCGGCCTATAACAGAAACTTGTGGAATATGATTGAGCCACCCCCACTTAAACTGCCCTTCTTCATCGACCAGCCATTTCTTAATAAGTTCAATATCATTATTTGAACCCAATAATTGCTGAAATTGCTGTAAGTCATGTGTTTCTAACATTGATTTTAATGCTTTCAGTGCGAGTAATAATGTTTGCTTTTCAGCAACAAGACCCAAATCAATTTCTTTAAAAATAAAAGCAACAATCTCTTGGTCTACATCTTCTGACAAGTCAAAGCCATGAGAGCGCCCCGTTTGATAGATTGTTCTCAGCGCTAAAACGATAGATGCAGGAATATCAACAGTAGCACCCCATACACCTGTTGCACCTGTTATTAAACCTTGAGCAGCAGCTAATAATTTATTTTGTTCAATCAATGCTTGACTTAAACGTTGTGAGCGACCTGTGTCACGCGTCAACTCAGCAATGTCTTTTACTCCAGCTTCTTCAAGAATTTTCTCAGTTAAAGAGCTGTTTGAACTGAACTCGTTTAACCATTGAAATAAATAGTCAGAAACTTTTTCACCAAGATCTGGTGAAACAAAGGTCGCTACATTATTTACTCGACCGTAATGACGACCAAGTAATTGATGGGACAATTTAGGTAACTGTTGACGAAGCATATGTTGTGGACTTTCATAACTCTCCACCTCAAATGGGCTTTTAAAACGAGCTTTTCCCTCAACAATCTGTGATGCATTCGCAAGTTCAGCACCAGATGTGGTTGGAGCTACTTGAAGTTTTTGTAATTCGGAACTGAGCTTTTTAGCCACTCCAAAGGCTTGTGCAAATAAACCTGAAGTTTGCTTGTTTTTAGATTTTGCCATCAAGAACCTCTGCTCTGTAATCTGTGCATTTCTAGGTAAATACTAGGTTGAATGCAGATTTATCTCAACTTTTATCTGTATTCTTTCATTACGTTTCGTCACAACATCACTTATGTTTACCAATATTTACACAACTGGAAATAGGCATAAAATTTGCCATAAGAAATAAAAAACCTTTCTGCTATCATGGTGTCATTCACTCAAAAGCCATTTTAATCGTTATATTCTCCTGAGTTGTATTCATAGCGATAACTACAAAGGCTTCGTATTACCATAAAAGGGAACTGTAAATGAAACGTGTTGTAATCACTGGTATGGGCATTAACTCATGTATCGGTAACTCTTTAGAAGAGGTTACTCATTCTCTAAAAAATGGAATCTCTGGAACACGTTTTAACCCAACTTATGCAGAACTTAACTTCAAAAGCCATGTAAGTGCTGCAGCAGTACAAGACTTTGACAGTATTGATCGTAAACTTAAGCGATTTATGGGCGTATGCGCGATGTATGCATACAATGCAGCAATTGCGGCTGTGGAAAATGCAGGCCTTAAACAAGAAGATTTAGCACATAATCCACGTTATGGTATCGCTGGCGGTTCTGGTGGTAACTCAACCGCATCAGTAACTGAAATGGTAAAACTTCTTGAGGAAAAAGGCGCACGTAAAGTCGGTCCTTTCTTCGTTCCGCGCAATATGAGTAATACGATTACTGCAAACGTTGGCGTCGCTTTAAAACTTCAAGGGATCGCGCACTCTATTACCAGTGCATGTGCAACTTCAGCAGATGCTATTGGATACGCTTTTAACCTCATTCAACTTGGTAAGCAAGATTTAATGCTTGCAGGTGGTGGTGAAGAAGATCATTGGTCTCAAAGTTTATTATTTGATGCGATGGGTGCTTTATGCTCTAAGTATAATGACTCTCCTGAAACTGCATCTCGCCCATACTCAGCAGACCGTGATGGGTTTGTGATCGCAGGTGGCGGTGGTTTTGTGGTTTTAGAATCACTCGAACATGCTCAAGCACGTGGTGCAAATATCTTAGCTGAAGTCGTTGCTTATGCAGCAAACAGCGATGGTGCCGATATGGTTGCACCATCAGGTGAAGGCGCTACACGTTGTATCCTTATGGCATTAGACGAAGCCAAACAACATGGTGTAGAAAAAGTTGATTATGTAAATACGCATGGTACATCCACCCCTGCTGGCGATGTAACTGAACTAAAAGCAATGGAGCGCGCATTTGGTGAAGGCAAAGTTCCTGCATTAAGTTCAACAAAATCAATGACTGGTCATAGCTTGGGTGCAGCAGGCGTTCAAGAAGCGATTTATTCTGTATTAATGATGCAAAATGACTTTATCGCTCCAAACATCAATGTGACTGAACTTGATGAAGGTGCTCAAGGTTTCGATATAGTACTTGAAAAACGTGATGCAAAACTGAATACTGTGATGAGTAACAGTTTTGGCTTTGGCGGTGTTAACGCTTGCCTTATTTTCAAGAAGTGGGATGCATAATCCCACCTAGGATTATCGATGGATGCACCTTCTGATGCTTTCTTGTGGGTAAAAGCATTACATATTATTGCCGTGGTTTGTTGGTTCGCTGCGTTGTTCTACTTACCACGTCTTTTTGTTTACCACGCCATGAGTGAAGATGCTCTAAGCCATCAACGCTTTGAAGTAATGGAACGTAAGTTATATCGAGGGATTATGTGGCCATCCATGATTGCCACATTAATTACTGCTCACTTTCTAGTTGATTGGGGTGATTCAACTCGACATTACCACGATGCATTATGGTTTTATCTCAAAGTAGGCTTGGTTGGCTTACTAGTGATCTACCATTTAGTATGTGGTTATTACCGTAAAAAGCTGATTGGTAATGCTCACTACAAATCACATAAGTTTTGGCGCTTCTTTAATGAAATGCCAACACTGATCCTATTTGCAGTGGTCATTCTTGTGGTCGTAAAACCTCAGTTTTAAATGAGCGATATCTTCTCGGATGCTGTACTTTGCTGATATGCTTGTACAGCATTTTTCGTATTCATACTAAATATTACAAATAATTAATACACTCTTAGCTCAAACTAGGCCATTTTCTTGTTTTCAAATATCCAAAAACCATTAAATTGCCTAAATACCAAAAAACAACTATCTAACAAACATTCTATTTTAGAATAGATATTTAAGTTTTTTCATATATCAAATTCTGATGATCAAACCATCTCAGCACTATTTAAACAGATTAAATGCTCGATTCATTTCCAGCTTAATCATTTATCTGAAAATAGATCAATTTCAATATCGTCAATTGACTACAGGTGAAATCGAAATGGCACGTTCAGTCTTTGGTCATTTAATTAACTACAAAGAAGTCAAAATTTTTAACATCCCGTACCTACCTTGGCAACCAGAAAACATTTTTATTGCCCCAAATGGAAATCTATTTGTTCATCCCAAGTATTTCCGTTCTGACTACTCAAGTTGCTCAACCAACTTACAAGGAATTTTTATTCATGAAATGGCACATATCTTACAGTTTCAGCAACAGACCAATGTCATTCTAAAGGGTGTAATCTTACAATTAGGCTATTATTTGAGTTTTAAAAAATACAATCCCTACCATTATCATTTTATTCAGGGAAAAGCTTTCTCAGACTACAATATTGAACAACAAGGAGACATTGCCCAAGACATTTTTTTAAATAAGATTCCAAACATTATTCTTGGGAAATAAAAAAGCTCTATAAATTTAATTTACAGAGCTTTTAAGTAAAAGAACTACAACATGTATTACATAGCAGTACTTTTTTGAGTTTCAGAGTTGAGTTCATGACTATCATCCATTTCAGTCGTAAAATCTACACGCATTGCATCCATAACGATTGTGCTCATACGTCCCGCACCAATTGCTAATCCTAAAGCAATTACAAAATACACAAGCATTAAAGTCATATCATCAACCTCTCTTAAAAAATACTTATTGAGTAAATAAAACCTAGTTCTCATTCTCACGAAGCATTACTGTACCTACACGACCAACAGTAATGGCTAAGCCAGATGCAACAGCTAATATTAATAAAATCGACATATATTTCACCTCACCTGTAACTGGATAGTAGATGTAATCTGCTAGCTTAGGCTTGCTGATCGCCATCATTTAAAATAATCGTACCTACACGACCAACAACTACAGCTAAACCAAATGCGATGACTGGAAATAATACAACTGACATAGTGAATACCTCTTTGTTTTTCTGAGTATGTATCGCGACATACTTAATTTAAATCACAGTGTACATATGTTCACATTGATTAGGATAATAGCAGTGCACAAATGTACACTCAAGTGAAGCAAATAGATTCCCGACGAACGGTTAAAAAAGGTACAATCCAATAAAATTATATATTTGAATCATTTATATTTTAGAGAAACCCTAAATTTTCTTAATTTTTCCCAATCAAGATAGAAATCATACGAAAGAATGATTTCTATGATGTCATTTAGCTGTCATTTCTATGTGCGAAATTGACATGAAAAAAATCTTTTTATAGCTATATTAAATTTATTCATAATCATGCACCATAACAACGCAAACATTGAGAAATGTTGCTGTTTTATACAGAAAAACTTGTTATTTTTACGCAGAAAAATGTGCATTTAGTATATATTAGTAAACTTGTCATTTTTCTTTAAGATATAGAATGTTTGACACCATGATATACAAGCGTTTTTAAAACTATACCTATATAAATCAAAACCTTGTATATCAGCACCAGTTAAAACTCAGGATTAGGTTTGAATGAAAAATTTTAAAGTTGCCCTTGCTCAGTTCTCTCCGCATATTGGCAATATTGACGCAAATACTCGAAAGATGGTTGAACAAGCAAATCTAGCGAAACAACAAAAGGCTGATTTGGTCATCTTCCCTGAACTTTCTACCATCGGTTACCCAGCAGAAGATTTATTACTCCGCCCTAATTTACAAAAACGCACCCAAAAAGCGTTCGCTCAATTAAGCGAAGTAAAAGATATTTTAATGGTGTTTGGTTTTGTGCACCAAACTGAAGATGGTCATCGTTACAACTCTGCTGCCGTCATGAAAGATGGTCAAGTTTTGGGCATTTATAATAAACACAACTTGCCAAACTATAGCGTTTTTGATGAAAAACGTTATTTCCAAGATGGTCATCAGCATTTAATTTTTGAGTACCTTGGACATAAATTTGGTGTACTAATATGCGAAGATGTTTGGTCTCTCAATACAGTTAAACAATTAAGTCAGCTGAATGTAGAAACAGTATTAGTTTTAAATGCATCACCATATGAAGTTGGCAAGCCACAACATCGAATTCAAACATTAAATGAGCTTGCTAAACAATTAAGTCTTAATGTTATTTACGTTAACCAAGTTGGCGGACAAGATGACTTAATTTTTGATGGATCGAGCTTTGTCTGCAATAAGAATGGTCAAGCAGCTTTACAAGCACCAAGCTTTAAAGAAGACCTTTATATTGCAGAGTACGATGCAGAACAAAAACAATTTAAAACGTCTGACACAGCCCCTGCTTTAGAAACTTTCGCTGAAATTTACCAAGCTTTAGTTCTAGCGACTCGTGATTATGTTCAACGCTCTGGATTTCCAGGGGTAATCTTGGGTTTATCTGGCGGTATTGACTCAGCATTAACGCTTGCAATTGCAGTCGATGCGATTGGCGCGGATAAAGTTCAGGCTGTGATGATGCCGTACACTTACACATCACAAATGAGTGTCGAAGATGCAACTGAACAGGCACGTCGCATGGGTGTGACGTTTGGCATCGCCGAAATTCATCCGATTGTAAATAGCTTCATGCAAACACTTTATCCATTCTTTGGAAATAGCCCAGCTGATGCAACAGAAGAAAACTTACAAGCCCGTACACGCGGCACATTACTGATGGGATTATCAAATAAATTCGGTAATCTTGTGCTCTCTACAGGAAACAAATCTGAAATTTCAGTTGGTTACTGTACTTTATATGGCGATATGGTTGGTGGTTTCTCTGTATTAAAAGATGTCTACAAAACTATCGTGTTTGAATTAGCGAAATATCGCAACACTTTAGACGAAACTCCTGTTATTCCTGAGCGTGTGATTACTCGCCCACCTTCAGCGGAATTACGTCCAGATCAAAAAGACCAAGACTCTTTACCTGCATATGACGTATTAGACGCAATCTTATATGCATATATTGAAGAAGACCTTAGTCAAGCAGACATTATTGCTAAAGGCTACGAAGCGGCAGTCGTAGAGAAAGTGATTCGTTTGGTTGATCGCAATGAATACAAGCGTCGTCAGGGCGCAATTGGACCACGCATTAGTTCGCGTGCGTTCAGTCGTGAACGACGCTACCCTATCGTCAATGGATGGACAGCGAATGACTGAAAAAATTGTTTCTGAAAAGTCACAATTACTTGCTCAAGCACTTATGCTTGAGCAAGTTGCATTTTATAAAAAACAACTTACAACCGAACTTTCCGCTGAATTTTTTCAGCAGTTCATTCAACTTTTTTTGCAGCACGCACCCAATATTCAACTGAATGAAGTTGTCGAACTCGAACAAATTCAAGCAGTCGTCAAACGCTATGCATTTGAAATGCAGTTAGGTGCAGGGCTATTAGAATTTATTGGTGAAATCGCTCAACGATTGCATGTTTTTTCTTTACAGTCATCAGCAGAGTTACAAGACTTATTTTCAGATCAACAGTTTGAAATGTGGTTATCGAAGTTTCTAGAACTAGAAAATATTCGCCACTATTTGAATCACTTCCTGAGAGAAAGCCCATCTATTCAGCAGTTGTGCCAATATATTGCAACAACAACATTACAGAATAAATTACCAAAATTATTCTCGCAATCTGATGAAGACAGAGTTTCTTCTAGTAAATATGAATGGCAACAGAAACTAAAAACATTCTCTCATCGCCAACAACAACGTATCGAACAAAAAATTGAAGATAGTATTGCTCGCTTCATTCAAGAGCAGTTAGTAGATCTCAGCTTACTTTCAAATGATGATTTAGAGACACTCGCTCGCAATGTTTGGGATGATAATAAATCGAAACCACTCTCTGAATACACCAAGCAAGTAACCCCGCTTGATGTTGAAGAGTTCTTCGTCATGATCTATGAATATTGGAAAGAACTACGTGAGTCTTCTTACATTCAGGATTTAATCTTGTATGGCGTTAAAGTCTTTTATGATTTCTATAAAGACGAAAGCTTAGCAGATGTTTTCGCTGCAATCGGACTGGAAGAAAGCGATCTTCAAAATGAGGCTGTGCGCTTCTATCCTAAAGTCGTAGCTGCTTTAGATGAACATGGAGTATTAGAGCCTATCATCACGTTAATTTTAAAACCATTCTATAAAAGCAGCCAAACATTAGCGACGATAGAAAAACATTTATAAAATCTGTTCTTAAGCCAAAGTAACCTTTGGCTTATTTTTTATAAGAATTATAGATAAAAAGAAACCACGCAGGAGCGTGGTTTTTAAAATGGTGGCTATGACGAGACTTGAACTTGTGACCCCCGCATTATGAGTGCGGTGCTCTAACCAACTGAGCTACATAGCCGTAAACTGTGTGCGCATTATCTAGTGTTCCCCCCTACAGGTCAAGCCTATGGCATTGAAAATATAGGACATATGAACAGTTTTTATTCTTTTAAATTGCATTTGATCATTTTTCAACTAATTTACAGCTAAATTAAAAATTTAATGAAAATGTCAGAATGATTTGTTAAAAATTCAATCAGAAAAATAAAAAAAGTTGTTTTAAAAAACAGCAGATAAAAAGAGACCACGCAGGAGCGTGGTCTATAAAATGGTGGCTATGACGAGACTTGAACTTGTGACCCCCGCATTATGAGTGCGGTGCTCTAACCAACTGAGCTACATAGCCGAAAACTGTGGGCGCATTATCTTAACTTTCACTACACACGTCAAGCACAATTTTCAAAAAATCTTAGAAGTGAGCCTATAAGCCGGGTTCTGTCGAGGACGATCATTCCTCTAGGCGTACAATCACTCATACGCTCAAGCGACCTACCCGAATCCAGCACGGGCCGTGCCTCAGGATTCCTATTTGGTCTTGCTTCTGGTGGGGTTTACCTTGCCGTGAACTGTTACCAGACACGCGGTGCGCTCTTACCGCACCCTTTCACCCTTACCTCACGAATGAGGCGGTCTACTCTCTGCTGCACTTGCCGTCGGCTTTCGCCGCCCAGGCGTTACCTGGCACCTTGCCCTATGAAGCCCGGACTTTCCTCCCCTGCTTCAGTCACGGAGACCTCCACAGCAGCGACCGTCCAGCCCACTTCGAGGCGCATCTTATCAAAAATTAAAATTAATTGCTCGCATTTTTTTGTGCCGTGAGCTTTTTATACTTTGCCATCAATTCATCTTGTGATTCTACATGCTGAGGATCAAGAGGAATACAATCTACTGGGCAAAACAACTGACACTGAGGCTGATCATGATGTCCTACGCACTCTGTACAAAGCGCAGGATTTATTTCATAGATCATCTCACCAATATAAATAGCTTCATTAGGGCACACAGGCTCACAGACATCACAGTTAATGCATTCATCTGTAATATATAATGACACTTTACCAGCCTTGTTGATGCTTACGTTCAAATGCTTCAACCACAATGGCTGGAACAAATTTAGTCACATCACCTTTCAATCGCGCAATTTCTCTTACTAACGTTGATGAAATAAAAGAAAATTGCTCCGATGGAGTTAAAAATACAGATTCAAACTGTGGATCAAGTTGACGGTTCATGTTTGCCAACTGAAACTCATATTCAAAATCAGAAATTGCTCTTAAACCACGTAATACTGCTGTTGCACGTTGTTCACGAAAGAAATTGACCAACAAACCATCAAAGCCCACAAATTCCACATTAGATAAATGACTCAATGATGCTTTTGCTAACTCTACACGCTCTTCTAAGCTAAACACTGGATTTTTATGGTGTCCAATCGCAATTGCTACAACAACCTCATCAAACATTTTTGATGCTCTAGCAACCAAATCAACATGACCATTGGTAATTGGATCAAATGTCCCCGGATAAATCACACGTGTTTTAGACATGCGTTGTACTCTGCGTCTATGAGATAAGGTGCATATTTTAACAAAAGTTAAGCATAAACGCTAAATTCCTAAATGATGGAAAAAGATTGCGTTTTGCGGCACAATAAGCGCAATTGTGGAAGTTTAAATTATGGCGAAAGCAACAGTAGTAAAAAAACATAATGGTGGCACGATTGCTCAAAATAAAAGAGCACGTCACGATTACTTTATCGAAGAAAAATTTGAAGCAGGTATGTCATTACAGGGCTGGGAGGTTAAATCTCTTCGCGCTGGTCGTATGAGCTTGACTGAAAGTTATGTCATTTTCAAAAATGGCGAAGCATTTTTATTTGGTTCGCAAATTCAACCGTTGTTATCAGCTTCAACACATGTGGTTCCAGAAGCTACACGTACACGTAAATTATTACTATCTCGTCGTGAGCTTGAACAACTCATGGGTGCAGTGAATCAAAAAGGTTATTCATGCGTGCCTTTGGCATGTTACTGGAAAGGTCATTTAGTTAAACTTGAAATTGCATTGGTAAAAGGTAAGCAAATGCACGATAAGCGAGCGACTGAAAAAGACCGTGATTGGCAACGTGATAAAGCACGTATGTTGCATAAGTAATAAAAAACCTCCAACTCATGGAGGTTTTTTTTAATCTTCTAATTAACTAGAAGAATGCTTTAATCTTAATTCAGCCAAATATTTACCAAACTTTCGAGCGGTTTCCAAATCACCTTCTGGCGGTGTAATTTCCACACTGGCATTATCAGATTGTGTCATTAGACCAAGAAAACTCGACATACGGTTAATGTCTAGTGGACTACGCCCTGTCGGCATAAATGGTAACCCAGCCCATAACATGCCATGTTGCATCGCAAATAAATTAATTTGCTGTAATACCGCTAATTTATCACCACTTAAACCACCGCCATTGGTAAAGCCTGCAGCAATTTTTCCTTGCCATGTACGCGCTAACCAACGTTTAGAAGAGTCTTCCATAAATTGTTTCAATGCAGACGTTAGACTGCCCATATAAGTTGGGCAACCCATCACGATGACATCTGCTTGATCTATTAAATCCCACTGTGGTGCAGCGACAGAAATAAGATGCACATCTGCACCTGCTTGCTCTGCGCCTTGAGCAATATATTGTGCAACTTTTGCCGTATGCCCATAAGGACTATGATAAATCACACAAACTTTGACTTGGGGAGTAATTTGCTCAATAACAGACATGGAAAATTTAAAAACCAATGAATTAGATCAAGTTTAACATTTTTAAACCACTCAAGGCGAATCAGCAATGCAAGATAGATTTATCGCATAAAAACAAATGTCGCCATTCGTCCTGTTTTAGGATCACGGCGGTAAGAAAAATAATCTTTATCTTGCTGATAAGAGCACTGATTCCCACCTAAAACAGTTTCCACACCGAAACGATTTAAAATAAATCGTGCGATCGCATATAAATCGGCTTGGTATTTACCTTCAACTTGACCAGCAATAAAAGCGCTTTCCAGTTCAGGATATTTTACGCAAAAAGCAGCTTTTACCTCAGTACCCACTTCAAAACAAGGCTGACTAATCGCCGCACCCAACCATGCCCACGTTGGTTGTGATTGCATTTCAGTCACTGTATTTTCAATAATACCATTGGCCAAACCACGCCAGCCTGCATGTAGGTTCGCAACCTCTGTCCCTTCAGAATTGCCGAGTACAACAGGAAGACAGTCCGCTGTCATCATTATTAATGCATGACCTTGGCGCTGAGTCACCAAACCATCACCTTCAAGTGCAATAAATGGAATTTGCTCATTGATCGTATGACAAATAGTGCTGTGTGTTTGCGTCATCCACGTTATTTTATCAACACCAAATTCTGATAGCTGATTTAATAAGATCATCCGATGCTGTTGCACACGCTGTGCATCATCATTGACATGTAGTGCCAAATTAAAACCAGCTAAATGATTATCGGATGTTGCAATCGTTTGCGCATTTTCAATACGTGTTTGCCCAACGAAAACACCTTTGGGTAAACCTTGTACAAACTCCATAAATATCTCCTGAGCTATATTTTCTACTGTCAACCTCTCCTAAAAGGAGTGGGAATTTAAAGCACTGCAAGACATTGAATTCACAAAAGTCTCCCTCCTTAAAGGAGGGAGGTTTAGAGGACGGTTGAGCTTTACTTAATACGCTTCATTTTCACTACGAAGAACTTCAACCAATTGAATGAAATCCTCTGGCCACGGTGCTTCAAACATCATTTCTTCACCAGTGCGTGGATGTACTAGACCAAGCTTAGCGGCATGTAGTGCTTGACGTTTAAAGCTACGCAGCATATCGGTTAGTTTTTCTGAAGCGCCTGCTGGAAAACGAACGCGATTCACATAAACAGGATCACCAACTAAACCATGACCTAAATAACTAAAATGCACACGAATCTGGTGCGTACGACCAGTTTCAAGCTGCGCTTGAATACGGGTAAAGTCTCGGAAGCGTTCTTTGACATTATAGTGTGTTACCGCATCACGCCCACCGGGTAAAATCGCCATTTTAACGCGGTCAACTGGATGACGTTTGATTGGTTCATCAATCGTTCCGCCTGCAATGATATTACCGTAGGCAATCAAATCATAAACGCGATAAACCGTTTTCTTTGCCAATTGTTTACTCAATGAAAATTGAGCTTCCAGATTTTTAGCAACGACCAATAAGCCACTGGTGTCTTTATCAATACGATGAACAAGTCCAGCTCGTGATAGCTCAGCCAGTTTTGGCGCGTGATAAAGTAGGGCGTTCACTAAAGTTCCCGTTGGATTGCCGGCACCTGGATGAACAACCATCCCTACTTCTTTATTGATCACAATAATATCGTCGTCTTCATAGACAATATTGAGCGGGATATTTTCAGGCTGACTCGATGTTTGTGCTTCAAGCTCAACATCTAGGGTTAATACTTCATTACCTTCACAACGGTACTTTGGCTTAACCGTGTTACCATTTACCAACAGATGACCGTCTTTCATCCACTGTTTAAGTTTCTCACGAGAAAACTCACTCCAGACGAGTGCTGCGACCTGATCAATACGTTGACCTAAATAGTCTTCATCAAGTTGAATTTGCAACGATAAACGTGTTGCAGTTGAGTCAGAATTATGATTATCTGCATCGACAGAATCTTCAAGTAAGAAATCTGTTTCAGAGATGTTTGAATTGGAAGATTGTGCTGAAGTCATTTGATGATCGGTACAAAAGTGGTTTAATAGCACCATTGTAGCTCATTGCCCAGAATAACAGAGGAGTTTTTATGTCGCTACCACGTTATAAAATTACGATGCTTGCGCTTTCTTTAGGTGTAGCATCTGCATTTGTGGGCTGTAGCAGCAATCCAAGCAAAAAAGAAGTGGTTGATAAAGGACCGCAATCAAGCGAACAGGTTTATTTTGATAAAGCACAAAAATCGCTTGATCGTAATCAATATACTGATGCCGTGAAATCGCTAGAAGCTTTAGATACTTACTATCCTACTGGACAATATACGCAACAAGCGCAACTTGAACTTCTCTACGCTAAATTCAAACAAAAAGATTATGAAGGTGCAATTGCACTAGCTGATCGTTTCATTCGCTTAAATCCGCAACATCCAAATGTTGACTATGCTTACTATGTTCGCGGCGTTGCGAACATGGAAATGAACTACGACAGCCTAATTCGCTACACATCTTTACAACAATCACATCGTGATGTCAGTTATATCAAAGTTGCCTATCAAAACTTTGTTGACCTCATTCGTCGTTTCCCAAGTAGCCAATATTCTGTTGACGCAGCGCAACGCATGAAATTTATTGGCCAAGAACTTGCTGAAAATGAAATGAATGCCGCACGATTCAATATTCAGCGTAAAGCATGGTTAGCTGCTGCTGAGCGTGCGCAATGGGTGATTGAACATTACCCTCAAACACCACAAACACCAGAAGCGTTAGCAACTTTAGCTTACAGCTATCAAAAACTTGGTGATCAAGCGACTTCTCAACAATATATCGAGATTTTAAAACTCAATTACCCACATTTGGTTAAATCAAATGGTGAAGTAAATTTACGCGCCGCACGTAAAGAAGGTAGCTGGATTAACCGTGCAACATTAGGTTTATTAGGACGCGAGTCTAAAACTGTTGATGCTAAAAATGTCGAAACAACGAGTGAAACTGAACAGCGTAGCTTAACCAATCGCCTCACTTTAGGCTTATTCGACAAACCTGAATCTGAGAAAACAGCGCCAGAGCCAGTTGCAGCACCAGAAACACCGACTCAGGAAAAGAGCTGGACGAATCGTCTAAGCTTTGGATTATTAGATAAACCTGAACAACAAAATACAACTGAGGAAGATGCTGCAAACTAATTTGCAATCATCTGATACAGCAAACAGGCAAGTCTCCCTTGCCTGTTTTTTATTTTATGCAACAATGGTTCCTGACATTTTTGCACTGTAATAATGTCTTAGTCTTACTCCTGTCTGAAATGGTTTAACGCACATGGCAATTCCACAGCATACGATTGATCAAATATTAGATCGAACCGACATTGTCGATTTGATTGGTCAACGTGTGAAGTTAAAAAAGACTGGACGAACTTATTCTGGTTGTTGCCCATTTCATCAAGAAAAAACACCATCTTTTCATGTTTATCGAGATAAACAGTATTTTCATTGCTTCGGCTGTCAGGCCAATGGTAATGCCATTCGCTTCTTAATGGATATTGATGGACGTAACTTCGTTGATGTGATGAAAGAACTGTCGAATAAGACAGGCATCGATCTGCCGAAAGACAATCACGACAATAAAAAACTCTCGTATAAACGTAGTCCACAACCAACTCCAGCAGCACAGCTACCTGTAACACAAGATAAGACAACTGAGCTTAATCCTCCAATTCAAACGCCGATGGATGATCATTTCATCGACATGGATCGTTTTATGGATGATCCTTTTGCCCAGTTCGATCCATCATTTATGGTGGATGAAAATGTACAGGAAGGAAACCTATATGACTTACTGGAAAATGTTGCGCAATTTTATGAACGCCAACTGCCCAATAGTCAAAAAGGACAGAATTATTTCAAACAACGTGGTCTATCAGCACAAACAATTCAATTCTGGCGTTTAGGTTATGCCCCAGAAGACTGGCAACACTTAGAAAAAGCCTTTCCTCAAGATATTGAAGGTTTAAAGCAAATTGGTTTGATTCGATCAAGTGATAGTGGTCGAGATTTTGATTTATTACGTGACCGCGTTATTTTCCCTATTCGTGATCATAAAGGCCGAGTTGTCGGATTTGGTGGTCGTGCACTCAATGATGAAATCAAACCCAAATATATTAACTCTCCTGATTCAGAAGTCTTCCACAAGAACCAATTACTGTATGGCTTGTATGAAGGGCGTAAACTTAAAGCCAATGACTGGTTGATGGTGGAAGGCTATATGGATGTCATCGCCTTGCAGCAGTATGGCATTAATGGCGCTGTTGCGACACTAGGAACAGCAAGTAATGCAGATCACTTAACCACACTATTTAAGCAAAACTCAAGAATCACTATCGCTTTTGATGGTGATGCTGCTGGACAAAAAGCAGCACGTCGTACCTTAGAAATTGCACTGCCCTTACTCAATGATGGTCGAGAATTAAAGTTTTTTGTCCTTCCTAATGAACATGACCCTGACTCTTTAATTCGCCGTGAAGGTTTAGAAAACTTCCAAAAACTATTGCAACAAGCTCCCTTGTTATCTGATTTTGTATTTGCACATTTAACGGGACAGCATGATGTAAGCTCCCCTGAAGGCAAAAGCTTAGTTATGGGTGAGTTGCGTGAGCTAACTGAATTACTACCCAAACAAGGCTCATTCCGTTACCTACTCACACAATCCTTTAGAGAAAAATTAGGCTTAGGTAAACGCTTTACACCGCAAATCAGTCATGATGCTTCTTTATCTTTTAATATTCATACCAAAGATGAAGATTTTGCAATTGCGATCTTGATGCACCACCCATTTTTATATATTCATTTTGAAGAATTACGAGCAGTCATCGACCAAACTGAACTATTGGCCAAAATTTTGGCTTCATTAAATATAGTATTTGATGATTTGCCCGATGAACAGGAATTGGCAACTTATTATGTGCTGGGTGCATGTAGCAGCTATAGCCATGAAATTGCAGACATTATGCAACGAACCAATATTCAATCGCTCACGCAAGCACCAGAAGTTGCAGATAAACTGGCTAAAGAATATGCACTCGGTTTACAAGAGAAGTATTTAAGATTAAAACTTAAATCACCGATTACACTAATTGAATCAAGAAATCTGCGTCAACAACTCAATGAATTGACCAAGCAAATCAGTTTACGCTTATTGTCTTAATTGTTGCTATTGTCTTGGTTTACGTTCGTGCTCAAACACATCGTGCAAATGTTGTTGCAACCATTCAAAGTAATCTGGGTTTTCAGATTTCGCAGCTTCTCTTAAAAGAATGGAAGTTGGATGCATCAATTTTTGAGTCAAACGATGTGCGAACTCATGTAAAACCTGTTCAGCTGTATGACCATGCTGTAAAGACTCTAGGGCATGATTGAGTTCCAATTGACTCATTTCTTCACTGTGCTGACGGTATGCTTGAATCGCACCACTCGCCTCTTTAACCTTTTGCTGTGTAAGTAACTGTGTCGCAAGCTGATTGACCATTACCTCTGCTTCAACCGCCGCTTGACGACGTTGCGCAAGATTCTCATCAATCACACTTTGTAAATCATCAACACCGTATAAATAAACGTTATCTAATGACTCAACTTTGGGATCAATATCGCGCGGTACAGCTAAGTCAACCATCAGCATTTGTTGATAGCGACGCTTTTTTAATGCAGATTTGACATCACTATATCCAATGACTTGATGCAAGCTCCCCGTACAACTAGAGACGACATCAGCACGATAAAGATTTTTTGCTAGCTCATTAAACGGAATGATTTCAACTTCGACTTGATGTCCAATTTCTTGGGCAAGAAGATCTGCGCGTTCACGACTACGATTACAAATCATAATCTTAGCAACACCCATCTTAGCTAAATGCTTGGCAACAAGTGTATTCATCTCACCAGCAGCAACCATCATAACTGTCAATTTTTCAGGATGGCTAAATACCTGTGATGCCAATTGAGCAACAGCATAACCCATTGAAACGGCATGGCTTCCAACCGAAGTCTCTGAGCGTACTCTTTTTGCTGCATAAAAAGCATATTCAAAAACACTGTTGAGTTCAGCAGATACAGTTTCAGCATCTTTTGATAAAGCAAGAGCGCTTTTGACCTGCCCTAAAATTTGCGGTTCACCCAGCATCAATGAGTCTAAACCACTCGCTACTCGCATCAAGTGCGTAATAGCCTGCGCATTTTCGTAACGATAAACATGATGAATTAACTGTTTTACATCAATATTATTCACTTGGGCTAGCCAACTGAGAATGCAATCGGCATCTTCAGTCATGGCATAAACTTCGGTGCGGTTGCATGTAGAAACGACAACCATGTCTTTCAAAGCAGGATTTTGGCGTTGTTCAAGCAATAGCTCAGCTAATCGCTCTGCATTAAAAGCGATTTTTTCTCGAAGTTCGACAGAAGCTGTTTGATGGTTGACACCCAATGCAAAGAAAGACATATCAGATCATCATTTCGCTAAATTTATGTTATTGTGCAACATCGGTGTCATAAAAAGCATTACTTTGGATCAATAAAAATTGCGTCAGCTATATCGCCGTAAACATTTTAGCGGCAAGACGATTAGACGGTATTCTACCACAATCTTGTTGTTAGGTAGCATGAGCTCTTATGCCTCTGCTCAAGCAATACACGAGATGTATGCAGACAAAAGCTTTGAAAATGCACTGCAACAAAGCATGGTAGCTGAATTTTCTCTTGCTTATGACGATATTGCAACTGCTCTACACAATTATACTGTGCTAGCTATCCGCAGTAATTCCACAACCATTAAACAACGTGCTTTAGATATCGCATTAGAATATAACGACTTGCAAGCAGCACTAGATATCGCAACACATTGGGTTGAACAAGAGCCGACTGATGTTCCAGCCTTATTCTATTTATCTCATATTGCATTAAAAACCCATGAGTATGAACTCGCTGCAGAAACACTGGATAAAATTTTAAATATTGATCCAACTGCAGATTTAGAAGAAATTTTAGCGGGGATCGCACCAGAACAACCACAAGATCGAGATATTTTGCTTAATGCTTTACGAGCAAGTAAAGAGAAAAACAATCCGTCTATTTTGGCATTAATCGCAGGTTTGGAAGCCCAAAATGGCTTGTACGAGCAGGCATTGAACAATATCAATCGTGCACTTCGCAAACGCTCCAAATCGACCAGTTTCATTTTAATGAAAGCCAATCTATTAATTGCTTTACAAGATGATGAGGCAACTAAAGATTGGTTCGCTAAAGCAAGCCGTCGTAATAAAGATAATTTAGATATTCGCTTAGCCGAAGCGCGTTACTACATTCAGATTAATGAGCAGAAAGAAGCATTAAGTAAACTTGAAAGTATCATTAATGATCATCCCGATGCTCAAGAAGCACTTTTTATTGCAGGCTTAACCAGTATTGATTTGAAGCAATATGAGAAAGCTGAACAATATTTAGTTGATCTACGCACATCAGCTAAATATCAAAACGAAGCTTATTATTATTTGGCGATCAATGCCCAGCGTAAACAGCATTATGAAACAGCCAAGGCATATTATCGACTTGTCGATGGCAGTCTCTATATCACCTCTCGACGCAATATGATTGCGATTTTTGATAAGCAAGATCAACTTAATGATGCGCTTCGTTTTCTAACTCAAGAGCGTGTCAATTACCCACAACATGCCAGTTTTCTATACCAAGCCCAAGCTGATATTTTAAAAAAAATGAATAATAAAAAAGCGGCACTGGCATTGCTTGATGAGGCGATTAAGAATCTACCAGATGACCCTGAACTGATTTATGCAGAGGTTTTATTACTCGATCCATTCACCGATCGAGACAAACTAGATAAAACACTTAAACAGCTTTTAGTTATAGAACCTAATAGCCCAACATATCTGAACGCTTATGCATATACCTTAGCTCTGCAAAACCGCAGGCTTAAAGAAGCTCGTAAATATGCAGAACTTGCACTGGAATATGCCCCTGAACAAGCATCAATTTTAGATACATTAGGCTATATTGCCTTTCTACAAAATGATTTTGACACCGCAGTTAAAGTGCTCGGACAAGCTTATGCCTTGAGTCAAAATGTAAATATCGGCATCCGATATGCAAAAGCTTTGTATATGCAAGGTGCATTAACGCAGTTTAGCGATGTGTTACAGCAACTGAAACAAAATCATGCGAATGCCCCACAATTACAACAACTTGATAGCTTAATCTTACCTGTAACCGTAAAAAAGAGTTAAATCCATGCGTTTGTTTTCTAAATTATGCGTTGCGGTATGTAGTAGCAGCGTTCTATTCCTTTCAGGTTGTCAGCATTTCGGCCAACCCAAACAAATCCAAATTGCACCGCAATTACAAAATGAAAATAACTTTAGTCTACAAGGCAAAATTGGCGTTCGCACACCACAACAATCTGGCAGTGCATTTTTTACTTGGTTACAGCAGCAAGATCAGTTTGATATCGAACTCACTGGTATTTTGGGTGTTGGTAAAACTCAGATTCAGGGTAAACCAGGTGAAGTCACTCTAAATAGCGCAAAAACAGGTTTTATCACAGCAACAACCCCTGAAGAATTATTAGAAAAAGCGACAGGTTGGCAAGCTCCAATTATGCATTTGGCTTACTGGGTTCAAGCCAAACCAGCAACATCAAATGCTCAAGTAACAAATGATGAGCAAAATCGTCTAAAACAACTCATAGAAGATGGCTGGACGGTTGATTTCAGCTATAACGATGCTCAAACATTACCCAACAAGCTCTTGCTCAAACAATCACTTGCAGAAGGTAAAGAAAACCGTATTACAATGGTTATTCAAAACCGATAATTTAGATTCTTTTTATGATTAGAGTGCCTTCCCCTGCCAAATTGAATTTATTTCTTCACATCACTGGTCGTCGTGAAAATGGGTATCATGAATTACAAACCATTTTCCAACTCATTGATTTATATGACTGGATGAATTTTGAAGCAATTGGTGATGAAAGTATTCAAATCGAAGGCTTAGACGACGTTCAACTTGAACAAAATTTAATCTATCGAGCTGCACAGTTACTTAAACCTCATGCAAAAAAACCATGTGGATTAAATATTCGTATTGAAAAAAATATCCCAATGGGAGCTGGACTTGGTGGCGGTTCATCGAATGCAGCCACGACTCTGATCGTACTTAATCAACTATGGGAATGTGAGCTTAGTGAACAGCAACTAGCCGATTACGGCGTAAAGCTCGGTGCTGATGTTCCGATCTTTATTTTAGGTCGAAATGCATGGGCTGAAGGTATTGGTGAACATTTATCATTCATAGACTTAGCTCAAAAAAAATTCATAATTTTAAAACCTGACTGTTTTATCAGCACTCAACAGCTTTTTTCGCAAAAAACATTGACAAGAGATTCTAAGATCACTACATTTTGCGCCTATCAGTTACAACCTTCTAGTTTTGGAAATAACTTTGAACCTCTGGCTCGACAGTTATACCCTGAAGTAGATGAAGCAATGCGATATTTAGATCAGTTTGGTCTAGCAAAGCTTACAGGTACAGGTGCTTGTGTTTTTACTGAAGTAACCAATGAAATGAATGTAGAACAGATTTTGCAAAATGCGCCTTGTAAAGCTTACTTGGTTAACAGTTTAGCAGAATCACCTCTCAGACATTTTAAAGTTACACGTTAGGGGCGTCGCCAAGTGGTAAGGCACCGGGTTTTGATCTCGGCATCCGTTGGTTCGAATCCAGCCGCCCCTGCCAATTTTCACCTGTAGATGTATGTAATAATAGGGGCGTCGCCAAGTGGTAAGGCAGCGGGTTTTGATCTCGCCATCCGTTGGTTCGAATCCAGCCGCCCCTGCCATTACATATCATCAAATCTAGGGGCGTCGCCAAGTGGTAAGGCAGCGGGTTTTGATCTCGCCATCCGTTGGTTCGAATCCAGCCGCCCCTGCCATATCTTTAAGACAGACTTGTTTTACATCGGTATTTGCTCAAATATATTGACATTATCTTGTAAAACTATTAAAGTTCTGCCGCATTAGGGGCGTCGCCAAGTGGTAAGGCACCGGGTTTTGATCTCGGCATCCGTTGGTTCGAATCCAGCCGCCCCTGCCATATAATAGATTGTTTCTAAATTACCCGTTGGAAAGACTTAAAGTTTTTCCCTTGCGCTCGGTCGAAGCAATGCTTCGCTTAACCCTCGCTCAGGTGCTTCATGCCCAATCTTGTCGTTTTCAGTGGAAGTGCTCATCCACAGTTCGCCCAAAAAGTCGTAAGCCATTTACATATTCCACTCGGTGCTGCTTCTGTAAGCAAGTTCTCTGATGGTGAAATTTCAGTTGAAATTACTGAAAATGTTCGTGGTAAAGACGTTTTTATCGTTCAATCTACTTGTGCGCCTACCAACGATAACCTGATGGAAATCTTGGTTATGGCTGATGCTTTGCGTCGCGCAAGTGCTGGTCGTATCACAGCAGTAATTCCGTATTTCGGTTATGCACGTCAAGATCGTCGTCCACGTTCTGCTCGTGTTCCAATTACTGCTAAAGTTGTTGCAGATATGCTAACAACTGTTGGGATCGACCGTGTGGTAATGATCGACTTACACGCAGACCAAATTCAAGGTTTCTTCGATATTCCAGTTGACAACATCTATGGTACGCCAGCGCTATTAGCTGACTTACGCCAACAACAACATGACAATCTTATGGTTGTTTCACCTGACGTAGGTGGTGTTGTTCGTGCGCGTGCTGTTGCAAAACAATTGGGTGATATCGATTTAGCTATCATCGATAAACGTCGCCAAAAAGCAAATGAATCTCAAGTGATGCATTTGATTGGTGATGTGAAAGATCGTGACTGTGTCATTGTTGATGACATGGTAGATACTGCAGGTACGCTTTGCAAAGCTGCTGATGCACTAAAACAATTTGGTGCTCGTCGCGTTATTGCTTATGCAACTCACCCTGTTTTATCAGGCAAAGCACTAGAAAACCTTCGTAACTCTGTCATTGATGAACTTGTTGTAACAGACACGATTCCTCTTTCAGATGAAGCTTCAAAACTCGGTAAAGTTCGCCAAGTTTCTGTTGCTAGCATGGTTGCTGAAACAATTCGTCGTATCAATAACGAAGAATCTATTAGCGCAATGTTCGATAGTTATCTATAATAGCGCAGCTTTTTTTCTTAAACCCTAGCTCGCTAGGGTTTTTCTATCACTAAACTGGTCGCAAGTTTAGTTACTTAACTCTCTGAGGATATGCCCATGGCAAACTTCGTATTAAACGCTCAAGCACGTGAAGAAGCACAACAAGGGAAAGGTTCGAGCCGCCGCCTTCGTCACGCTTCTTTAATTCCAGCTATCATCTACGGTGGCAGCGCTGAGCCTGTAGCAATCACTTTAGAGCTTCGTGAAATCGTTAAAGCTTTAGAAAACAACGCTTTCTTCGAAGAAGTTATCGAAATCAAAATCGGTGACAAAGTTGAAAACGTTAAAATCCAAGCATTACAACGTCACCCAGCTAAAAACACTCCTATGCACGCTGACTTCAAACGCGCATAAGTGTTAAAGGCGTAAATTAGTGTCAAATATTTCGCTAATTGTTGGTTTGGGTAATCCTGGAAAGGAATATGCCCAAACCCGCCATAATGCAGGCTTCTGGTTCGTTGAACAGCTTGCAGATCGTTATGGTATTAATTTAAAAGCTGATCCGAAATTTCATGGATACAGTGGTCGTGGTCAAGTTGAAGGCCATGATGTTCGATTGTTATTACCAACCACTTTTATGAACCGTTCTGGTCAAAGTGTTGCCCCTTACGCTAAATTCTATCAAATTGCACCGGAAGCAATTCTTATTGCTCATGATGAACTTGATATGGATCCAGGCGTTATTCGTTTAAAAACAGGTGGTGGACACGGTGGACACAATGGTCTTCGCGATATCGTTCCCCACATTGGTGCTAATTTCCATCGTTTACGTATTGGAATTGGTCATCCAGGTTCAAAAGAACGTGTTTCTGGTCATGTGCTAGGCAAAGCTCCAAGCAGTGAACAAGATTTAATGGATGCAGCAATTGATCATGCACTCTCAAAAGTGAAAATGCTTGTTGACGGACAAGTTTCACAAGCCATGAATCAAATTAATGCTTACAAACCCGCTTAAACTTAAACTGAATTGTTGATCAATCACGCTTGCTATATTGCACTTTTAAGCGCAAAATGCGCATCAAACCGCCTACACCCTGCGGAAAACGTGACAAGTCAACCATAAGATTTCCATCTTAGGTCTTACTCAGGAGACGCTAGCCATGCTATCTCGTTTATTAAAATGTAAAATTCACCGTGCAGTTGTGACACATGCAGAGCTTCATTATGAAGGTTCTTGTGCAATTGATGGTGTGTTAATGGACTTAGCAGGGATTCGTGAATACGAAGAAATCCACGTATGGAACGTAACTAACGGCAAACGCTTCACAACTTACGCAATCCGTGGTGAAGATGATTCAGGTATTATTTCAGTTAATGGTGGTGCAGCACATCAAGCTGATGTTGGTGATTTAGTGATTATTGCAACTTTTGGTGATTTCACTGAAGTTGAAGCTAATCTTCACAAACCACGCCTCGTGTATGCAAATCCAGACAATACAGTGAATCACACAGCAAACTGTATTCCTGTACAAATTGCATAAGCAAAAGATAAAATTTAAAAAGCCAGTCACGATGAACTGGCTTTTTTATGTCTAAATAAAAGCAAACTTATAAATATTGCATGAAATTAGCTTTTATCTGTTTACGTAATCTGACTTGTAAAACAGGCATATGCTTTATTAAATAAAAAGACAATAAAGATAACTCGAAGAATATGGATATTATAACGACTCTAAGCAAAGCAACGCTTTTTGCTGAACTAGATCAATCTATTTTGTCGACATTGGCGATGCACTGTCATATTCGTCACCTACAAACAGGACAAGAACTTTATAAGGTTAATGATCAAGCTAACTACATCTACATTATTGCTTATGGCAGAGTAAAATTAGCGACACCTTCAGGTTTAGTTACCTATCTTGGGCGGAATGAAATTGTTGGTGAAATGGGCGTGATCTCAAATCAACCACATCACGGAACTGTTAACGCATTAAGAGACACAGCTTTAGTCGTTATTCCTAAGCAACAATTCATTGAGTTTATTACCCAACATGCCAATATCTTATTTACTCTCTCTCGCTTGATTATTAGTCGCTCACAACCTGAACTACAGCATATTCATGCGATGAGTCATAGCCGCACGCTTTCAGTAATTCCTGTTTCATCTCAAATACCTGCCACACACCTAGCCGAAAAGCTGACTGAACATTTGCAACGGTGGCCACATGTTCGTCTAGTCACCGCTGCACATGTTGATGCGTTATTTGGTGAGGGCTTTAGCCAAACACCATTGGACTATAGCGTAGATGATCTTAAGCTCCGACAATGGTTAGCAAGCTTAGAGGAAAAACATTGTTATGTTCTATATGCAGCACATAACAATGAAGATGAATGGACTAAACGCTGTTTACATCAAGCAGATCGCATTCTAATCCTCGCAGAAGCCAATCAAACACCAACTCATACCAAACTGGTTGATGTACTTAATCAGCATAATTGGCAAAGTCCAATTGAATTAGTGTTATTACGCTCTGAAGGTGACCCCTCTCCTCATACGCTTATTTGGAAAAAGCTTTACCACGCTCGAGCACATTATTTTATTCATCCTTGGGCTCAAGCAGATATTTGTGCCGTCGCTCGACAAATTTCAAGCCAAGGCTTAGGTTTAGTGCTCGGCGGCGGTGGTGCACGAGGTTTTGCGCATATCGGTTTAATTCGCGCACTTGAACAACTGCATATTCCTATTGATATCGTTGGCGGAACCAGTATGGGCGCATTCGTTGCAGCTCTCGTTGCCTGTGGATTTGATAGTGTAGAAATGACGCATATTGCTTATGAAACCTTTGTAGCCAGAAATTATTTAAATGATTACACCATGCCGAGAGTTTCATTGATTCGAGGACAACGCTTTCATGAAAGATTGCACGCAATCTTTGGACAACGAAAAATAGAGGAGTTAAAACAAACCTTTTACTGTATCTCTACGAATCTGACAACAGGTCAAGCCATGATTCATGATCAAGGAGAACTTGCAACGTGGGTTGGAACCAGTATGAGTGTCCCCGGTGTCGCTCCTCCTGTGGCTTGGCATGAAAATTTACTTTGTGATGGGGGCGTAATTAATAACTTACCGACGGATGTCATGCAAAATCTTGAGAGAGGAACGGTGATTGCCAGTAATGTGAGCTTACATGATGATATCCGCGTTCCCGGTATTGGTTTAGACAAACCCGATCAAAGCGCTTTATTGAATTGGAATAAAATTATTAAAGATAAACTACTACATGCGCCAAGACTCGCCGAAATCTTAATGCGAACCGCAACACTTGCCAGCGACACCATGATTCAAACTGCTGCAATCGAACGTGCCAATTTACATATTCGAATGCCAATTGAAGGTATTGGTATGTTTGACTGGCATAAACTAGACGAACTCGTTGAACGTGGTTATGAACATACCTTAGAGACCTTATTACCGATTAGAAATACACTCCCGACCAGTTAAACCGAAGTATGAATCTGAAAGCGATTTAATAACTCATCTAAATATTGATAGGTTTCAATATCTAATTGCCTCATGTAAACGTCCAAAATTTTGTGGCACTGTTGCTGTTTAGGAATAGGCATACGTCGCATAATATCGAATGTCACCTCCCATTGTGAGCGTAACAAAGATGCATAAGCAATATGATGCAGTACGAACTCATCGATCTGCGCAATTGCAGTCGCGACAGCCTGCCGTGCTTCATCATGCATATAACTTACGATCACCAACATATCAGCCCAAAGATCACAACGATCAGCGGCCTCAACAATACTTTGAATGATCTCCACTTTTCTTAAAGCAGGTAAATTAGCGACAAAACTTTGTGCATTCGCAGATAAACATGCAACTACTGGCAGCATATCCTCCCAAAGCTGATCTTCTTGAGTTGCTTGGATAATCGCATTAATCACCACTTCCCCCTGCTGCACAGCTAAATCCCCAAGCTCCTGTTTTAGTCCATAACTGATATAACTCATCAGTGCCAAAACCTTTGGCCATATCAGCCGTTGCTCAGGATCACCAATAATCAGTAAAGCCTGTTCAATCCTTTGCTTCGGTAAGACATGAACCAAATGATCGATTTGCTCTCTCGATTCAATATAGAATGCAATTTCCAAGAGGTCACTTTCACTTTCAACGATCTGAGCGACATCTTGTAAAACCGAATCAGATAACATGCTGACAAATCGCCCCATCGTGACAAAATCACGTTGCGCCAATAACACCTTGGTAATATCAGTAATTTGATGCGTGGTTAGATAACCCAATAACTCTCTGGCTAATCGAGGATCAAGATGAACAGAAATTGCCGCTACGGTTTTCGGGGGTAAATGCTTTACAATCCGATAAGAACGTTCAGTGGATAAATACACAGCAATTTGCGCCACAATATACGGCTCCAAGAAGTGTTTAACCATAAAAACACTCAGTCCCAGTGGCAGCCAATTTACCCACCCAGCCAAATGCTTAAAACGCATTTTTTGTTGATTTTGTAATCTGTCTAATATTGCAAAACGAAATTGTCTCAAGCTCTCTGGTGCAGTCTGCTGCATGAAAGCCAACTCTTGCTCTGATACATTTAAAATTCTTGCGAGCTTAATGATTTCTGCCTGTACTGCTAATCGAGTCATCGCATCTATCCATATTATTTTTGTTTGAATAACCAACGTAAAAAGAAAGGTGTCTGGTACAAACTTTGATTCATTTTCTTTTCTTCATTTTGCATTGCTTCAGATAACTTCTGATTGAGCCATGCTAAATCACGATCTGACATTTGAGAGAATGCTTTTAGGCTCATTATCGGCCGATGTAATTGTTGTGCCAAACATTCTATTTCAGTCTTATTGTTTTGATCCATGAACCATTACTCCATGTTATTGTTGTTTTATCTAATGAGTTTATGCCCATTATTAACTGATTACTAGTTTCACAGATTAAATTAAAAAATTGATTTGGTTCGCAACATTATCGTCTTTCATAGAACGATTCATTCTACAAAAAAGTTCCCTTTCACATAATAATTATGGCTATAATCAAAGCACATCGCTTCAGGGCGGGGCGAAATTCCCCACCGGTGGTAAGTTAGGCATGACCTAATCAGCCCACGAGCCTGTATATGTTTTATATACAAGCAGATTTGGTGAGAAACCAAAGCCGACGGTATAGTCCGGATGAAAGAAGACGAAACCCCCAAAACAACTTTGGTTTGTTTTGGTGTCCGCTTATTTTTACATCAGTCCTGAAATGTTCAACCGTATCCTATTTACGAGAGCGTTTCATTATGTCGAGTTTAATCCAACCCGAACTTTTCTTTTCAGCCCTTTCTCCTGCTGAACAACGTATTCAACAAGCTTTAGAAGACATCCGCCAAGGTAAACCCGTATTGGTGATGGATGACTTTGACCGTGAAAACGAAGCTGATTTAATTATTGCAGCCGAGACTTTAACCGTTGCAACCATGGCACAAATGATCCGTGATGGCTCTGGTATTGTGTGCTTATGCTTAACAGAAGAACTCGCAGATCACTTAGAACTTCCACCTATGGTTATGGATAATTCTAGCCAATTCAAAACAGCGTTTACGGTCACAATTGAAGCTGCTCAAGGTGTGACAACAGGTGTTTCTGCCAAAGATCGCGTAACCACTGTTTTAGCCGCAACTAAAGATGGTGCTATCGCTAGTGATCTCAACCGTCCAGGTCATGTTTTCCCATTACGTGCCCGTGATGGCGGCGTATTAAGCCGTCGTGGTCATACTGAAGGAACTATTGATTTAGCACGTTTAGCAGGTCTGAAACCTTCTGGTGTTCTGTGTGAATTAACAAATCCAGATGGTTCTATGGCATCCGGCATTCAAGTCTTAGCTTATGCTCAAACACATGGTTTAACCGTGATCAGTATTGATGAACTGGTGCAATATCGATTAAAACATAATGTTTAATTAAACAAAAAAGCCTTGATCATTCGAGGCTTTTTCTATCTCGCATTATGAAACTTTTCGTTCTACGTTAATCTGATCTACACATGTAATCAATTGATTAAACTGTTCAATTTGCATCACAGGTTGTGCCTGCAACAACTCTTCAGCCGTTCCATAACCATAGTCCACCGCAATCGTTTCAATTCCATTCGCACGCGCGCCAATAATGTCATATTGACGATCACCAACCATGATACATTCTTGAGCATTTAACTTTTCTTGATCAAGAATATAAGCAATTAGATCAGCTTTATTGGTACGCTCTCCAGTCAATTCGCTACCATACATTTCGGTAAAGTATTGAGCCAAGTCAAAATGAACTAAAATTTGTTTGGCGTAAATTGTTGGCTTAGCTGTTGCCAAAAATAAAGAAAAACCTTGCGCTTGCAATTGTTGCAAAGTTGCAGCAACTTTTGGATAGACTGCATTTTCAAATAAGCCTGTGACAGAAAACCGCTCACGATAAGCTGCTAATGCCTGTTCAGCGAGAACATCATCTTGTGTATTTAATAATTTTGCTAACGATGCTTTTAACGGTGGGCCAATCGTCCAATCTAAATCAACATCATCTGCAATTGGCTGGCCCAATTTTGCTAGCGCAAACCGAATTGAACGATGAATCCCTTCTTTAGGATCTGTTAATGTCCCATCTAAATCTATCAAAATATTTTTGATCGTCATTCGTTCAATCTCTTATCGCCTTACACAACAGTGTCGAGAGTTTCTCGAAACTTCCTTATACTAGCGCATATTGAAGAATAAAAGGAAATTGCAGTGCGACCTACCGTACTTTGTTTTTCAGGTTTAGATCCATCAGGTGGTGCTGGCTTACAAGCTGATATTGAGGCGATTGGACAAAGTGGTGCACATGCAGCAATTGCCTGTACTGCGTTGACCGTGCAAAACTCACAACAAGTGTTTGGTTTTGAAGCAACATCTAAAGCACTCCTACTCGCCCAAGCAAATGCCGTCGTCGGCGATCTTCCGATTAAATGTATCAAATCGGGCATGTTAGGGACAACTGACAATATTGCAGCACTCGCAACGTTCTTACGTGAGCATCCTGACTACTTGTATGTGCTTGATCCTGTACTTGTTGCTAATAGCGGTGGTTCACTCGGCGATCAAGCAACCTTAGTTAAGGCTTTTGTTGAATTAATTCCTTTAGCAACAGTCATCACACCAAATACCGTTGAACTGCGTGCACTCACTGGTTTAGATGATATCGAACAAGCAACTCAGAAATTATTTGAAATGGGTGCTCAAGCCGTCCTAGTTAAAGGTGGGCATGAAGATACGCCTGATCATATTCGAAATGTGCTTTATGTAAATGGAAAAATGATTGCTGAAAGTCGCTGTCCTCGCTTGGAGGGTCAATATCATGGTTCAGGTTGTTCTTTAGCAAGCTTTATTGCTGGACGTTTAGCATTGGGTGATTCATTGAAAATAGCCGTTCAGCATGCTGAAACATGGTTATTCGGTGTATTAAAGAATGCTGAAACACCTGTTCCAAATGGGCAAAAAATTCCAAAACGCTTTTAAAAATAAAAAAAGAATAGAAACCCGAGTTATTTCTATTCTTTTCGTTCTAACTATTCAGCTCGATAAAGTTGGGGAGTTGTTCAAAACGTCTCAACCAAGCTTGAACATATGGATATTGGTCTAACTCAATCTGACCTTGATGAGCCATCTCCACATAAGGATAACAAGCAATATCTGCAAGTGTTGCTCGACGCCCTACCAACCAATCTTGTTCAGATAAATGTTGATTCATCATCTCTAATACTGCATAAGCCTGTTCAGTTGCATGCTCAATCTGTACATGTGGTTTATTTACTAAATAAAAAGCTCTTGCGGCAGCTAAACTAGAAGCAATATTTTGATTTGCAAAAAACAACCACTCTAAAACATGTGCCATTAACATCGGTTCTAATGGAAACCATAACTGTTCCACATCATACTCACGGGCGATGTAACACAGGATTGCCTGAGAATCACGTAAATAAATACCATGATCTTCTAGCACAGGCACTTGCCCTAAAGGATTAAGCGCAAGAAACTCAACTTTCTTTTGATCCTTTGCTTTTAAATTAATGTTGACCTTTTCATAGTCTAAACGCAAGAATGAAAGCAACAATCTAATTTTATAGCGGTTTCCCGATATGGTCGTATTATAAAGTTTCATACTATGCTTCTTTTTTAAATTATGAAAAAGGCGCTAAATGCGCCTTTTCTATTATTTTGAAATTATTGCGGAATACGCAACACCTGACCAGGGAAAATTTCATCAGGACTTTTGAGCATTGGTTTGTTTGCTTCAAAAATTTTCGGATACTGATTTGCATCACCATACATTTCTTTTGAAATCTTAGATAAATTATCCCCAGATTTAACTGTATAAAACTTACTTTCAGGCTCAGGCGTCTCTACCGTCATTTGATCATCAACTTGTGCAACATGATCAATATTACCCACAGCAAGAATAATTTTTTCTTTATCGGCTTGGCTTTTCACCTGACCTTTAATTACGGCTGTATCAGTATTTCCATTATAAGTAACTGATAGGCCTTCAACACCTAAACCTAAACTTTTAATCAAACCTAATAATTTATTTGCGACTTCCTGAGCAGAAGGTTCAGCTGGAGTTGCTGGTGCAGCTTGTGGTTCTGCTGGCGCTGTATTTTTCTTACCAATACCTTTCACAAAATCAAAAAGACCCATTGTTATTTCCTCTGTAATTATTGATTAAGCATAGTCGAAACAGACTCACAATTAGTTATACCGAAAAAAAGAAGCATGCGAGTTTCAATTTAACGAGGTCTTGTAAATATATGTATACTCACCAAAACTTATATAAAACTCGCAGATTCACGTATTTTTAAATACAAAAAAGCCACCTAACGGTAGCTTTTAACCTGCTCAAAATACGGTGTAATTTAAGCATTTTCTCCCACAATATTGGTCATATAATCAATTGCAGATTGAACCGTGATGATTTTTTCTGCTTCTTCATAAGGAATTTGGATACTAAACTCCCCTTCCAAAGCCATAATCAGCTCAACAACAGCCAACGAATCAGCACCTAAATCATCTGTAAAAGATGCACTAGGCACAACCTCATCTGCATCTACACGAAGTTGCTCAATGATGATCTCTTTAATACGCTCTGCTATATTCATAAAATTCCCTTTTGTTGTTATGGTTTAATCAATTATTTTTAAATAGCATAAACTTTATACACTCAAATAAATTCTTTGCATATTTATCATTTATTTTTTCTTGTAAAAAAATTTATATTTACTCAAATAAAAATTAAACATATAAAAAGCAACCTTTGGTAGCTTTCAATCTATTCAACGGATTATGCAATTTACGTATCTTCTCCGACATTAGCCACTATATAATTAATAGCAGATTGCACGGTTGTAATTTTTTCTACATCCTCATCAGGAATTTCAAATCCAAACTCTTCTTCAAAAGCCATAATCAGTTCAACGATGTCCAAGGAATCAGCACCTAAATCATCAAGAAATGATGCATTAGACACAACTTCTTACTCATCTGCACCAAGTTGGTCAACAATGATTTGTTTGACTCGTATTTCGATACTCATAAAGTTACATTTTATTCTTATGATTTAGTTTGTTATTTTAAATTGAATAAATTTTATATATCCAAATAAATCCTTTTCATATTGATCGTTTATTTTTTCTTGTAACGATATTTATATATCTATCCAGTTAAAAAGTTGAACAGATAAAAAAGCCACCTTTCGGTGGCTTTTGATCATGCAATATGATTAACCAAGTTTCTTGGTTACGTAATCAATTGCAGATTGAACAGTTGTGATTTCGTTTGAATCTTCATCTGGAATCGTGATGTCAAAATCATTTTCAAAAGACATTACAAGTTCAACCAAATCTAAAGAGTCAGCACCTAAGTCATCCATGAAAGATGCTTCGTTTTTAATCTCTTCAGCACGCATACCTAATTGTTCAGCTACTGCTTGTTTGATGCGTTGTTCGATATCGCTCACAGGAATTCTCCTCATTGCTTGTGGCGTTTTAATTTGCCACTAGTTTAATTGAATATAAAAATTTTTAAAAGTTTATACATCACCACTTAGGCCATGTATAAACCACCATTTACGTGTAAAACTGTACCAGTAATGTAACTTGCCTTATCGCTAGCAAGGAAACTCACTGCATCAGCAATATCTTGAGGTTCACCTAGACGATTTAAAGCGACTTGATCTGTCATTTTTTTACGAATCTCTTCGCTTAACTGATCAGTCATTTCAGTTGCAATAAAGCCTGGTGCAACACTATTTACAGTAATCTGACGACTACCCATCTCTTTTGCTAAGCTACGGCTAAACGCTTCAATACCAGCTTTGGCAGCTGAATAGTTTGCTTGACCTGGGTTAGCAAAGTGCGCAACAACAGAACTGATATTAATAATGCGCCCAAAACGAGCTTTGGTCATGCCTTTCAGTACACGCTTAGATAAGCGGTAGACTGCTTTGAGATGGATATTGAGAATGTCATCCCAATCATCTTCAGACATACGCAATAATAAATTGTCTTTGGTAATACCCGCATTATTTACGAGAACCGAAACCGAACCATATTTTTGTTCAATATCTGAAACAAGTGCATCAATCGCCTCGCCATCACGAACATCTAATACTGCGCCTGCACCATTCTCTGCAAAGCTCTCTGTGAGTTTTTGCGCGCCTGATTCAGAAGTGGCTGTACCAACTACAAAAAAACCGTCTTGAATGAGTTGCTGTGCAATTGCTGCGCCAATTCCTCGGCTTGCTCCTGTCACTAACGCAACTTTTCGTTGTTGTGTCATGCAATTTTTCCTTCTGCCACTAACACTGCGTTTAGGGCATCTTCCATACGAGCTTTGCTATCAATGGCAAAAGCTTTTTCTATGTTCGGTAATCGCTTTGCAAGATTGCTAAGTACAGTCCCTGGTCCACACTCAACCACATACTGAATACCTTGATCTTGTAGATATTGCATCGTCTTGGTCCATTGTACTGATTCGTACAATTGAGCCGTTAAAGCTTGACGCGACTGAGCAACATCTGTCGCGATTTCCGCGTTGACATTTTGTATTACAGGAAGGTGTGGTAGCTCAATGGCAGTTTGTTCCAAAGCTTCAGCAAACTTTTCTGCTGCTGGCTTCATCAATGTGCAATGAGACGGTACTGAAACTGGTAATGCGATTGCTTTGCCTGATTGCTCTTTTGCTTCAGCCATCACTTGCTGAACCAAAGCTGCACTTCCAGCAATCACAACTTGACCTTGAGCATTGTAATTGGCTGCCTCAACTGAACCTTGTCCTGTAGCAGACGCTTTTTGACAAAGTTCAATCACTTTTTCATCAGCCAAGCCAAGGATCGCAGCCATTGCGCCTTCACCTTGAGGAACAGCACTTTGCATTAACTTACCACGTAAATTAACCAACTTAACTGCATCTGCAAGCGTCATCGCTTCTGCCGCAACCAACGCACTGTATTCGCCAAGAGAGTGACCAGCCAAGTATTTTGGTGCAACGCCCCCAAGCTCTAACCAAACTCGCCACAATGCAATGCTTGCTGTAAGTAAGACAGGCTGAGTATTCTCAGTTTGATCTAGACCTTCTCCGCTTTGCGCGATATGCCAAAGATCAAAACCAAGCGCTTCAGACGCCTCAGCAAAAGTTTCTTGAACCACACTAAATTGCTCAGCAAGTTCAGCTAACATACCTACTTTTTGTGAACCCTGACCAGGAAAAACAAATGCAGTTTTTGTTGCTTGAGCAGCCTGCTCAAGTCGTTTAGTCGACATATAAAAATCCTTCAAATGGTCTATCGCCAATTTCATCAACACTCATGATTTTACATGAGAATGACAACAGACTCTTTCCCGATGCGGCAATTTACCATTGATTAAATCGTTTTATAATTGCGAAAAACAACAAAAAAGGGAGCTTTCGCTCCCATTTTTTTTATACTTTAAGCTAACGCTTAATGCATATGACTCAATTATTCAGCATCAGCTGCTTTAGCGAATAATTGACGACCACGGTAAATACCGTCTTTAGTCACGTGGTGACGACGATGAGTTTCACCAGTAGTTTGGTCTACAGATAATGCATTCTCGGTTAAAGCGTCATGTGAACGGCGCATGTCACGGCGAGAGCGACTTTTACGGTTTTGCTGAACGGCCATGATGGCTCCTTACAAAGATCGAAAAATGGATCAGAAAAAATTCAGTTGTCTTAACTCAACATAATAACACAAATTGTGTTATGAGTTAAGTTTGCCTTTCAAACTTGCCAAAACATCAAACGGGTTATCCCGCTTTTCTTCGACAACTTCCTGAACGACAGGTTGATGTTTATGCTCACAAACATCATGTTTGGGAGATAGAGGCATCAACAATAACAATTCATCTTCTAGCAATGCGAGTAAATCAATCGAAGCAGGTGTATCAAAATCACCTTTTTTCGAAGATTCACTTTCACCTAAAACGATGAAATCAGCATCCTCATCCAAGCGCTCTATCAGTGACTCATCATCAATCAAAGCTAAACGAACATCTAAAACAAGCGGAGTCTCAACAGTATCCAAGCAACGTTGGCATTCCATCGGAACTTTTGTTTCAACATGTGCATCTAACCATACAATGCGATGATAGGCATCCATTGATAGCTTACAGTCTATGTTGATCAATTGATCATTAATTGATCCAACAGCTTCACGAGCGATACGAGCAAAGCGAGACAATGGCAGTGTGCCTGACCATGTAAAGCCCTGTTCAGCCCATTTAAACGGCTCAATCTGTGCCGGAAAGGTATTTGCTGACATAATTAAGGCGGCAATTCTACAAATTCATCGGTACTCTGTCAAAGATTAAGATACAATTTTGCACTTCTTTAGACAGAACTCGGGGTAAATTAAGCAATGCACCTGTTGCAGCCGCAACTTGAAGTAACAACTTCATTACTTGTTAGCACCCATTCAACATCTGTTCCTGCATTAACGCCCGATCAAGTGCAACGTTCATCTTGGCAAAAGTTAACAACAGAAGCAGAACAAGTTGATTGGCTTATTTTACACTTTAATCACTGGTTTTCCCACCATAATGTCACGCTTGTTAAAGGTGATTTTGAACCAGAATATTTCCCAGCAACTTTAGAACATCCCGCAAGAATCCAATTTGCGCATGGTTTTTTTAATAGCGCTCTGCATGAAATCAGTCATTGGACGATTTCTGGAGCACAACGTCGACTATTACTAGACCTTGGTTATTGGTACGCACCAGATGGTCGAAGTGCAGAACAACAAGCGTTATTTGAACAGGTGGAAATTAAACCACAAGCGATAGAATGGTTATTTGCGATTGCATTTGGTCGTAAATTTCGCGTGTCTCTCGACAATCTGACAGGTGATGGCGGAAATGGACAGCATTTTAAAGACAATGTTTTTATGCAAGTTCAACGTTATTTTTCTGGTGAAGCAAAATTGCCTCTTGATGCGGCACATTTTATTCATTACATCTGTATCTGTACTCGCAATGGAAAGCCATTACAACTTGATGAATTTAAACGTGAATCGCTGAATTAAATGACAAAATTACCACAGCAAACACTTGCATCTCAGCAGCAACAAGTTTCATACTCAATTTAACGGTATATCAATCAGGGAGTTTAATCATGTTACATCTACATATTCATCCTGAGAATCCACAAGCCCGTCTGATTACTCAAGCCGTTGACCGTATTCGTGCTGGTGATGTCGTTGTCTATCCAACAGATGCAGCCTATGCGATTGGTTGCCAAATCGGAAATAAGAATGCAATGGAGCGAATTGCACAAATTCGTGGCTTAGGCCCAAAACATCAGTATGCAATTATGTGTTGTGATTTATCCGATATTGCCACATATGCCAAAGTCGACAATGCGATGTATCGACTCCTCAAGAACAATACCCCTGCCGTAACCACTTTTATCCTGCCTGCAACAAGTGAAGTTCCTAAGCGATTGATGCATCCAAAGAAAAAAACCATTGGTTTACGTATTCCAAGTAATCCAATTGCTCAAGCATTACTGCAAGAACTTGGTGAACCGTTATTGACCAGTACATTAATTTTACCTGATCAAAAAGATCCACTTGATGATCCTTACGATATTGAAAATCAGTTAGGCAAACGTATTGATGTATTTATTGATGGTGGTTTCGGTACTTTATCCACCACTAGTATCGTGGACTTATCTGGAGAAAATCCTGAAGTCGTTCGTCGTGGTGTTGGTGATGTCAGTGCTTTTGAATAAGTACACACATCTATTTAAATCATTAGGTATCGGGAAAGTTGGGGCATTCAGCGAGAACTTGACTCGCACTTTGTATTTTTTGATTAAAAGAATTAAAAACTGAAAATTGAACTAAAACCTTATCTTCACTTAAAAGACGATAAATTGTAGGTTTTTCTCTTTCTCTCATCGTTTGAAGAAGGTCAATAAGCTTGCAGCTTTGATATTTAAGCTGTGTTTTACTTACACCATCATTTCCTTCATAACTTAGTAATTTCATCTCTATAATAATTTTAGGATATTGATCAATCGCATAAATATCTGCTCCCAATTTAGCAGCAGCGGGTCTGCCACCGTTATTTATGCCATTCACAATCAATGAGCCTAAGTACAGTCTTAATAATTCTTTTTTCAGTGATGGATTATACCAGACGACGAAGCCTCCGATTATTATCATAGTAACAACAAGCAATAGCCCCACAATTATTTTTCTTTTCATTTAATTGCGACTTCACAATATATTTTCATTTAAAAAACCTCTGTTACTACTAATTTAGCTCAATTATAAATTAAAATCAGACAGTCTTTGCTTCTGAATACCTTTTGCATCAAAATTTTCTGGACTTAACCATTGTTGATAAGCTGGCTCTAAATCTGACCACTCTTCATCAATAATTGAAAACCACGCCGTATTGCGATTTCTTCCTTTCACAATTCGATCTTGTCTAAATAGTCCTTCGTATTGAAAACCAAAGCGCAAGGCCGCTGCTTTAGATGGTTGATTCGTGTCATCACATTTCCATTCAACACGTCGAAATCCTTGCTTAAAACATTGTTGTAATAATAAAAAGATAACTTCTGTTGCAGCTCTAGATTTTTTCATTTTATGTGAGAAATAAACATTACCTATTTCAATAACGCCATGCTCAAGCCTAGGATTTAACAACGCAATCCATCCATGAACTTCTCCGTTCACTTCAATCAAAAAATGCGTTGAATCTTTAAAACCAAAAAGATTGAGTAAAGTCAGCTTTAACTTCTCTCGATCAAATGGAGGTTGATATGGAAGATAAGTCCAACACCCATCATTTGGTTCAGTGGCTACACACTCCCAAATTTGATCTATTGCAAGCTCAGTCAGATCATTTAAAGTGTTCAACAACCTTACACTATGCCCAAACAAATTGGTTTGTAGTTGCTGACATACAATAGGGTTATCAATGGAATAGCCGACTTCCTGACCAAGTGAATTTTGCTGTGTTTTTAAGTAATTTTTCATTGGAATTTATTGTTTAACATCATTTCAGTATTTAATTTAACCATAAATTATATCTATGACCTATGCGATAATGCATAAACACAAAAAATACCCTAAGAAGCTTAAGGTTTTTGTAAGTGAGTAATTTATTAAATAAGCTATTTGGATTAGAATAGCGTAGCTCTTTGCGGCTTGTGTCATCCCAAGTACACAAAAAATCTCTTTCATGCTTTTGAAAATTCGCGTGGCTTATAACGGTAATGAACCAAATTCTTCCATCTACATCGGAGTTAACTCCTTCCATTCGCGTGCTCGACGAGTGGCAAGAAGTCATACCTGAAGATTTGTACATTCCCCCTGCTGCGTTCGAAATTTTACTTGAACAATTTGAAGGTCCTTTAGACTTCTTGATTTATTTGATTCAAAAGAATGGCTTTGATTTACTACAGTTAGATATTTCTCCGATTGCGACTCAATATCTTTCATACATGGATAGTATGAAGTCACTCAATATCGAGTTGACCGCAGATTATATGGTGATGGCGGCTTTATTGGCTGATCTAAAATCTCGCCTGTTATTACCGAAACCAACAGCAATCGATCAATTTGAAAAAGATCCAAAACAAGAACTGATTGATCGTCTAGAAACCTATTTACGCATCAAACAAGCTGCTGAAAGACTCGGTCAAATGCCAATTTTTGAGCGGGATACCTTTAGTACCAATGTCAGTATCGGTCATATTGCTCCAATTTATGAAGGTTATGATGTCGAAGCTTTGCATGATGCATTATTTTGTGTTTTTAATCGTCCAGAACCTGTTACGCATGTTGTTGCACAAGAGCCAGTTTTACTTGAAGAACGAATTGCATTTATTGAAAGCCAATTGGCATCAGGCGAAGCACTCAGTTTTATTGAACTATTAAATCCCAAGCAAGGTCGTATGGGAATGGTTGTGACATTTATGGCGGTTCTTGAACTCACCCGTCAACAAAGAATCCAAATTATTCATACAGGTATTGAAGCTCCTTTAACCATTCAAGGAGTTGCTGCATGAGTTTAGATCAATTTGATGCCAATGAAGGAATGTCTTTAGAAGATATTCATCATGATGTATTGCTACAAATTGAAGCGATTTTATTTGCCAGTGACTCACCAGTTTCTCTTGCAAGACTAAAAGAAGCTTTTCAAAACCAATATAATAAACAGCAATTACGTACATTTTTGCAGCAACTTGCGATGTTGCAACATGGCCGTTCAATTGAACTGATTGAAACTGCACAAGGCTTTCGCTTTCAGGTTCGAGCAAAATATCGAAATATTATTGCTCAAGTGTGGCCTGAACGCCCAACGAAACTATCACCATCGTTACTCGAAACAGTTGCTGTGATTGCTTATCATCAGCCTGTAACTCGTGCAGATATTGAACAAATTCGTGGTGTATCAAATAATAGTCAAAATTTAAGAACGTTATTTGACTGGAACTGGATCAAAGAATCTGGTTTTAGAGATTTACCTGGAAGACCTGCGTTGTTAGTGACAACGCCCCAATTTTTAAATGCTTTTGGTTTAGCTTCGCTAGGTCAATTGCCTCCCCTACAGAACGCCAAGGAAGCATTCATGGCACTTGACGCGCATGCGCCGAAGTCCTGAGAAAGGTGAACTGTTGATCATTATGTCTAAGGTTGTGCTGTCATGAGTGAAAAATTACAAAAGGTGTTAGCGAGAGTCGGGCTTGGCTCGCGTCGCTATATGGAGGAAGTCATTGCTGCTGGTCGTGTCAGCATCAATGGTAAAATTGCGCAAGTCGGCGAACGTATCGAACCAACAGATGAACTTCGTATAGACGGTCGTAAAGTACAATTCCAAGTTGAAGACGAAATTCGTCGTCGCGTTTTAATTTACTATAAGCCTGAAGGTGAAATTTGCTCACGCAACGATCCTGAAAAACGTCCAACTGTATTTGATCATTTACCTCAAATCGCTAATGATCGTTGGGTGATGGTTGGTCGTCTCGATATTAACAGTACAGGTCTTTTGTTATTCACAAATGATGGTGAACTTGCAAATCGTTTAATGCACCCTTCAAATGAAGTTGAGCGTGAATACGCTGTACGTGTTATGGGTGAAGTCACACCGCAAATTCGCAACAACATGCTCAAAGGCGTGGAACTTGAAGATGGCCCAGCAAAATTTGAGTCATTCTCTGAAATTGGTGGTGACGGTATCAACCGTTGGTATCAAGTGGTTGTAAAAGAAGGTCGTAACCGTGAAGTACGTCGTATCTTTGAATCACAAAGCTTAAAAGTAAGCCGTCTATTACGTACCCGTTACGGTACCGTGATTCTGCCACGCGAATTGCGTACTGGTCGTTGGATGGAGCTGGATAAAACGGATATTGATAACTTAGCGAAATCAGTTGAGTTAAAACCACGTCAAGGTACAGGTTTATTTGGTATGGCAAAACGTCGTACTGAACGTATGACTGATAAACCAATGGCAGCTCGTCGTGGTGGTTATTTACGCCAACAACGTCGTGATGATGAACAAGATCAACCACAACAACGTACAAGTGGTAATGGCAATAATAGTAACGGTCGTAAAACGATTGGTTTCAATAAAGGTTTTAAGAAGTTCTAATCCTTTGTACTGATATAAAAAACGCTCTTATTAGAGCGTTTTTTATTGCTGTTAATGCGTTGAAGTTACGCCTTGAGGAATCGCATTGAGTAACTTCTTCGTATATTCATGCTGTGGATGTAGATATAACTCATCTGAATTGGCAATCTCAACCAATTCGCCATGATTCATCACCATCACTTGATCCGAAATATATTTCACAACGGATAAATCATGTGAAATAAAAATATAACTCAAACCGAATTCATCCTGTAAATCTTGCAGTAAGTTCAACACCTGAGCTTGTACCGATACATCCAACGCTGAAACGGATTCATCACAAATCAGAATCTCAGGCTTTAAAGTTAAGCATCGTGCAATCGCAATACGCTGACGCTGACCACCCGAAAACTCATGTGGATAACGATCAAAAGCTTGAGCAGGTAAACTGACGCGCTCTAATAGCTCTAAAGCAATTTTCTTACGTTCCGTATCGTCTTGACCAATGCCATGAATACGCATCGGCTCAAGTAGAATCTGCCCAATCGTAAAACGTGGATTAAGCGATGCATAAGGATTTTGGAAAATGATCTGTATTTTCCGTTGATACTGAGCAAACTCTTTCTCAGACATTGCCAAAATATCTTTTCCATCGATTAAGACTTGACCACCAGTTGCTTCATGCAAGCGCATTAACAATAGACCTATGGTGGTTTTACCTGAACCCGACTCCCCGACTAGCCCTAAGGTTTTACCCTTTGCCAGTTGAAAAGACACGCCTTTAACTGCTTGAAACTCATTACGTGCCCATAGCCCTTTACGACTATAAAAAGACTTTTTCAAATTTTTTACATCCAACACAATCGGTTCTTCACCTGTCACACCGCGTGTGCGCTCTTGCAAGTGGAAGGTCGATAAATTGATCGCCTCAACCAATTCACCATTTTCCTGTTTCATAAAGTCACTGGTCACAGGTAAACGATAAGGGCGAGCTGATAACTGAGGACGACAATGCAATAAAGCGCGTGTATAAACGTCATTTGGTTGTTCGAGCACCTGCTTGGCTTCGCCGCATTCACGAATTTCACCGTGACGCATTACAATCACTTGATCGGCAATTTCACCGACCAATGCTAAGTCATGGGTAATGAACAACATCGACATTTGACGGCGTTGGCGTAGTGACTCTAATAAATCAATAATTTGCTTTTGAATGGTCACGTCGAGTGCGGTGGTCGGTTCATCGGCAATCAGCAACTTCGGTTCACAAGCAATCGCCATTGCGATCATAATCCGCTGCTGTTGACCACCTGATAGCTGGCTTGGATAAGCATCTATCTTGGTCTCAGGTGACGGAATCCCCACCTCTTTTAACAACTCAAGTACGCGCGCTCGTGCTTGTTTACGCCCCATGCCAAGATGAATTCGTAACACTTCAGCAATTTGATCGCCAACCGTAAAAACAGGATTCAAAGAAGACATCGGCTCTTGGAAAATCATGGCAATTTCTTTACCACAAATATTCCGAATTTCACGCATAGAAAGATTTAACAAGTCTTTGTCTTCAAATGTAATTCGACTTTGTGTGGCGATTTGACTCTGACCTTTGGGTAACAAGCCCATAATTGCAAGCGAAGTTACGGATTTACCACTTCCCGATTCTCCAACCAACGCGACTGTTTTATTTTTAGGAATCGAAAATGAAATGCCTTTGACCGTTTCAATCCACTGTTTATTTTCACCCTTAAAACTGACATGAAGATTTTCGACATTTAATAGCGTTTCTTGATCATGATGATTCATCTTATTTCTCTCCGCTATTTCAGTTTAGGGTCTAATGCATCACGTAATGCATCAGTGAACATTGAAAATGCTGTCACCAATACTGCCATTGCAATCGATGCTGCTGCCAATTGCCACCATTTCCCTAAGATCAATTCACTTTGCGCTTCATTCAACATACTGCCCCACGACACCACGCCAACAGGAACACCAAAACCCAAGAAACTCAAGATCACTTCTGATTTGATAAATGCGACAACTAAAATTGAAATCTGCACTAAGGCAATATGGCTAACGTTTGGAAAGATATGTATAAACATACGACGTAAATGACTCACACCAATCGCTTTGGCAGCAAGGACATATTCGCGTGACTTATGTTTCATGTATTCTGCCCTGATGAGACGAAATACGCCTGTCCAGCCTGTCAAGCCTAAGATCAGAACAATTGACAAAATTCCTTTTTGTTGAAGTACCGCAGCAATTGCAAGAACCAAGAGTAAATAAGGAATGGAGGTAAAAATGTTGTAGAACCAGTTCAAGACATCATCCACCCAACCACCAAAGTAACCCGCAATTGCCCCCAAAAATGTACCGATGACAACAGCAAGCAAAGCCGATAACAATCCTACAAGAATAGAGGTTTCTGCACCTTTAATGGTTTTCAATAGGACATCTTGTCCCCATTTATCAGCCCCAAATGGCAAGGTTTGTTTAAGTTCGACTTGTTGATCAAGTAAATGTCCATCAAGTTGCTGATCAATCGCTTGCATATCTTCTGCGAGTGGATCGACCACACCATAATAATCAACTGGTGAACCTGTTTTTTGCTCTTTAGCAATTTCAGCATTTAACTCATGAATCACATCTTTTAAAGGATCAACAGGATTCTCTGGTAAAGCTTCAATCACCTCAGTTTTTTGCTCAGACTGATGATTGCTCTTATCTGCACCGATGAAACTCGGGGGTGCGTAACTTACCGCAACCTCTTTATTCCAGTCCGAAGCAATCACACCCGTCACAGACAAAATCAACACCAAGAAATAGCACAACACCACGAATAAAGAAGCCATCGCAATACGATCTGCTTTTAAACGTCGCATAGCTAACTGCCATAATCCTGATGAAGCTGTGTCAGATGAAGTAGCTGCCTTTTTTTTCAATAATATACTCAGCATATTCCCACCTACTTCAACTGCACACGTGGATCAATCAATTTATAGACCAGATCTGCGATGAGATTAAAAATCATCGTTGCTGCGGCGACATACACGGTAATCGCTTTAATCACAGGGAAATCACTACGCTCAACCGCAATAATCACTTCTCGCCCAATTCCCGGAATCCCAAAGAAACGCTCAATCAAAAATGCACCGATCAATAATGCTGGCAAGGTTGCCATCACATCTGTCACAATAGGAATAGATGCATTACGCAGCACATGTACACCAAATATACGGCGCTCACTCACACCTTTAGCACGCGCGGTACGAACATAGTCCTGATTGACTTCATCTAAAACGAAGCTACGGTATAAACGTAGAGTTGGAGCAATACTCACCACTAGCATAATCAGAATAGGTAATAGTGAATATTTGAATAAATTTTCAGTAAAACTATCACTCCACCCTTGAACTGGAAACCAACTCAACTGATAAGCAAAGAAATATTGAAAAACAATGATATAAACTAAAATACTGATCGACATGCCTATCGTGCACATCATCATCACCATACGATCAGTCAAGCTGCCACGAACCGCAGAAACAGCCAACGCAAGAATGATTGAGATCACCGTTTGAAGCACCACCAACGGGATCAATAAGGTCAGTGATGGCCCTAAACGCGTCATAATGATTTGAGATACAGATTCACCTGTACTCCAACTCACACCATAATCAAAGGTTAATATCTGCTTAATAAAAATCCACAGCTGAACATAGTAAGGTTGATCAATACCGAGCTGCTGTCGGATATTTTCGATCTGTTCTGGATTCGACATTTTCCCTGCCAAGATATAGGCAGGATCGCCTCCTACCCAGTTAAACAGGAAGAAAATCAGCAGTACAACCCCAAGCATGGTCGGGATCATCTGCCATATACGTCGTATGATATATGCCAGCATAAAGATGCTCCCTTATTTCACTCGTTGACCTGTAATTTCATCAAAGAAAGCTTTGTTATCAGGTTTTCGCCCAAGAAAATCTTCAACGAGTGCTTGTGCTGGTTTTTGACTACCTTGAGATAAAATCGTTTGTCGGTAGCGTTGCCCTACTTCTGGATTATTTAGGTTATTTCCAAAAGCTGACAACATATCTAAAGCCATCACTTCAGACCACATATAGCCATAGTAGCCAACTTGATAGCCACCCATGATGTGACCAAATTGTCCCGGAAACTCTGTCGTTGGTACATAACCCAGTGCTGTTGCACTTTCCATTTTTTTCCAAACATCTAATGGCTGTACTTTTAAAGCATCGCTGCCATGTAACGCCATATCATATTGTGCATAGAGTGCCTGACGTGCATAACGTAAACCACGACCATAATTGTGCACTGCATTTAACTTCGCAATTAAAGCATCATCTACACGAGGGCAAGCGGGTTTACAGTAATCAGCAACTTTAGACAGTGTTTCTTTACGTCTCGCCCACTCTTCATACATCTGCGAAGGTGCTTCAACAAAGTCGCGTTCCACTGAAGTACCTGATTGAGAGGAATAACGTGTGTTAGATAAAATGCCATGTAAGGCATGTCCAAACTCATGTACGAAAGTTTCTAACTCATCGCTATTTAACCCTTTACGGTTAAAGTTAGTGACTAAAGCAGAAATCGGTTTACGTTGTGTGAGTGTGCTGCCGCCATAAACGCCCCATACCGCAGCGTGTCCATACTTTCCTTCGCGTGGAAATTTGTCCATATAAAGTCCACCCAAAAGCCTCCCTGTTTTGGCATCAGTGACGTCGTAATATTCAACTTCATCTTGCCAAGCAGCCACTTTCACGGGTTTAAATTCGATGCCATACAAATTAGATGAAATTGCAAATAACCAATCTTGTGCAGCTTGAGTTGGAAAATAATCACGTAAGTGTTCTTGATCAACTTGATACTCAGCTTTGCGTAATTTTTCACTCCAATACGCTTCGCTCCATCGTTCAATTGTGGCTTGCTCAAGTGGGATATTTAAAGTTTTGGCTTTGAAAGCACGTAAAGTATCGACTTCTTTTTGTTCTAAAGGCGCAACTGTGGCGTGAACATCGGCTAGAAACTTGTTAACAGCTTCTGGTGTTTTTGCCATACGTTTTTGTAAAACCCACTCCGCATAGTTTGCCTTGCCAAACAATTGCGCAAGTTCATATCGCAAATCCATCGCTTGCTTGAGTAAGGCTAAATTCTTTTCTCCACCCCGACGAGTGAATGCTATTTGATAACGTTTACGCGCATCATCATTGTCCGCCAATTCCATAAATGGGCGATATTCAGGATATTCAAAACCGAGTAAATAGTTACCTTCATCATTTTTCTTTAAACCGTCAATATAACTTTGCGGTAATCCTTTGAGTTCATCTGGAGTGAATTCAAGTTTTTCCTGATTATCGCGGACATTACGGGCATATTCTTGCTCAATTTTTGTGAGTTCATCCAAGATCGCTTTTAAACGTTTTTGCTTAGCCGCTGGTAACTGAATGCCCGTTTTTTCAAAGTCATAGAGAATGTCATCGCGGAATTTAGTATCAATTGCATCCGATGCTTTTAGCTTTTTAAATTGCTGATATAGTTTTGGGTTTTGCAAAATATCGGTTTGGAACTGGCTGATTTTAATTTCACAATCATCGGATGCTTTGCGCACGGCCTCATCGGGAGAAACATTGCTATATAAGCCAATCGGGCCATAGAAGTCTTCAAAAGATGCAAAAATACGATCCCATTCAGCAAGCACAGGTGCAGCAGGAGCATCTTGCTTTAATTTTAATGTCTCCAAGTTCTTCAACTGATTTTTGACTTCATTAATTTTCTCATCACAGAGCACTGGAATGTCTTTGGCTTGAAATTGAGGCAAAGTCTGACGAACAACTGTTTCAGCAACAGTCATTTGGCTCGCTCCGATTGCACATAGACATAATGTGGTCAATTTGAATGTTTGATTTTTCATCACTACTCCAGTTTTTTAATTTCTATTTCTTCATGTCAATATCGATGTACATCCATTCAGCAGGCAGAATGGGATGCTTTTTAAATCCAATTACGCGAGGTTGCGCTAGAATATTTCGGTAACGAGCGCCAATGACCTGTACAGGCATATACACCTCTAGTACCCGTGACATCTTGCGATATAAAGCATCACGCTCAGGTCCAGGTGCCATTTTCTGTGTCTGCTCATATAAACGATCAAACTCAGGAATACTGGTACAACTGTTATTACTGGCATGAATATTTTTGCTATAGAACAGCTGCATAAAGTTATCCGCATCAGGATAGTCAGCAATCCAAGCAGATGTTTTAAACATGGTTTTACATTGTTTTTCTAACTTTAATGCTTCTGAAAAAGGTAAAGACTGTGTCGTCATTTGAATCTTTAGACTATCCAAAATTTTCTTCCAGAACTCAGCTTGTTGTTGACTACGTAAACTATTTCCACTCACCGTCATTTCAATGACTAAGGGCTTACCATTCGGCAAAGTTCGCCAACCATTTGCCCCCACTTTATAGTCATAGCGATCTAACAATAAATTCGCGGCTTTGACTGAATAAGGAATACTACTTCTATAATTTGGGTCGTACCCCACAATTCCTTCGGGAATCAAGGCTTGTAGTTTTTTTGCATCGCCTTTTTGCAAGATATTGATATAGTTATCCGCGGAAAAAGCCATCGACATCGCACGGCGAAGTGCAATTTTCTCTTTACTCATTCCACCGACAACAGGGTTTTGCATATTCCAATAGTGATAATCAATTGAAGGATCAACAATCCGAGACAGTTGCACGCCTTTTTTAACTAATTCAGATTTAAGCTTTCCTTCCTTTATGGCTTGGGAAACAAGCTCGCCCTCTAATTGAAATAGATCGACTTCATCTTTGCTAAACGACAACCAACGAGACTGCCCCTCTTCCATCACTTGTATATCAATCACACCAATTTGTGGCATTTGCTTGCCTTGCATGGCTTTAACGATCTTTTCATCATCTGCTGAGCTTGCTTTAAAGTTCCAAACAAAACTTCTAAAGTCTGGATTGGCTTTTAGAATAATCCGTGAACCCGGCGTCCAGCTTGACAGCATATATGGCCCTGTGCCTACAGGATGTCCCATCGCAAAGCCAGCTTTGTTTCGATATTTTTCAATCACTTCTCGTGCAACTGCACCAGCAGGCTGATGTGCCAATAACATCGGGAAGTTTTGATCAGGGCTTGTTAGGCGAATCACCAACGTATAGCGATCAGGCATTTGCAAACCAGCAACAGGTTGATCGTAATCAAACTTCCCTGTTTTTTGCGCTTTCTTCTGTAAGGCTTCCATCCCAACGATTCGCCCATCCAACAACCAACTATTTGGTGAACGCAATGTTGGATCAAGCAAACGTTTGAATGTGTAAGCATAATCTGCAGCTGTCAGCTCTCGTTTTTTACCTTTGAAAGCAGGATCATCGGCAAAATAAATACCCTTTTTCACACGAATGGTATAGGTCAAACCATCTGCACTGACTTCTGGTAATGCCACTGCTGTGCGGGGTACCAATTTTGCAGGTGAAGCCAAATAATCATAAGTAAATAGCGTTTCAAAAATCGAACCATTGACATGCGCCGAATACAGATCATGCACACCAGCTGGGTCAAACCCTGTTTCGGCAACAGGAAATACATATCGCAAAACCTTGTTCGGATCTGCTGGGCTTTTAGCCTCAGTCCATGCCGCACTTAAGCTGATTGAGCTACCAATCAAAAATGCTAAGGCATAGCGAGGTAAAGAAAGTTTAAACTTTTGCTTCATCATAAACTCATCACTTATTTTGACGTGGTGAAGCAATATCTAAATATTGCCAATTGGAATTCATAATTGGATGGGCTTTAAAACCTTGAACTTCTGGCTGAATCAGCCAGTTTCTAATTCGTGTATCTTGTAAAATCCAAGTCGTATCTGCTTCTATTTGTCGACTCATTTTTTCGTAAAACGGCATTCGTTTTTCAGGCGGTTGTTGCATCGCTTGTCGATATAAATTGTCATAAGCATCTGACTGATAACATGACTGATTACCGCGTCCAACATTAGGCCCATAAAGAAGTTGAGTAAAATTCTCTCCCTCAGGGTAATCCGCATGCCAAGCGCCACTCCACATCATGTATTGACATTGCGTTGCTGCTTTTAAATTATCGGCAAAATTGCTGACTCTAAAATCAGATCGAATCCCAATCGCATCTAAACTCTTCTTCCACAACTCTGAATACATCACAGAAGCCGAGCCACTTTCAGTATTTATTTTCAAAGTCAGTGCTTTACCATCAGGCAATGTGCGATAGCCATCATCCCCTTTTTTATAGCCAAATCGATCAAGTAGTTTATTGGCTAATACAGGGTTGTATCCAATACTGCTGCGATAATTTGGGTTATGACCATTCACCCCAGCTGGCACAAGCATTTCAGCTTTTACAGCCTGTCCTTTTCTTAAAATACGAATATATTCATTTACATCAAATGACAGTGCAATTGCTCGTCTCAGTGCAACTTTATCTAAAGATGAGCCACCGACAATCGGATCTCGCATATTCAACATAGAATAGGTAATCTCAGCCTCTTTATTGCGATAAAGCTGAACACCTTTGTTTTTCATCTCAGGTTTTAAATGATTATTTTGATCGAGGACTTTGGGAATAGCATTCGCAGTGACTTTGTCAAAATCGAGTTGTTTCGATTGAAATGCCAACCAACGAGATTGCTCTTCTTCGATAATACTAATGTTGACCTTACCAATTTGCGGCATTTGCTTACCGCTCATTTCTTTAACCAGTTGATTATCCCAAGCTGTTCCAGTGGACTTAAAATTCCAAACAAAGCCGCGATAATCAGGATTTGCAACCAATTCAATTTTGCTTCGTGGTACGTATTTACTTAGCATATAAGGTCCTGTACCTACAGGATGCATACCTAAACGGTCTTTATAGTATTCAACTACTTCGCGAGCTGTCGCACCAAATGTGCTATATGCCAAAATATATGGAAAATTATAATCAGGCTGGGTCAAAGTAAATTGAATCGTGTATCGATCTAAAGCTTTTAGACCCTGAATAGAAGCATCATAATTAAATTTTCCTGACTTCTTCGCTTGATCGACAAGTGCATTTGCGCCAACAATTTTATGATCGATAAAAGCAAAAGATGATGAGTGGTTTTTCGGATCTAAAATACGTTTAATTGAATAAATATAATCTTCAGCAACTAGCTCTCGCCGTTTACCTTTGAAAGCGGGATCGTCTGTAAAATAAATACCTGGTTTTATTTTAAAAATATAAACTTTCCCATTGTCCTGAATGGTCGGCATACTTTCAGCCGTAGATGGAACTAGTTTTACTGGATTAGCTAAATAATCGTATTGGACAAGCCTTTCAAAAATAACATCCGCAACATTGCCACTATAAAAATTGAAGGTTTTCACCATATCAAAACCATCATCAGGTGCTTCAAAAGCGATTCGAAGAACTTTGTCAGCTTGTGCTGGGGTTTTGGTATATCCCATCGGCGCAAATGCAACAACGGTTGAAAACAACGTGACCGTAAAAAATTTAGACTTCAACTCAATGCTCACATTATCGTTTTTTAATAAATACTAGACTTTCAAATAGCATTCAACCACACAAAGACTTAACCACCTTCATTTAATTAAATGACCTTTCTTAGCAAAATCATAAATTTAATTATTTTTTACCTTTCGTAAAAATAATAAAAGTGGAAAAATCTACTTTAAGACCAGAAAACATTTGCTATTTTCATGCCACTTTTCAAATAAAATAGTTTTATCAATTAAAAAACTTTTAACACATTGTCTAAAATATTATTTTTTCTCATCTTAATGAAGAGTAACTTTATGCCAAATCATATTTTCTTATATACTTTTTTAACCAAATAAATATCTAGAGCTAAACACCTAAAATAACTAAAATAAAATTAATTCGCACCAATTTAACGCATCATAAAAATAGCATGTTTCATTTTAATGCTCATAAAAAAATTATGGTTTTTGTAAAAAAATGACAATTTGAAAAAATTTTTTAATTTCATATTTTTTTAATAATTAGTAAAAATATGAAAAACTTATTTTTAAAAGTATAACACTTTTACACTTTAAAATCGAGTTTAAATTCCCCTTAAAAATCGTATTTGGCACATGTCTTGCTAAAACGCTTTTGTTCATTCTTTTAGAGTGACCATCTATTTAGGGGTTATAAATTCAATGAAAAATACCAATTTCGTTCAATCAAGTGCTATGCCAAAAGCGAGCAAATGCATACTAAAACTCAGTACCCTGAGCCTAAGTATGTTGTGTTTAACTATGACCCATGCTGCTGAAACAGAATCATCTACCGATGAGAAACCGACGAAAGTCGTAAAAGTTGCAGTTACAGGTTCATCGATCAAGGGCGTTGCTGCACAAAGTGCATCACCAATAACCATCGTAAAAGTCGATGAAATTTTAAAACAAGGGATCACGACAACAGAGGAGGCTTTAGCAAAAATTACAGCCAACCAATCAAACTTCGTTACCGCATCAAACGTTGGTGCGAGTAGAACTGTTGGCTCATCTGCTAACTTACGCGGATTAGGTTCAAATAAAACCTTAGTACTCTTAAACGGCAGACGCCTTGCTGCCAATGCTTATGACAGTGGCGTTGCCAATCTCAATATCATCCCTCTTGCGATGCTCGATCGTATTGAAGTTCTGAAAGATGGTGCTTCCGCCGTTTATGGAACAGACGCGATTGGTGGTGTTGTGAACTTCATTACCAAAAAACAATTCAATGGCTTAAATTTCAGTGCTGGTTATCAAAAGCCTGAACAAAAAGGTGGTGAACAACAAAATTATTCTATTTTTGGTGGTTTCGGTGACTTAGATGAAGATGGTTTCAATGCATTTGGTGTAGTTGATTATCGTCGTGGTGAAGATGTTATGGCACAAGACCGTAAAGTCAGTCGTCGCGGTGGCGTTATTCCTGAATTAGGCGTTGACCGTACCAGTAGTGGATCATTTCCCGCAAACCTAGTAGATACTGTGACCAAAGAGTTTGGTAACCCATATGCAGCAACAGGATGCAGTAGCAATCCACTGGTTACAGCAAATGGAGATATTTGCCGTTATAACAGCCAAGCCGTGATCGGTATCGTTCCTAAAACTGAAGATGTTTCTGTCATGGGACGAGTCACAGCAAAAATCAATGATAACTTCAATGCGATTGGGGAATATTTATATGCACGCAGTGAGGTAACTACCTCTGTTGCTCCAGATGTATTTTTTGATTTACCAATGAACCCAACCAGTAAATATTATCCAGGTAATGGCATCACTCCAGCAATGGATAATGTCAGCGGTCCTTTAGAACTATATTTACGTTCGCAAGCTGGCAATCGTATTAGTAACAGTGTCAATGATTCACATCGTATTTTTGCTGGTATCGAAGGTGAAGCATACGGCTGGGATATTAATACAGGGGTAACATATGCACGAAGTAATGCTGCTGATAATATTTTAAGTGGTTATCTTAACTACGATAAAACAGCAGAAGCTTTACTCAATGGCACGCTTAACCCATTTGGCCCTCAAGCAGCAGAAGATGGTGATGTTTGGAGTACTTTAGGCGCTAAAGGTAAATATTTAGATGCTAAATTAGATTCAACAATCGTTGATTTCACTGCTAGTCGCCCTATTTATACTCTTCCAGCAGGCGATGTGGGTTTTGCAGTTGGAGCAAGTTACCGCAAAGACGATTGGCAATCAAAAACTATCTCTGAAATTGCTAGTGTTGCACCGAGTACTGGCGTAGATCCAAATGAACCAATTAATGAGGGTTCTCGAAACATCAAGGCAGTATTCACAGAGCTCCATATCCCACTTCATAAAACGTTAGAAGCTCAGCTTGCCGCGCGATACGATGATTACAGCGATTTTGGTGACACATTCAACCCCAAATTCTCTCTTCGTTGGGAACCAATCAAGCAGTTGATGTTCAGAACAAGCTATACCAAAGGCTTTAGAGCACCAACGCTTTGGGAAATGTACTCACCAACTTCGATTACCAATACCGCTGCAACTTATAATGACCCTGTTCTTTGTCCGGGTGGTGTTCCTGCTACTGGTGCATTACCCGCGCGTGACTGTGGAATGCAGTTTGATCGTCAAAATGGCGGTAACAAAGACTTAGAACCTGAAAAGTCCGATTCATTCACCGCTGGTGTAGTATTCCAACCAACCAAAAATCTTGTTTTCACTCTAGATTACTTTGATATCAAAGTTAAGAATCAAATTACAACTATCTCTGAGACGGGTATTTTCGGTAATCCAGAAAAATATGCAGATAAATTTGTTCGAAATTCAGACGGTTCACTCAATTATATCAATACACTACAACAAAACTTAGGTGGTATTAAAACCTCAGGTTTTGATGCAAGCATGGCTTGGCGTTCTCCAATGACAAGTACTGGTCAGGTTGGCTTCAGCATTGATGGAACTTATGTTACTGATTACAAATATCAAGAAGATGAAGGTATGCCGTGGATTGGTGTTGCTGGTAGCTATGCAGGTCTAGACTATCAAGCCATTGTTCTACGTTGGAAACATACTGCAAATCTAGATTGGCGCTATGAAAACTGGGCACTCAACCTCCAACAAAACTTCTCTAAAGGTTATAAAGACCAAAACTCTGCTGGTCAAAACCATAAAGTTAGTGACTACACAACCTACAACCTCTCAGGAACCTACAAAGGCTTCAAAAACGTAGAACTCACCTTAGGTATTAAAAATATGTTCGATGCAGAACCACCAGCATCAAATGTATTGGACAACTTCCAAATGGGTTATGACCCACGTTATGCAGATGTACTCGGTCGTACTTACTTCGTTCGTAGCACTTTCAAATTTTAATATGTTCATCACTACAACATGATTTTGATGCTGTAGTGATCCACCGTAATCATCAATTCACACAAGGAGAAATGGTCTGTATTTCCCCCATTACGAACCTTTTCCTTCTCAAGTTAAACGTGAATTGATGATTACAATTTCAGGAGCAATTATGGGCATACCCTTTTCTGAGAGTGAAAATCAATCCGCCAAACGCTTAGTCGGTATTGGTGTGGTTTTATTCTTACACCTCGTGATCGCCTATATTCTGATGACAAGTTTAGCGACTGACTTTATCAAACCTGTCGAGAAACCTGTAGAACTACAGATTATTCAAGATATAGAACCACCGCCGCCTCCACCACCAAAACTAGAGGAAAAGCCACCAGAACCACCAAAAATGGTAGAGAAAGTGGCAAAAATTCCTGATCCACCACCGAAACCAGTTGAGGCTGTGAAACCTGTTCAAAAGCCTGCACCGACTCAGACGACAAAGGCTACGGATGCAACTCCTACACCATCACCTGTTGCAGCAAGTCCAAGTCCAGTTGCAGCTCCAACCGTTGCAGCCGCACCTTCCGCTCCAGCTAAACCAGCAGGCATTTCACGTGGTGTTTCCGAAGGTGAAGCTGGCTGTAAAAAACCAGACTATCCACGTGAACAAGAAATGGCAGGTGAAGAAGGTACTGTTCGAATGCGTCTTCTAGTAGATGGTTCAGGAAAAGTGATAGATGCAAAAGTCAAGAAATCCAGTGGAGTTAGAGCCTTAGATAAAGCCGCTTCGAAAGCATTTAGTCTATGTACATTTACTCCCGCAATGAAAGATGGCGTACCTCAACAAGATTGGTATGAAGTTGAATACTCTTTCACAATTTCTTAATTAATTGAATAAATGAAACAAGTTTTTGGAGAATTTAAGATGAATAAAACAGCAAAACATATCGCACGCTTCGCAGCAATCGGTCTCATTTCTACCAGTACATTATTACCATTTCACACGGTATGGGCTGATGAAACTACGCAAGCAACAGCTGTCACAACAACGAATACTGAAGCCGTTACCCAAGTCACACCAACTCCGCCACCGTTACCCGCTACTGAAGAAAAAGTACATAACCCTTATGGCTTAGAAGCATTATGGCGTGAAGGTGATCTCGTCGCAAAAACCACACTTTTTATTTTAGTTCTGATGTCAATTGGAACGTGGTACATCATTTTTTCTAAAGTATTTCAACAAAGTAAAATCAAGCGTCACGGCACTGAAGCTGAACGCAATTTCTGGGAAGCAGATACATTAAATAGTGCAAAAGAAAGTTTAGATCCTAGCAGTACCTATCGGTATATTGCTGAAAAAGGCATTCACTCAACAAAGCATCATGACGGCACATTATTAGAACGTATCGATTTCAACACTTGGGTGACAATCTCAATTCAACGTGCAATTGAAAAAGTCCAAAGTCATCTTGGCAATGGTTTAGCTTTCCTCGCTACCGTCGGTTCAACTGCGCCTTTCGTTGGATTATTTGGCACAGTCTGGGGCATCTACCACGCATTAACTGCAATTGGCATTTCAGGGCAAGCATCGATCGATAAAGTTGCTGGACCTGTTGGTGAAGCACTTATCATGACTGCAATTGGCCTTGCTGTCGCAGTACCAGCTGTACTTGGTTATAACTGGCTCACTCGCCGTAACAAAGCCGTGATGGACAATGTTCGCTCTTTCGGCTCAGACCTACATGCTGTACTTCTCAGTGGTGACCTAAACAGCAATCACCCTAACCGTAATTCTAAATAAGGAATACGATTATGGGCATGATGATTAATTCAGATCAAAGTGACGATGATGTAATTGGAACGATAAATACGACTCCACTTGTCGACATCATGTTGGTATTGCTAATTATCTTTTTAATTACTGTTCCAGTCGTCACGCATACCGTTCCAGTCAAACTTCCTGAGGAAAAAAATACGCCTTATGCCACCACACCACAAAATATTCAGCTCTCAGTCAATAAAACTGGCGATATTTTTTGGAATGAACAATACGTTGCAAATAAAGAAACCTTGCTTGCACATCTTCAAGTTGAGGCGCAAAAACGCCCTCAACCTGAGGTTCATATTCGTGGCGACCAACTTACACATTATGAGGCGATTGATCAGGTTATAAGTACAACTCAACAAGCTGGTATTGGCAAAATCGCATTTGTCACTACACCACCTAGTTCACCATAAGGTCAGATTAAGGAGTCACTCATGGGTATGAATGTCAGTCCAAAAAGTAGTGAAGATGATGTCATGCTTGATGTCAACATGACACCTTTAATTGATGTCATGTTGGTATTGTTAATCATGTTCATCATTACCATCCCGATTCCAAACAATGCCATTAATATCAACTTGCCAAACGGTACGCCTCCACCTCCGACCGACCAAAAACCGCCTGAAGTGATCAATTTACGTGTCGATGCTCAAGGTCAGATTTTTTGGAATGATCAGGTGGTCGCGGATCGCCAAGCACTAAAAGAACTGTTTGAAAATGTGGCTCAAAAGGCAGATCAGGATCAAATTAAATTTAAACCTGATGTCCAAGCAGAATATAAAAATATTGCGATGGTGATGGCTTTAGCTCAGCAAAGTAATGTCACTAAAATAGGAATTGTCAGTAATAACTAGAAAAATAAAAACAATCAACTAAGCTTCACAACTCTAAGTTGCTCCTATGCTAACAAGCTCGCTTGTTAGCTTTTTTTATTTTATTTCATTCACCACAATAGGGATAATGGTGCTATTCACCTTATAGCCTTTCGGTTTGTCATCACAAGCATCACCCATAACTGTCGTTTTAACAACAAACGAAGAATAAGGCATCACATTTAAATAGCCAGTATTATCAGCACCAGTACGACAATCTTCGATTTCAAGTTTTTCATCAAAACGCCCAGCATAAGATGACTCTTGAACTTCTGTTATTAACTTTGCATTCCATTGATTGAGATAAACTAAACTTTTTGTAGATTCGACTGTACCCTGCCCTGAGCCAGCACTTTCGATTTCAACTAATTCAATCGGTTTACCTTTATACACAGTTGGATGCACTTTAAATGTATTCGATTGCCCACCGAACTCTTTTAATATCTGAGCCTGTTTGAGCTTTGGTCGAGTCAGCACATAACCTGCCCAAAAGTTACGACCTGCATTTTCAAAACTCACACCAGATAAATAAGCTTCTTCGCCTGAAATTAATTTTACTTTTTCTGTGTGATCAATCTGAATAGCTTGCTGAGGATTCGCATTTGAATCTTGCAAATTAGTGATCCAACTAATAATGGTTTTATCTGTCGGGACAGCAGCGTGAGCAAAAGAAAAAAAAAAGAACTAAACAAAAATACTGAGCTAGATAAAAAATATTTGTTATTCATTAAAAATACTCTCACTTATTCCCAAAATTTTTGTCCCAAATTATTTACATACTCTTTTATAAAATCATAGAAATTTAATTCAATTTTGTTCCAATTATTTCTGCCATCTAATGGCGTTACAATCATCATAGAACCATAATCATTTTTTGATGGATCAGTTCTTAATAATAAAAGCTCACTGTCACCCAAAAACTCGCCAACAATTAAATCGCCTTTTAAATAACCACTATTCCCTTCTATGAAATCTCGTGTTTTCTCTTGAATTAAAAAAGCATCCAACAATTGCAATCCCCATTGACCATACACAATATCTTCAAATAGATAAGCTCCATTTGCTAATTTGTAGAACTCAACAAACTCTATTGGTAAATCAATAAGAAGCTCATCTATCCCGATAAAACCATGAAAAAATCGGCACCTGAAAAGTAGGTCGCGAGAGATGGCATCTATATGTTTTGGAATTGCCCAATCTTTTTTTATTTCATTAATCAGTTCTTTAAATAAGTTTTCCATTTTAAAACTTTTCTAACTCAATCCATTGAGCATCAGGAAAATGCTTCGCTAAATAACTTTTTAAATAATCCGCTGTATCTTTAGAAATAAGTGGATCTTTCGATTCATCCTTTAAGTTATATACCAAAGCATGCAATTTCAAACCACGATTTTTTAAAGCCTCTAAACTGAGTAAAGTATGATTAATGCTTCCCAAACGCCCAGAAGTCACTAAAATCACAGGAAATTGATGCTGAGCGATATAATCAATAGTCAACAATTCTGTGGTTAAAGGCACCATCAAACCGCCAGCACCTTCTAACAACACCACCTCAAACCGCTGAGCCAATTCTTTAGTCGCAGCTTCAATTTTCGCGAAATCTAAGTCTCGTCCATCTAAACGTGTGGCTAAATGCGGCGAGGCAGGATAAGTAAAAATTTCAGGCATGGTCAGCTTTTCATGGTCTTCTTGAAACCAGCCACTACCCATAATTTCACGGTGTTTTTCAATATCTTCAGAGATATCTATATTACCCGTTTGAACTAATTTTTGGGTAATAACTCGCTGCCCCTGTTCGGTCCAAAGTTTGGCGAGATAACCTGTGGCATAAGTTTTACCAATTTCAGTATCAATACCACTGACAAAATAAATTGCTGCACTCATGCTTTTCTCCGAGCAACGACATACATAGGATGATAAGTCAGACGATAACCTTCCTCATCACGAAAATTTTCATAATCTAAATAAAACTGCTGCAACGATTGTTTTGTCCAACGATGCGATTTTGCTGTCGCCGTTACGCCAGTCGCTTTAAGATGATATAAAACAGATTTTGGATGATCAAAATACAAATGCTTTTGTAGTTCATGTATGAACAAAATTTCGAAACCATTTTGTTCAAGTTGCTGTTGCAAAGCGCTCAATGAACAATAGTTCAATCCTTGCTCTGTCAGCTGCTTAATCTCAGTTAAATTTTCCGTTCCAAAAGTAGAAAAACCTAAATAACCGCCTTGATTCAATGATTTATGTATTCGCTGTAACAACACAGGTAGATCAATCATCCATTGCAACGCAGAACTTGAAATTACTGCGTCAAGTGACTGAGGGAGTTGAAGTTGCTCTATATCACCAATCAACCAGTGTATCTTTTCCCGATCAGAAAAATGTTGAGCTACATCTTCATATAGATCATTTAAATAAAGATTCTTCGTATGAAAATAAGATTGAAATAAGTGAGTTAAATTTCCTGAACCACAACCGATCTCAAGGACTGAATCCAAGTTTTTCGGACAATAAGTTTTGAGATATTCAAATAGTTCTTTACTGATCTGCTTTTGCGTCACGGCATGTTCAACATAACTTTGCCCTGCTTTAGCAAATCTTTGGGCAACCAGTGCTTTATTGACGCTCACAAACACTCCACCAATTGTTCTAACTCCGCTTTTTGCACCAATGAAGTTAAAGATATTCTTAAACGTGAACTATTTTGCGGCACGGTTGGCGGACGAACAGGCATGGCATAAAAGCCCTGCTGCTGCACATACTTCGCCTTTTCGATTGCAGCTTGGCTCTCACCGACAATAATAGGAATAATATGACTACTGGATGGGCTATAAAAGCCTTTCTCAATCACAGCGTGTTGTAGGTAATGACTCATTTCGGCTAAATGCTGACGTTGCTGCTGCATGCTCAACATTTTATTAAAAATAAAGTCAGACCAAGCCATCGAAATCGGCGGTAATGCAGTACTAAAAATCAAAGGTCGCATTTTATTGATCAGAAAATCACGAATGATTGAATCACAAATGATATATCCCCCAACCGAAGCCATCGCTTTACCAAGTGCCCCAACCAAGAAATCGATCTGATCCAATACTGCATATTGCTCAGCACAACCTAAACCCTGCTTTCCCCTCACACCAATGCCATGTGCTTCATCCACATATAACATGGTTTTATGGAAACGCTGTTTTAACTGAACTAAGGCTGCTAAATCAGTCTCATCGCCATCCATACTAAAAATACTTTCAGTCACCACAATAACGCGTTCAAATTGCTCATCTTGATGATACTTTTGCAATAACTGTTCCAAATGCTGCAAATCATTATGTCGATAACGTACATATTGCGCTGTAGACAATCGGATACCGTCAATCATACTGGCATGCACAAGTTTATCCGCCAAAATAATGGTTTTGCTATCAGCAAGCGCAGGCAAAATACCAATATTCATGTGGTAGCCACTATTGAAAAGTAATGCAGCACGACCAAAAGTTTTGCTTAGGCTATTCTCAAATTGTTCATATTCTGCAAAATTACCTGTCAGTAAGCGCGATGATGATGAACTAAATAATATCCGTTCGATTTTTAAAGTATCAAGAAATTCTTCTCTTAACTTTAGATCAGCAGCTAAGCCCAAATAATCGTTGGAAGCTAAATTCAACATGGTTCGATCTTGAATGGTAATAAATCGTCCATGCTGTTGATTTGAAGTAAATTGTCGAAAATTACCTTGTTGCTTGAGTTGATCAAGCTGCTCGGCATAATGATTAAGCAAGGACATTGACATCTGCTCCTTGCATACTTTTCACCACTTCAGTCAAATGTGTTAATAAATAGTTCAGTTCATCATCACTAATCACATATGGCGGCATCACATAAACCAATTTTCCAAATGGTCGTACCCAAATGCCACGTTCCACAAACTGTTGCTGTAAGGTTTTCATATCAACATCGGTGGTTAATTCAACCACACCAATCGCCCCTAAAACCCGTACATCAGCAACATGGTCAAGCTGAGCTAAATCAGTTAATTGTTCAGCCAGAATCTTTTCAATTCGTTGAATATTGGCTTGCCAATCCTGTTCCACTAATAATTGGGTGCTTCTTAAAGCAACCGCACAGGCCAATGGATTCGCCATAAAGGTTGGGCCATGCATAAACACACCAGCCTCACCACGGCTAATGGTTTCAGCCACATCCTTTGTCGTTAAGGTCGCAGACAATGTCATATAACCACCTGTCAATCCCTTGCCAATACACATAATGTCAGGTTCAACTTGGGCATGTTCCCAAGCAAACATTTTGCCTGTGCGCCCAAAACCAGTGGCAATTTCATCAAAGATTAACAATAAATTGAACTGCTCACACAAAGCTTTGGCTTGGCGTAAATATTCAGGATTATAAAAACGCATCCCCCCAGCACCCTGCACAATCGGCTCAATAATCAATGCTGCAAGTGTAGGATGATGAAGTTCAATTTGCTTTTTAAGTTCATCAATATCTTCTGGATTCCATTCACCATCAAAGCGGCTTTGTGGTGCGGGTACAAAAATTCGATTCGGTAAACTAGTGCCAAAAATCTGATGCATCCCCGTGACTGGATCACAGACAGACATCGCATTCCATGTATCACCATGATAGCCAGAACGTGTAGTAATAAAATTGGTTTTCTTAGGCTGATTCAATGCAGCCCAATATTGAACTGCCATTTTTAAAGCCACTTCTACAGCAACAGAACCTGAATCTGCATAGAAAATCTTATCTAATTTCGGCGGCGTAATTTTTAATAATAATTTGCCCAATTCAATCGCAGGTTCATGGGTTAGGCCGCCAAACATGATATGCGCCATATTCTGCAATTGATCTGCAACCGCTTGATTCAGCTCAGGATGGTTATAACCGTGAATCGCACACCACCATGACGACATGCCATCAACTAAAGTTCGACCATCTTCTAGTTCAATCGTTGCACCATAAGCACGTTTCACTTTAAAGGTTGGTAGTGGATTTAACATCGAAGTATAGGGATGCCATATATGTTCTAAATCAAATAAATCGGTCATCCTTTATTCACTCCTCATTTTATCCTAAGCCAATTAAATGCACGAAAATATCTACAATCGCAGAGGCGGCATGGATGCCGCCCGTTGAGCTGCGGCATCAAGGATGTGCCGTCAGCTCAACAAAGGATTTTTGCTTACTTTTGATCCTTCAAAAGTAAGGTCATATATTTGCACAATACAATAACGTTGCCATAACCGACAAAGGCCAACTATCTTAAACGTGTCAAAACCTAAAATAAATTGCGAGAACTTTCAATTCAAGCAAGATTAAACCGTCTATTGAATAAAATCCTTAATTATTTGCACAGTCTGTTCAACCATGAAGCATGGAAAACCATGTGAAGCACCATCAATCGAAACAACATATAGATTCTTTGCAGCTAAATTCTGAATATTTTGCACAACTTGGTAAGGAACTAAAGTATCATGCTCCGCAATCACATGAAGCTGATCACCTTGATAGTTTTCATACATCTCAACCAAATTGAGTTGTTCCAACATCAGTAAACCTTGCTTCAATAACGCAATCGGCTGTGGACGAATCAACTTTTGCATTGCTAAAAAATCTTTTCTTGCAGTATCCGCACCTTGGCAAACAAGTAAACCAAAGCGTTTTAAAGTTGTAATCGCATCCTGCTCAAATGATTGTTTGAACTGTTGGAATGTTTCAACAGGCATTGCAGTCGACCAGTTTTCTTGCGCTACAAAACAAGGATTTGAAGCTAAAGTAATTAAAATCTTCTGTTCCACATATCGCTTTTCTATTTGATGGACTAATAATGTTGCAAGTTGTCCACCCAACGACCATCCAAGAATTACATCAAACGCTCTTGCATATTCAATTTGTTGTTGCAAAACTCGCTCATCTAAGGCATTGAAAATATTAATTCGATCTACACAATGTCCTTGCTGTTGCAATGCTTCGTGCAAAGGTTGTAATAATTCGGCTCCACCACCCCATCCTGTGATCAGTAAAATCTTCTTAGACAAACGTATACCTTTTGATTGAACAATCATTTTGTATAGAACATCGCATATATTCGTTATTTTTCCTAGCCGCCCCACTTCAATTTGCTAAAATATGTGCGATTACACTTTGAGATCAAAATGATGAATACGATAAAATCCAAAGTTCTTATTCTTTGTAGCTCACTATTTTTGATGACTTATCCAAGTCTAACCGTAGCACAAAGTAACTTATTTTCCTCAAAAAATACCGCGCAGAAAGAATGGGTTGGACAATCCGCACCTGACTTTAAACTACAGGATCAAAGTGGTAAATGGCATACTTTGAATCAGTATAAAGGTAAATGGATCGTGCTCTATTTTTATCCTAAAGACAACACAGCAGGCTGTACACAAGAGGCCAATCAGTTCAAGTCACTCTACCCTCAATTTATAAAATCAAATGCTGTAGTTTTAGGGGTAAGTTTAGATGATGTCGCTTCACACCAAAAATTTTCAGAAAAACTTGGCTTGCCATTTCCTATTTTGGCTGATGACAAAGGTGAACTTGCAGGAAAGTTTGGGATTGTAAGAAATTTTGGGATTGCAAAAATTGCTAAAAGAGAGAGTTTTCTAATTAATCCTCAGGGTGCGATTATGTATCACTACACCAGTGTCAACACACAAACCCATGCGGATCAGGTACTTAAAGACTTGAAAGACGCTCAAACGAAAAAGTAAATGCGGAAATAAAAAACTCAGCACTAAGCTGAGTTTTTTATTGATTTAGAATATTAGATCTGCGATTGAATATAGTTCTGTAAACCAATTAACTCAATTAAACGTAATTGTTTTTCTAACCAATAAGTATGGTCTTCTTCTGTATCAGAAAGCTGCTGACGAAGCATATCACGGCTAATATAATCGCCTTTCTCTTCACAAAGCTTAATTCCTGTCGCAAGTTTCTCACGAACATGATATTCAAGCGCTAAATCAGCTTTTAAACAGCTTACAACATCGTTTCCAACATTAATGTCTTCACGATTCATATTCGGTTGGGCACCTAAAAATAAAACACGACGAATGATTGCATCAGCATGAGAAGCTTCTTCCTGCATCTCATGATCAATACGTTCGTAAATTTTACCTAAGCCCCAATCTTCGTACATTCTTGAATGAATTAAATATTGATCACGAGCAGCCAACTCACCGCCAATGAGCATATTTAAATAGTCGATGACTTCTGGATTGCCACGCATAATACTTACTCCTATCGAATGCCACTATTATGTGCAAGTTAAAATATAATTGCAAAGCTAAATTTGTGTAAGTTTATGATTTTTATAAAATTAAAATGAGAAACATACGCATTTACAGTTTTAATTAAGCAAAATTATTGAAGTAAAATAAGCGCTTGCAAACGAACATCTTGATCCTAAACCCATAATTTATGAAGAAAACGTTTATTTTCATTTTTGTAACCATTCACAATGCTTCTTATTTAGCCCTTTGTTTTAATCAATAAACTTAAAAAAATGACTGGCCAGCTGTTGTTTCTTTAAGCAAAATTCGCTAAATAAGAGCAATCACAAAAATACAATGTGGAAAAAGAAATGAATAAAAGCACACCAATCTTGGTCACTGGAGCAACGGGTTATATCGCTGGCTGGATTATTGAACGGCTATTAAATCAAGGATATAAGGTGAATGCGACTGTTCGTGATCCATCTAAAACCAATAAAATCCAACATCTTTATGACATCGCAGAGAAGTCATCTGGACAAATCCAATTTTTCAAAGCTGATTTACTTGATCCAAATTCTTTTGATGATGCAATGCAAGGCTGTGAGGTGGTGATTCATACCGCATCACCTTTCGTTGTGACTAATTATAAAGATGCGGTAAAAGACATTATTGAGCCTGCAGTCAAAGGTACTGAAAACGTCCTCAATAGTGTCAACCGTACTGAATCCGTTAAACGTGTGGTACTCACTTCAAGCATTGCTTCGACCTATGGTGATGCAATTGAAATTCTAGATACTTCAAATAATGAGTTTGATGAAAATGACTGGAATAACACCAGCAACGAAACGCATCAACCCTACTCATATTCAAAAGTGGCTGCTGAACGCAAAGCATGGGAGATCGCAGATCAGCAAAGTCGTTGGAGTTTAGTTTGTATTAATCCAGCACTGGTTATGGGGCCGTCACTGACCGATGCAAGCCAATCAGGTAGTATTGAAGTATTGCAACAGTTCGGCAATGGTACGACTCTATTCGGTGTGCCGCCAATGTGGAATGGCATTGTTGATGTACGAGATGTTGCTGATGCACATGTGAAAGCCGCTTTAGATCCACAAGCCAAAGGCCGCTATATCATCTGTGGTGGAACATTAAGCTTACTTGAAATGGGTAAAGCATTAACGCAAAAGTTTGGTTATAAATATCCTTTCCCGCATTTTACTGTACCAAAAACAGCATTCTCACTGATTGCACCAATGCTCGGGCATTCTCGTCAGTTTGTAAAACTCAATATGGGTTATCCGATTTACTTTAATGCTGAACGCAGTGTAAATGAGTTGGGAATTCAATACCGCGATATTCGTGAGAGCGTTTGTGAGCATTTTCAGCAATTGCTAGATGATGGAATTGTGAAAAAATATATTTAATAAAAAAGCACCTCTCAATTTCATCATTGAGAGGTGCTTAACTACAATTATTTAATCTTAAATGCTTCTATGATGTATTCACCAATATCCTTATAACGATTACCATGTTGGTCTTCTAAATAGAGCAACGCTAGGTATTCTTTTCTTGTCCCATGTCGACCAGTGGATTCAAGCTTTTCATAAGGTTGATAGATGAGTTTAGCCATCTTACCTTTTTGAAATTCAACGTTCACACTACAGATTTTTTGTGAATCATTTTCAGACTCAAGACTCTTCACCTGACCTAATCTTAAACCAGTGTATCGATATAGCTTCTGCCTTAATTCCCAACGTAACTCGAAATCAAGTTGAGATAGTGAAGCATCCTCTTGATCCATTTGATCAACTAAATATCGTTTTATTTGCTGATAAGCGAACTCAACTATATGATTTGGCTGATATATATTTGACTTTAATAACCCTTGATCATAAATAGAATCAGAAGCAACAAGATTATTCGATTTCACTTGATCAAACTGATCAACAGCTTGATCAAACAATTTCATTTCCTCTTGAATATCTAATTGAAATTCCTTCCAACATTTCTCCGCTTGTCGACCATCTTTCTGCAGACAAATAAACTTTTTTTGTATTTCTTGCTCTTTTAACAGATCTAGAAATACACTTTGTCGTAATTCAACTTTTTCTAATACAGTATTTAAAAGTTGAGTATTTAGTAACTCTCGCACATTACCCAACACTTGTGTTTGCTTGCATTTGGTCGCGCTATCATAATGATGATACGTGATCATCAATAGAATAGGGAGAATTGCTGCTAGGCAAAAACCTATGATTAATTTAGCGATTTCCTTATCTGCTTCATCAAACTTCATACTGAGTTAAAAACTCCAGAAACTCTTGTTCATTCATTACTCGAATTTCTAGCTTCTGAGCCTTGTCTAGCTTACTTCCCGCTTTTTCACCCGCAACCACACATTTTGTTTTACTCGAAACACTACCACTCACGCGTGCACCTAATGCCTGCAATTTCTGTGTTGCTTCATCACGTCCCATACTTTCTAAGGTTCCAGTCACCACCCAACTCTCGCCATTTAAAGGCTGGCGTGTTGGTGCAGTCGGCGCATCCCAATGAATTCCTGCTGCAAGCAATCGATCTAACACCTCAATGTTATGTGGTGCTTGGAAGAAATCAGCAATCCATTCAGCAGTAATATCACCGACATCAGGGGTTTTCTTGAGTGCTTCAATATCCGCTGATTTCAATGCCTCAAGCGTCTGGAACGTATTCGCCAGCATACGCGCTGTTGTCTCACCAACCCCGCGAATGCCTAGACCATAAATGAAACGAGTCAAAGTCGTTTTCTTGCTGGCTTCAATTGCATCAATCAAGTTTTGAACAGACTTCTCACCCATTTTTTCAATGGTTAAAAGTGTGTCGCGGTGCTCATGCAAATGATAAATATCAGCAACATCTTTGAGTAAGTCGAGATGTAATAGGGATTCTACCCAACGATCCCCCAAGCCCTCAATATCCATCGCTTTACGGGATACAAAGTGACGAATAGCTTCAATCCGCTGCGCTGCACAGTATAGACCACCCGAACAACGTGCCAACGCTTCCCCCTCTGGCATGACGACAGGTGAATCACAGACTGGACAATTGCTAGGAAGATGCACAATTTCAGCATCGGCAGGTCGAAACTCAGCCCAAACTTTTTCCACTTTTGGAATCACATCACCCGTACGGTAGACACTCACAGTATCACCTACATGCACATCTAAGCGGTGGATTTCACCAATGTTATGTAAGGTCACATTCGATACAGTCACACCACCTACGAAAACAGGTGCTAAACGCGCAACAGGCGTTAAAGTTCCTGTTCTGCCCACTTGCCAGTCAATATTCTCAACTTTGGTTAAAGCGGCTTGTGCTGGGAATTTATATGCCGTTGCCCAACGCGGTTCACGACTCAGGAAGCCGAGTTGTTGTTGTTGCTTAAGGCTGTCCACCTTAATCACCATGCCATCAATTTCGACTTTAAGATTCGGGCGCTCTTGTTGAATTTGTTCATAACGCTGTTGCACTTCCTCAATCGAAGCACACAGGAATTGACGTTCGGCAATTTCAAAACCAAATTTGGTCAGCCAATGCAAACTATCGTGCATCGTAGCCAAACCATGATTTGGGACACACTGCGCGATACCATACGCATAGAACGCCAATGGACGCGAAGCAGCAACATTTGGATCAAGCTGTCTTAAACTCCCTGCCGCAGCATTACGCGGATTGGCAAAGGTTTTCTGTCCTTTCGCCTCTTGGTCAGCATTGAGCTTTTCAAAACCCGATTTAGGCATTAAGACTTCACCACGAACTTCCAAGAAATCTGGAATGGCTTGATGCTGACTTGATAATACTTTAGGTAGATTCCGAATGGTTTTTACATTCTGAGTAATGTCTTCACCTGTTTCACCATCACCACGAGTTACACCACGAACCAACACACCATTTTCATACCACAGTGAAATCGCTAAACCATCGAGTTTAAGTTCAACATCGTATTGAACTTTTTGATTCGGTAGACGCTCATCAATACGACGAGCAAAAGCAAACAAGTCTTCCTGATTAAAGACATTACCCAATGACAACATTGGGACTGCATGGGTCACGCTTTCAAATTTTGATAGTGCTTGACCACCCACTTTATTGGTTGGTGTATCAGCCTGAATACATTCTGGATATTGTTGTTCTAAGGCTTTAAGCTGATGAAATAAATGGTCATATTCACTATCTGAAATGGAAGGTTGATCCATCACATAGTAAGCATGATTATGTTTTGCAATCAGTTGAATCAACTGACGCATTTGCTCAATAACTGAGTTGTGTTCCATTTAAATTTCACCATATAAAAGGGCGGAAAAACCGCCCTATAACTTTTCACTGAATTTATTATAAAAGATTCATTAAGCTGTTGCTTGATTTGGACGATAATCAATCACATGATGACGCCAATGTTCTTTCAACTGCGGTGTAAACTCTAAATTGTTTTCGTCGTAGACCTTACCATCCACTTCACGCGCAATTAAGCCTGCAATACTGGTCATCATGTCATAACCTGTAACCGCTTTGCTATTTGGTAATGCAAGGAAAAAAGCCAAACCTTGTACCTGCTCACCCGATAAAGTTTCTAAATCGAAACCTGCTGGGCCATTATCCGTCATGCGTAATACAGAGAACATCAAAGCACTTGGTTCATCAGTATTTTCATAGCGATGGAAGCATGACATTTCACCGAAACGTAAGCCATATTTCAACAGTACTTTTAAGGCTTTATCACCTGACAATGCACGGCGTGGATTCGGATATACATTCAAGGCAATAATCTGTTCAGCGGTTGCTAAAGCACTTTCATCATCATAACGTTGTTGTTCATGTAAATGTACATCCAAGATATTGCTTTCACCATCAAACTCTTCAATAGCAACAGTTTCAATATTTGGATTTAAACTAAGCTCAGCTTCTGATTTTTCTTCGTCTGACTTTTCTGACGTCTCTAAAGTTGCAACTTTATCAACCGCTTCAGCCTCAATTTCGACCTCAGCATTGATTTGTTTTTCTTCAACCTGTTCAGCTACAGGTTCAGTTGTTGTTTTTGTATCTTCTTGTTCAGCAACAACATCTACTTTTTCTTCAACAATTACGACAGGCTCAGGAGTTTCTACTTGTGCTTCTGCTGACTCCACTTTAAAACTTGGTTCTACTCGTGCAGTTGCAGCGGTGACTGCCTCAGTTTGAAGTTGATCACGAACATGGCGCGGGATCACTGGCTGCTGACTTTCTGGATTAATATGTAAATCAGCTTCTAGTGACGGCTCAACTGGTTTTGGTTTTCTTAAAATCATCACTAAACCAACGAGCATAATCACAACGGCGATAACAATGCCTATTATTGTATTCATTTCCATACTAAGACTCCGCAACTAACCCGTATTCTTTTGCCTGTTCTAAATCGACAGTCACTAATTTTGATGTGCCTGGCTCTGGCATGGTCACTCCCAGTAAATCAGTTGCCATTGTCATTGCCAATTTATTATGTGTAATGTAAATGAATTGCACTTGTTCAGAAAGCTCTTTTACCAAATTACAATACCGCTGTACGTTGGCATCATCAAGTGGTGCATCAACTTCATCCAAAACACAGAATGGCGCAGGGTTTAACCTAAAGATAGCAAAGACCAACGCTAAAGCCGTTAAGGTCTTTTCACCACCTGAAAGCAATGCTAAAGAACTGTTACGCTTGCCGGGTGGACGTGCCATCAACTTCACGCCAGATTGCCAATCATCTTCAAGGCTTAAAGTCGCTTCACCACCACCAAACACCTTTGGAAATAGCAGTTGTAACTCTTGATTGACTTGATCAAACGTGGTCATAAACAACTTACGCGTTTCTTGGTCAATACTCTTCATTGCACCTTTAAGCTGCTCGACTGTATTTTCCAAATCTTGCATTTGGTGACTAAGCTCATCAAAACGCTGCGAAACCTCCTCATACTCTTGGGAGGCAGCTAAATTTACAGCACCAATTTTTTCAAATTGCTGTTGAGCTTTTTCGAGTTTTTGCTGATGTTCTTTAATTTCAATCGAAACATCATTTAAAGCTTCAGTATTTAATTCTTTCAACTGTTCTAAATAGTGTTCTCGATCTGATTTTGCTGCTTGCCACGCCAAACGTTTTTGCTCAAGCAATTCACGTACTTGCTCATCTTTCTGTTGTGCCAGATGACGCTGTTCCGTTAATTGTTGTTGCTTCTCTTGTACCTGATTCAATTCGAGCTGCCATTCATTCCAATTTTTTTGCAACTTTTCAGTTTGCTGGAACTGCTCTTGGAATTGAGACTCTAAATTTGGTAACTCGAGTTGAATTGGATCTACAAATTTCTTCGCCTGTTCAATTTGTTCAATAATTTGTCGATATTGAGTTTTTAGAAATGAAATATCTTTCTCTAACAACTCAATTTGCTGATTGGCTTGAGACGTCTGACGGCGCAATGCTTCACGTTGTTGTTGCTGTTGCGTGAGTTGTTGCTGTTGCTCATCCAATTGTTCATTCAAATTTTCGACTTGAAATTGTAAGGTCTTATAATTCGGCAATACGGCTTCTAATTTCAATGCCAGTGCGTGTAGATCAATCTCAAGATCATCACGCTGCATGGCATCTTCCTCAAGCTGTACATCGAGCTGTTTAAGTTGATCTGCCAATTGTTGCTGTTGTAATACAAAAGCCTGAGCTGTGCTTTGCAATTTAGCAACCTGTACATCTAACTGTTGCAGCTCTTTTTGCTTTTGTTTTAGTGTGAGCTGCTGCTGTTGCAGATTTTGTTGCTGTCGCTGTAAATCTTGCTGATATTTTGAAAATTGATTTTCTAAATCAATTAACTGCGGCTGCTTTTCTTCGAGTTGCTGTTCAATTTCCTCTAAACGGACTTGATGACTCAACATCCCCTGCGCACTTTGGCTGTCTTCGTCGTAGTGTAAACCAATCACCCAATCTGCACCGACATGATAACCATCTAGCGTTAAAATCGATTGTGATTGATGGAGTTCGGCTTGATGATCTAATGCTATCGCTAAATCATCTGCAACGGTTACATTTGCCCAAAGTGAAGACTGTGGTGCTTCAATGTAGTCTGATAGGTATTTTAAATCTCCCCTATCCCCTCTTTGAAAAAGAGGGGAACTCTTCCCTTTATCAAAGGGATGAGGAACGGTTGTAGTTCCGCAAGAGGGATTCTTTAACTGACGCGCCACCCCTTCCTGAAATGACTGCTCATCATCCAATACTTGCGCTTGTAACCATTTGGCCAAGAACTTTTCAATAATGGCAGCATGAATTTTACCTTGCGCAGTTAAACGCAAGCTTTGCATCAATCGAACCACATTTTGATCATGCTTGGGACTTTGCTTTGCGACCAATTGATTTAAGTTCTTTTGTTCTGCCAATAAAACCTGAATCTCTGTTTTTAGGTTCTGTACATCGGTCTTATAAATCTGTTGTTGATCTTGCTGTTTCTGAACATCCTGCTGTAACTGCTCAATTGCAGTTTCTAATGCAATAATTTCTTGTTGAAGTTGCTGCTGTAATTGCTCAAGCTGTTCCTGCTCATCATCTTGAACTTGCGCACGAATTTGACTCGCTTGAGTCTGAACAGTTTGCTTTTGCTGTTCAATCCGCAGCACATTTTTGCCTAACTGTTCAATTTGCGCTGCCATCTGCAACTTTTTTTGTTGTTGCTGATCGACTTGTGCTTTCAGTTGTTCAAATTGTTGTTGGGCTTGCTTTTGCTGTACCTGAACATCACTTACATTTTGTTCAGCAGATTGAGTCTGTTGTTCCAACTCAAGTAATTGCTCATTTTGCTCATCAAATTGAGTGGTTAAGGTTTCAACTTGAAGTTCAGATAACTGTAAACGTTCTTTGGTTTGTACTTTTTGCTGTTCTAGCTGTACCAAACTACTACTATTTTGCTGAAATAAGCTTTGCTTCTGCTCCAGCGTCATTTTCAATTCAGCTAACTTTTTCTCTGCTTGTTGCCATTCTAGTTGTAAAGGTGATGACTGCTGAATTAAACGTTGAAATAAAGCACTGGTCGCCTCTAAGTCATGTTCAATCGTACTGGACTCAGAACGAACAAGCTTAAAACGCTCGCCAAGTTCCGTCATTTCCACGGTATATTCTTGTTGTAACTTCTGACTCTGATTTGCCTGAAAAGAAAGAATCTCAACTTTTAGCGTTCTGATTTGACCTTCTAAAGTTTTGTATTGAATCGCTGCTTCCGACTGGCGTTTGAGTGTTCTCAGTTGGGATTTTAGTTCTGCTGCGATATCGTCTAGCCGTGCGAGATTTTGTTCAGTGTGTTCTAAGTGTTGTAGCGTTTCACGGCGACGTGCTTGATAACGAGAAACGCCAGCCGCCTCCTCAATAAACACTCGCATTTCTTCTGGTTTAGCATCGACAAGACGGTTAATCATGCCCTGCTCAATTACTGCATAAGAACGTGGGCCTAACCCTGTTCCCAAGAAAATATCGGTAATATCACGACGACGACAACGCGTACCATTTAAGAAGTATTCTGACTTACCTTCACGAGTCACTTGTCGGCGAACGGCAAGCTCATTATAGGCGTTATAAGCACCACCTAGCTTGCCATAAGTATTATCAAAGCGAAGCTCTACACTTGCTACACCAACAGGTTTACGCTTGGCTGTCCCCGTAAAAATAACATCCTGCATACTGCCGCCACGCAGCTGGCGTGCATTAGACTCGCCCATAACCCAGCGAATCGCATCAATAACATTCGATTTACCGCAACCGTTTGGCCCAACAACCGCAGTACGGTTTGCCTTAAAATGTAATGTTGTACTATCGGCAAAAGATTTAAAGCCTGAAAGTTTTAAACTGCTTAAACGCATACTGCCCTAACTAGCGGCGTGAGCGTCTAGCCCAAGCCAATTCAATCTGTTTCATACGTGTCAGAGATTCCAACACAAGGTTACGCAAGTGTCGACAAAAATCTTCCATAAATAAAGCAGCTTGTTGTGATTTTCGGATTAAAATAGCATCAATCACAAGCTTAAACAGGGTAAATGATTCTTGAAGTTCTCGACGAGAAGTATTTAACGTTAAAAAATAGCTACGACGTAACGATGGCAACAATTCTTTATAGAACTTCATGAGATATGGGTTTGCCACCATTTCATGTTGTTCAGCTAAATATTTAAAAATCGCATCGTAGAACTTTTCAATATCCCCAGCTCTGACAAACTCCACCAACTGATCAAGAAGAACCTGCAATTGCTCTGCTTCATTGACTCGCCAAGTCTCACTAATTCTCTGCACGATATGACCCAACACCATGACATTGGTATCAAATAATGCTTTGACCTGTTGCGCTGACATTTCAGAGACAATTGCACCACGACGTGGAAAAATCTCAATCAGATAAGTACGTTCTAAAATCAACAACGCTTCTCGGACTGAGCCACGGCTTACATCTAACTCTTTAGCGATGCGTAATTCTTGAATACGCTCTCCTTCGACCAATTCTCCACTAATGATCTGTTCACTTATATATTTTGCAATCTGTTCAGAAAGACTATCAGCCTCATCGAGATTCATGATCCCCTCGCTATCTTTGTTATACGCATTGTCCAATGCTGTTTGCGCTTTTTTGTTTTAACTGATCTCGCCTCATAAATTCTATATCATTGTCTGACAATTTTATTGCTTTTTAAGCCAATCGCGATGAAAAAGCATGCTTTTTCTAAAAAAGTTGAACAGAAGCTTTATTTTTCTACGAATAAGATCAAAAAGTTAAGTCTGTAAAGTCTGATTAACCGAATATCTGAAAGATAGAACCACTCACCAAAATTTTATTGATATAAATCACATAAAATAATATTTTTATTAAAATAAACACATTTTATCTTTACTGAATTATTCAGTTCTTCAATATGAGTCTCATCATGGATGTTCAGCAAGCTGTTAATATTGCAATTTTTGGGATGAGTCTCAGAGTATTGAACGAGTTGAAAGAACGTGTTCTCAGTGCAGTTCCCAATCATATCCAAGTAAATTGGAGCAATATTGCTGAACCAAAACTCGATATTTTGATGATCAATCATATCTTTTTAGATTCACCCAATATTCAAAACCTGATTAAAAATAGTAATATCAAAGTATTGAGACTCATCAATAATATAGAAAAAAGCAGTTTGATAGAAAATGATATCCTCTATTTACCCATTAATCACATTCATTCACTGCATCATTGGCTCAATGAAAAACTTACTGATACGCAGATACTTAAAGATCATACACAGACCTGTTCCATTGAAATTGTCAAACCTGTTCAACATAAGCACATCAAAGACGTATTAGACGAAATTCAAAATCCTAAAAACGGTAAAATCCAGATCTTTAATAATGATGGTTTGCTTGCAATTGCTGACCCTCGCAATGAATGGTTGTGGCAAAGTCCTGATTATCTGTCCAAATCGACCGATCTAAGCCTTAACTATACTTATGCTACACAAAATAATTTATCTTGGATCACGGATTCACAACAACAAGACTTAAAACAATGGCTATGGAATTTAATCTGGTCATCACCTGATTTTATAGAGTTGTGCCCAGCATCGACCTCAAGTTTTTATCTCGAAATTTGGCCACAACCGAAAAATAAAATTGATCGCCAAAATATTTTGAGAATGTCTGCTTGTTTCGCAAAAGGTGCACAAATTACAACAGTTGCCACTCAACTCAATCTATCAGAACAATACATTAAACTTTTTATTGGCGCATGTTTAGCAACCAACTACGGTAAAGTCATTAAAGACCATCAAACGACTTATCAACCAAAAAAACAACATAACGAGACTGAGCAACAGTTTATGAAGAAGCTATTTGGTCGCTTACGTCATCGTTTGGGTTTTTAATTTAGGACAACATTATGATTTTACATCAATATAAAATTGTCTTTGGTGGAACGATGGGTTCAGGTAAGTCCACGGCGATTAAAGCTCTATCAGAAATCGAAGTGCTCGGTACTGAAGCACTGAATACAGATATTGAATCACATGAGAAGCTACTTACCACTGTAGGAATTGATTACGGAGAAATCACTTTAGATGATGGTGTGAAAGTTGGTCTATATGGGACACCGGGACAAGATCGTTTTGATTTTATTTGGTCAGTCATTTGCAAAGGTGCGATTGGAACGATTGTAATGATTGACCATGCTGCGGAAAATCCACTCTTTGATTTAGATCAGTTTATCCAAGCGTTCCAACCTTTCGGCAATAATATCGTGATTGCCATTAGCCATATAGATCGAAAGCCAGAGCGTACCCTCTCTATGTATAGAGAATGGCTGCGTGAAAAAGCATTGAATTATCCATTGTTTTTTATTGACGCTCGCCAACAGGATGATGTTCTACTATTGGTCGAAACATTAATTGCAACAATCGAAGTACACCATGGTTTGATCAATTAAAGGGCTTAAAATAACCCTTTGTAAATAAAATAACTGCCCACAAAAACCAATAAACCTGCAAAACATTTTTTCAGCATTGCGGGTGATAAACGATGTGCTACCTTCGCACCTAATTTTGCAGTGATAAAACTCATCGCACTAATACCTAAAAAGGCATAAACATGCACATAACCAATCGTGTTTGGCACATCGATTTTTTCTTGAGCCCCAAACCACATGAAACCAATAGCACCAGCAGCAGCAATAGGCAATCCGCACGCCGCAGAGGTTGCAACGGCTTTCTGCATCACCACGCCATGACGATTCAGATAAGGTACGGTTAAGCTCCCACCGCCAATCCCGAAAATTGCAGAAGCAACACCTATTCCTCCTCCAGCGGCAAATTGCCAAGGTGCAGAAGGTAAATGTCGATTGGGATCAATTACAGCATGTGCGCCTCTAAACATTTTAAATGCCATCGCAACAGCGAACACACCGATTAAGAGTTGTAAGTGTTGACCTGACATTAAATCAGCCACGCCCGCACCCAGAAATGAACCTATCACTAAACCAGGTGCTAAATTACGAAAAACATGCCATAACACAGCCCCTTTTTTATGATGAGCCATCACAGAGCTAATAGACGTTACAATGATAGTTGCTAGTGATGTTCCAACTGCAATATGCATAATCACATTCGGGTCATAATTCATTTGAGAAAAAACGACATATAAAATTGGAACAATAATAAGCCCGCCACCGACACCAAATAGCCCTGCTGTAAATCCAGCAATTGCACCAATCAGCAAATATATGATTAACTCCATAAACTCATGACCACGCTACTCGTAAAAAATGATGGATGATTTCGCAACTCGCCAGTTACAGCAATTATTAAACGCAAAAAATCAATTTCCAGAAGTGGTGTTACTTAAAACCACCACCACATCGACCAATGATGATATGCGTGAAATTGCACAAAAAGGCATTACGACAGGACTGGTGTGCAGTGCACAACAAACGCAAGGACGTGGTCAACACCATCGTCAATGGTCATCTCCTGAAGGGAATATTTATTTCAGCACACTGATTCAAACTAAAACAGCACTCGACGGTCGCCTTGCACTTGAAATTGCACTGAATATTTTACAGATGCCTAGCTTACACGGTTTAACGTTGCAGGTTAAATGGCCAAACGATTTATATAGTCCACAAGGGAAATGGGGCGGGATTCTCGTCGAACCACTCTCTGCTCATCAGGCAATCATCGGAGTTGGCTTAAATCTCAACACTCCTCCAGTTGAAAATGCTGATCAACCGATCACCTCTCTAGCAATGTTAGGTTTACATCAGATTGATCGTTTAACATTGATTGCTGAACTTTACACGGCTATTCAACAAGCAGCACAATGGTTTCAGCACGGCAGCTATAATTTGGCAGAACGCTTTAATCATCATGCAATTTGGTTAAATCAAGAAGTCGAATTTGAACATGCCAAAGGTAAAGTTCGGGGAATTTTTCAAGGAATATCCAATGACGGTGCTGTGATTATCCACACTGATCAGGCACAGCAATTTTATCAAGGCCGTCTACGCTTGGCTTCACTATAAGGAAAGTAGTCCGTTATGAAAAGCTTATGGCTCGATATTGGAAATACACGCTTAAAATACTGGATCACTGAACAAGATCAAGTGATTGAGCATGCTGCTGAGTTACATCTACAATCTCCAGCTGACTTATTGCTTGGACTCATACAACACTTCCGACATCAAAATCTCAGTCGCGTGGGTATTTCCTCTGTTTTAGATCCTGAAAATAATCAACGTATTCAATTGATCTTAGATATTCTAAATATTCCTGTGATCTTTGCCAAAGTACATGCTGAATATGCAGGTCTGAAATGTGGCTATGATGTGCCGAGCCAACTGGGGATTGACCGCTGGTTACAAGTACTCGCGATGGCGAAAGTTGATCAAAACTTTTGTATTATCGGGTGCGGTACGGCTTTAACAATTGATTTAGTTGAAGGCTTTCAGCATTTAGGTGGTTATATTCTGCCAAATTTATACTTACAACGAGACTCCCTGATTCAGAATACTAAAGGAATTAAAATTCCAGATTCTGCCTTCGATAATTTAAATCCAGGCCATAATACCGTTGATGCCGTTCATCATGGAATTTTATTGGGTTTGATTAGTACGATTGATCAAATTATGCAGCAATCATCTAAGCATCTTATTCTCACAGGTGGTGATGCTCATTTATTTGCCAAATTCCTGAGTCATTATCAACCTCAAGTAGAGTCAGATCTATTACTTAAAGGACTGAAGCACTATGTTCAGTTTAATTCAGCTTTGAGTAAGGTCTGAAGAATATCCAATAATTGAGGAAATTCAGCATAGCCATCCTCAGCACGGAAATGCCCTGCTTGAGCAACCTCAATCAACTGGGCATTTAACATATGTGAAAATTTAAAAGTTAATGGCACTGGAACAACTGGGTCATTACTCGAAAAAAATACAATACGTCGCAAGATGTTGGCTCTTAATATTCCACTCTCAAAATTTGACGCTTGAACAACTGCATCAAATTCGGGATGTTGAGGCACTCGCTCGTTAAATCCTGCTAAAAATAAGCCTGCTTTAATATTTGTCTGCTGCAACTTTTTTGCTAGAAACCGCACCGTTGCGAGACATGAAAGACCATGTGCAATCACAATACTCTGATCATTTAAATTATTGCATTGTGCTTCAAGACAAGTCTGCCAAACCTCAGCATCAGGATGATTTGCATCTGCCAAAAAAATACGCTCTACGTCAACATCTAAGCGTTTTAACTGATGATCCAACCATAGATACCAGTGCTGTTCAGGATCAGCATTCTCAGAATGCATAATAAATACTTTACCGCTTAAATTATGTGACATATTCAACACTATTTATTAATATAAAACATATATTTAAATTTAATTTTCATTCTTTTTATTCAACTTTAATGTAGATATTTTGTATTATTTTTATACAAATACACTTTATTATCCAAATAAAAAAAGGTGCTTTAAAGCACCTTTTTTTAACAAAACAGAGATTATTTCTTTTGGTCATTATTACCAAATAGAGGTCCCATATTTCCGCCACCAAATTGTTTTTGCATATTACCTAATGATTTCAACATCTTGCTCATACCAGATGGATTCGCAAACTTCTTCATCATTTTCGCCATTTGTGCTTGTTGCTTGATCAGCTTATTGACTTCAGCAACGTCCATACCACAACCCGCAGCAATGCGCTTTTTACGACTTGGATTCATTAAATCTGGGTTACGACGCTCTTTAACCGTCATGGATTGAATAATCGCTTCCATACGCTTAACTTGTTTTTCAGGATTTGCTTTTTCAATCGCGTCCTGAATACCCGCATTACTCATACCAGGCAACTTGTCCAAGAAGCCCATCATGCCGCCCATTTTGCTCATTTGCTCAAATTGCATCAGCATATCTTCAAAGTTGAAGGTACCGCCTTTTTGCAATTTTTTCGCCATTTTTTCGGCTTTTTCTTTGTCGATCTTACGTTCAACTTCTTCGACCAAAGAAAGGACATCACCCATGCCCAAGATACGTTGTGCAACACGATCTGGGTGGAATGGCTCAAGCGCATCTAGTTTCTCACCAATACCCAAGAACTTGATCGGCTTACCTGTGATCGCACGAACAGAAAGTGCAGCACCACCGCGTGCATCACCATCAGTTTTAGTGAGAATCACACCAGTTAAAGCCAAAGCATCATTAAAAGCTTTTGCAGTATTGGCAGCATCCTGACCTGTCATCGCATCGACAACAAACAATGTTTCTGTTGGTTTAACCGCTGCGTGTAACTCTTTAATTTCGTCCATCATGTCTTCATCGACATGTAAACGACCTGCTGTATCGACAATCAAGACATCAGCAAACTGAATTTTCGCTTGCTCAATGGCACGATTCACAATATCAATCGGCTTCTCAGAAGCCTCAGATGGGATAAAACCAACACCAACATCATTTGAAACTGTTTCTAACTGCTTAATTGCCGCTGGACGATACACGTCAGCAGAAACGGTCATCACTTTTTTCTTTTGACGTTCTTTTAAGAAACGCGCTAATTTTGCGGCAGTTGTCGTCTTACCAGCACCTTGTAAACCAGCAAGTAATACAACAACAGGAGGTTTTGCACTTAAATCTAAGGTCTCATTTGCCTCACCCATCATCTTGGTGAGTTCATCATAGACAATTTTTACAAATGCCTGACCAGGAGAAAGCTGAGTCATAACTTCCTGACCGAGTGCTTCTTCCTTAACCTTCGCGATAAATTCACGAGTTACAGGTAACGCCACATCGGCTTCAAGAAGTGCCATACGTACTTCACGTAAGGTATCTTTAATATTGTCTTCGGTCAGCTGCCCTGAGCCAGTAACATTTCTTAAACTCTGTGTGAGTCGTTCTGTTAAGGTATCAAACATTGCGAAATCCGCTTAAAATGGCTAGTTGCAAAAAAATCTTTCTTAAAATAGAAAATTTATGCATAGAATGCTATAGGATACTGTAGTTCGAAGCGAATTTATATCTTATATGGTGAATATTATTCATCCTCCTAAAAAAGGTTTGACATGATCAGTCTCCCCTTGGTTTACACAATTTTGGCACTGGTCGCATATACCAGTTCTTTTTGGTATCTGTTTATCCATTTAATGTCAAAACGTACTCCAAATATTTGGTGCTATGGTCTTATCGTCGTCTTGGGGCTTGCTCTTCACGGGGTAGTTCTTTACCAAGATATGGTGACCCCTATTGGCGTCAATTATGATGTGTTCAATCTTATTTCTTTTACTTCTGGCTTAATGCTTGCGCTAAGTTTGGTTTTAAGTTTGATTCGACCGATTTTACCGTTAAATTTAATTGGCACACCAGTAGCTGCTATTGGTTTAATTTTAGGTTATGCATTCAGTCAAGCCAATCAAGTGATTGAACAACATAGCGTTGGTCTTGATTTTCATATTATTTTATCACTTTCTGCTTATGCCGTTTTGTTAATGGCGACGATTCAAGCTGTACTGCTATGGTTTCAAGATCGTGAGCTTAAGAAAAAACAAAAAAGAAGAATTTGGGTCAATTTACTCCCTCCATTTCAAGTGATGGAATCCCTGCTATTTGACTTAATCATTACAGGCTTTGGACTGTTAACTGTCGCCTTGCTATTTGGTTTCTTCACCATCGATAATTTCTTCGCACAACATCTCGCACATAAAACTGCATTCAGTATTATTTCGTGGTTTTTATATGGTGCTCTATTAATTGGTCACTACAAATTCGGTTGGCGTGGGCGCAAGGCAATTCGCTTTACCATAACGGGTTTTATCTTGCTCGCGATTGGATTTATCGGCAGTAAATTTGTTTTAGAAATGATTTTAGGTCGCTAATTTTTTTCACTTATCATAAAAACTAGACAGACTTTATTAAAATGCGTATAACGCTGTTTTCGCTTATCTAGGTAAAAATCGTGAAACTTGTACTCGCCCCGATGGAAGGTCTTACTGATCCAATCATGCGTGATGTGCTCACCCATGTTGGCAGTTTTGATTGGTGCGTGACCGAGTTTATACGTATTACTGATAGCATTCAGCCAGATCATATCTACTATAGCTTTTGTCCAGAACTGAAAAATGGCGGTAAAACTGCAGCTGGCACGCCTGTACATGTGCAATTTCTTGGCAATAATCCAGATATGCTTGCTGCAAATGCAGCAAAAGTCGTTGAGCTAGGCGCTCCTGCAATTGATTTAAACTTTGGATGTCCTGCTAAAACAGTGAATCGACACCGTGGTGGATCAGTTCTGCTTGATGAACCAGAAACCGTCCATTTACTCGTCAAGGCTGTACGTGATGCTGTTCCAAAGCACATTCCAGTTTCTGCAAAAATGCGTTTAGGCTATTTAGATGAAGATCACACTCTAGACAATGCACATGCCATTGAAGATGCAGGTGCCAGTTGGCTTACTGTACATGCTAGAACCAAAGCAGATGGTTATACACCTCCTGCTTATTGGGAAAAAATTCAACCGATTACCAAAGCATTAAAAATTAATGTCATCGCAAATGGCGAGATTTGGAATAATGCAGACGCCAAAGCCTGTTTAGAACAATCTCATTGCCAAGACTTAATGATTGGTCGCGGTGCAGTAACCACACCAGATTTAACTTTGTGTATCCGCCAAAATAAAAACCAAGCAATTCTTTCATGGTCTGATTTAGTCGAATTACAGCAACGTTTCTTGAGTGGTCAATATAAAACAGAAATCGGAATGATTGGCCGTTATAAACAATGGTTGGGGATGATGACTAAAGCTTATCCAGAAGCACAAGAGCTATGGGGAAAAGTAAAAAAAGAGAAGCAGCTAGATAAAATTCTTGATTATTTAATATAAAAAAGGGAGAGCATCTCCCTTTTTTATTCTAAATTTACATACCACTAATTTTCATTTGAAGATTAGTGATGGAAGCTCCTTTCATTCCAATATTTCCGATTGAGTTATTCTGCAATCCATTAAAAACATTTGGATCAAGTGTACCTATTGTATTACCAAGTTTTACGTTGTTTAAACTTAAATCAAATTCATCGGTTTTACTAGAATTTCCAAACACAATACCGCCAGCCTCTGTATTTGTCGGCGCTTCTATTCCAGCGTAGAAACCGTTTAGCCTAAAACCTGTTGAACTATTTGTTGCTTTAAACTGTAAATCAAAACTAGCGCCTACAGGTGTAGTCGTTGAATCACCTGGCGTCGAATAATCAGAAACAAGCATCATATTGCAACCTGTACCAGTGCCACAAATTGAATCAATTGCCCCACCAAACATTATCATTTTCCCTTGGGGAGCAGCCCCAAGTTGGATATTCATAGTAGGCTTATTCGACGCAACAAATTTAATATCAAAATTATCTTTTACTCGTAGCAGCTCTTTAACACCAGATTGCAATTTTATTGCACTAGAAATATCAAAAATTGATTTTCTATTATAAGAACTACCACTAATACTAGATAAATTATTCGCATCAGCTGTATATATTGAAAAAGGCTTTATTCTAAATCCTGTGTAATTTCCACTAAATGACAATCCAATATTTGCAAATGCTCCATTTGTACCACTACCTTTATCAGTATCAATACTTGCATTAATTGTAGGTAATGATGTATCTGCATTACTCGAATCAATGCCTACAATCGCTACGGGATTTGGTTTAGAGGCTGTAACTGGTATCTGCCCAGGAATCCCAGCTATAACCAGACCTGCACGATTAGTGTAGTTTGATGATGTATAGCTATTATTTGATAATCCATCGGTATCGATGATGCTAATCTGATTAAACTCGACCTTAGAGTTATTTACAGAAATATTTATACCGTCTTGTCCAACAGTAGAAGATAAACTCTGATCATCCATTGGTTGCATTGCCATCGAGTATGGACTCAATAACAATAAACATCCTAAAATATTCTTTTTCTTCATTGTCCTAATCCTTAAGACAAGCGCTTAAATAACAACCAATATTCTAGCATAGAAAAACACCATAACAATGCGTAGAAAATCAGAAAACAATAACTAATTTCGTGGAATAATACCCAATTGACTATTCAACCGACCACCTGTAAGTACCATTTCACCCAACCTTGCTCCTGCACCAGTTGTTGGCGGATATAAATTAATGTCCCGAGCTCTAAATACTCCTGCAATTTTATCGGCGCCAGTACCAGTACCATTTGTCCCGGCAGGATTAAAGGTCAGCCCTGTATTAAAACCAACCATTCCTTCTCCTGAACTATCACGTCCAACCACAATAGCGTTATTAAAAGCTAACTTACCAGACAGCTTATCTAATCCTAAAGTCGAACCGTCCACAGGGTCACTGACTTGAATTGTATTATTTGAACCAGTTAACTCAAAATCACCAACGATATTCAAGCTATTTCCTGAACCATCACTTTTGTATTCATTATTAGGGATCAGAGAGAAATCCATATTCCCTCCTAAACGTAATTTGAGACCTAATAAAACATCATCACTCAAAGCGAAATTATTAGTTGGTGAGGAACTCCTTGTAGAACACCCTACGGCACCAGCATTCTGAGCACAAGTTTTATATGTAGAACCAGGCAAATAACCGGCTGCTAATTCAGCAGACATTACAATTAACATATCTTTTAAACTTACATTAAAGCTGCCTTTCTCAACACCAATAGTTCCAGCTCCTTTCAAAAGCATATCTACATTTCGTAAGCCCATATAATAATTTGTAGGTTGAGTACCATTGGCGCTGTTATTATCATTATCGCCACCATCAATCACTAAAATTGATGTAGTTTTATTTCCTTGTGCAACAAAACTACCATTACGGTCTATACCATCTGTACTCATTGCTAAAGAAAAACCTAATCTAGGAGTTTGGCCAGTACCTACTACAGCTTTATTCCCACTCATATCATAAGTATATACTGTTGAAGCATCGGCAGTTGTTCCGTACATTGCCAAATTCGCATTCAAATTATAAAAAGGTAAAGCTAAACCCCATGTATTTAACTTATTAGTTGTAGTATTAGAACCGTCGTGCTCAATGATTGGTTGGTATCCAGACGCTGGGTTATAAGTTGCACTATTTGTAAATCTACCACGCCTAGAAATAGCTTGGAACTCTGCTCCACGTATCGCAATTAGCATACTATATGGGTTGGTGTTACTTATGCCAGTATGAATATTCTGAGTATAGTCTGATGCACTTGTTAAATAACTACCACTAGTACCACCAAAACGACTTGTTTGGAACATGTAATTTGCTGGTAATAAAACTGATTTTGTATCTACTAAATTGATATAAACATTTCCACTATCAAAAGAGCCACGAGTTCCTGATTGCAACCCAGTTAAGTTACCAAACTCAAAACCATATGTATTTAAACCAGCTCCACCTATCTCTAATGTTGTCGCGTTACTTTTTTCAGCAGTACTAAGCACCCCATCCATGTTCGTGTCTAGCATCATATCAGTATCAGTAGTAAAATCAGCTTTCATGCGAAATCCAATACCAGAACTTCCAATAATATTTCCACCTAAACTGGACGTACCTGCACCGTTATTTGCGGTTCCTAAAATATTTGTGTTATTAGGGTTTCCATATTGTCCAGTAGCAATAATAGGACTTGAAAGTGTGGCGCTGTCAATGCCTCGTACTTGTAATGAACCATTAACCATTCGACCACTTGCGCCTACTCGAATTAATCCCACAGCACCTGTAGGGCTTTTTGTATCAGCTGTTACTGCATATCTAGTATTATTATTGGTATTATTTACGTTTTTATTCATCATAAATTCTAAGTTCAGACCAGCGTTAGTCGCCTTATTTGAACTATTCTTATAAGATTGTGCCGTAATAGCAGCACTACCGCTATCTTCAACTCTTGTAAAATCTACATAACCTAAACTAGAACTTGGTTTGTCACTTATTAAAGCATTTGAAATACCAACAGCATTCGTTTGAATTCGCATTCCTTCTTTATCATCAACATACATGACACCTTTACCTAAGAAATTGAAGTTTAAATTCTTAAGAATAAGCTGGTTTAACTGACTATTTACATCTACTTGCCCTAAATAAATATTTATATTTTTTAAACCAAGAACCAAGCTAGATTGGCTTGTTTTACTAAACAATCCATCTCTAGTCTGAAAAGTAAGACCTATTGGCGAACTTGTTTGTATACCTAAAGTACCAATTGGATCACTACAACGAGCTGCTGCCTCAGTGTCACAAACTTTGAATGAATCCACAGTAATTAGAGAAGGATTACTCGATAAATCTAAATCAAGACCTGACTTTCCAGCATCACTACCAATATTAATTTTATAATTTGTCCCAAGAGCTAAGGCAGAAGCATTACTTTGTCTAATTTTAAAACCTTCAGCTATCGCTCTTAACTTTGTATTAGTCGCACCATTACTGCCTCGACCTGCATCATCTTCCCAGTAAAATTGTTGAACATCGACAGCATCATAAGTCGTTGCTATCTGCACACCATCTTGACCATTTACATTACGTAAATCACTATCATTCAAGCTTTGTAAAGCAAATGCAGAGTGACTAACCAACATTAAACTCATCGCTAATGTTGTCATTGTAAAACAAGTTGTTTTGTGACTTTGGTTATTTTTTTTCATCACTTAAATCCTTGTGAATCAATAGAGTAATGATATTAGCAACGAGGGTGGCTGCCATCACAACCAAACATCATAACTTTACCTTGCAATGCAAGATTCCCATTCATCTGCATACCCATAAAACCAGTTTCTCGACCCGTATCATAGTTATTTGCAGTCGTAGCGCCACTAGCAACCGTACCCGTACTTTGTGCTTTAGCAGCATAAGTAGATGTTTTTAAATATCCGTAATCACTTGCAGTCGTGCTTGTCTCTTCAATTAAGTTACCAGTATTATCGTAATATGAGAGTACTTTATCTTGTTCAATAGATAATGCGTTAAAACCAAAGTTACGAATCTGGATCGGTTTAGAAGCATCAAAACTCAACTGAATAGCAGGCTTAATTTTATCTACACCACTGTCATTTTTATATACTAGATCGACACCATCCAATCCTAGCTTTTGAATATTTACAGTCCCTTGAATGCCTTTCATGACCAACCACAATTTTCTACCTTTGGCTGTACTATTAGGATCACTTGCTGCTTTTGTCCATAAATCTACAGTATCACCTACATTTTGTTGTACAAAACGCTTATTAAATGAAATAGCCAAACGACAATATTCCAAATTCGTACAGTTAAATGTCGGTGATTTCGTTGAATCCTGTAAATCAGCATTCGACATGACATTTTGATTTAAAGATAACTTTAAAGATAAATCAGCTCCAGCTTGCCCTTCTACTGCTTGTAAAGCTTGATTATCTAAAACTTGTAATTCTGCATGAGATAAACTAGCTGCTGCAAGCAATAAAAATAAACTCATTTTTTTCATGGCGAAGCTCCTGCTTATAGTCCAGCTGTTGTTATTTTCATATGCTGAATAAGTAATCCATCTATCACAGCAGACCCCATATTCACAGCATCAGAAGTGCCAGATTTTCCAAATGAGATACCGACCGCTGATGCAGATTTATCAGCTATAAGTAAGTTATTAGCACCTTGAGTTACACTACCAATACTGATACTACTATGCGTTGGAAGCGTGGCATTTGATGCCAATGCACTGTAATCACTTGTAGGTGATCCACCTTGATAGCCTGCTAGAGCACTTGTGCCGCAAACAAATACGTTACATGTCGAACCATAATAAGTCACGCCAGAATCACCAGAATCACCTGCGTAACGCGTATAAATTTTTGTATAAATTGAAGCCTTGTTTGGGATACGGGCTAATTCGAGACTAAAGTTTTTACCATCTGAGCCTAACACTAATGGTTGATATAACGAGCCAAGCACTAAGTTAGTATTCAAATTATAAATAAATACTCCTTCATTCGGAGAGAAATTAGGTGCTGTTGTCGCCCCACTCCCAGCAATTGCTGGACTAGCTAACAAGCCTTGAGCCGTACCAGTTGTACAGCCATTAGGATTTCCTGAACCACACTCCCTAGTACTTAATCTTAAAACCTTTGAATCAGAGGCTGTTGTTCCCGTTCCACTATTAAAGCGAAGAATACCTGAGAGTCCTAAAGTATTATTATAAAAAGAACTCATCCCATTGGCATTTGTAGCACCTTTTAAGGTTTGAAATACTTGTAAGTTACTACCATTTACGCCAAAACCATTCCATACACCTTGTAGGCGCAATCGATTGGCTCTCCCTGTTACTGTTTGACCAAAATTTTCGCCCAAATTAAATTGATTGATATCACCTTCTACTTTACTTTGATCACGGACAAAGGCATCCGCCCATAGAGCAAGTTTTAGATTATATGCATCAGAACCATTTGCTGAAGAAGTCGGAATTGTTGTTTCATACAATGGAGCTTCTAAATTCAAGAAAGTTACTTGGCAGCTTGCGTCGGAAGCTCCAGTGCAATTTGAAGCACTAAAATTAGGAACATTTTTTGCTGTAGTTGCTTTAAACAACCAAGGGTTAGTCGCTGTGCCCCAACTTCGAATAGCAGCATTTGCAATACCACTGGTTAATCCTGAGTCTAGACGGCTATTTGAATCATTATTTGCATTTCTAGAAATTGCTAAACCATACAAATAAAGGTCTGCTTTACCCACCGAGTGATCAGCAGAGTTTACATTTCCATCTTTATTCGTATCTTGAACGGTAGAGGTAAGACCACCTACAGGCAGATAGTGAATATACCCTGTATCATTTATACGCTTTGTAGGATCTAAAATATCAGCCTGAGTTTCATTAGCACCCGCACCACGGAACACAAAATAAGAATCTTGTGGTAGTAATGCAATTCCCTCACCCGTAGTTTGACTTAAACCATCATCTGAAAGCTCTTGTAATGCAAAAGCTGACTGAATAAAACTCAATCCAATGAAACAAGCTAAAAAAGTCTTCTTAAAAAAAACCGTGTGAAGTGTAGTCATCTTGTCCTTCCTTTTAACGATGCTCCGCACCAACGTTATTTTTTTAAATCATTTTGAGTGACTAATTGAACCACTTCCAAGTGTCACTAAAATATTTTAGACAATCCAGTCTAATTTTACTTAATTTCCATTATGCCGAATAATTACACAAATGCAAAACAAACTGGCAAAATGTTACAGTTTTCCGATGAGTTTCAAAGCAGCTAAAGCTGCTTTTAAAATAAAGGAATCAACTAACAGAATCTTAGGTTTCCGTAGCAGTTAGGGGCAAATGTTTGATTAACCAATTGTAAATCACTCAACTGTAATTCTGCTGGTCTTGCACCACCTAAATCTCGCGTTCCAACATTAAAGTTTCCACCAAGACAAGCTGTAGCTAAAAAACCACAATCTAATGGATGAGCTGTCAGCTCTTGACTGACCGAAGTCAAAGCATCTCTGACCGTATCAGCCTTAATTGTCACACTATCAGTTGGATCGATTGAACCGATATCTATAGGATTAGATAACTCTAACCACCAACCAGGTTTTGCTATTGATTCTGTTCCAGGCCATCTTATATTCTGCCCTTGCATTGACAATGACATTGGGCTACCACTTAAATTGATTTTATGGATATATCCTAGCTTCTCAGATAATGGGACCGTTACAGGTAAATTATTAATAGTTCCAGTCAGATCCCCATTTAAAGTAATACCCCCCAGAATATTAACATCAGCAGCCAATGTACCTGATAAGTTAATTCCATTCACCACTGCAGAGGCCATCAAATCAGCCTTTGTCATTCGAGAGCCTGTAATCACTTGTTGCGGTAATGATAGCTGTGCCTTTTGAGTAGGCGTCAATGTTATATCATAAGATTTGGTTACGAAATCAAGGTTAAAACCAGCACCAGCAAGAATTGTTCCTCGAGCTTTACCTGTAATTGGTTGATTAATACCACAACCATTGGTTGCATAAACCGTACACGCTGGTGAACCTGTCTGTGTTATATGAGAAGAATTAACTGTTGCCAATCCAGTCTGGGGAGCCACCACCATATAACCGCTTAGACTATTGATACCATTTGGCGTAGCGGAATTTTCTGTTCCAATCGTTAATAAGCCCTGAGTTGCTTCAGCACTAAAACGGATACCAGATATCTCACGAGTAGACGCTGAATTTGGATTTTTAATTGCAAATTCAAGAAAAGGATTCGTGAGTATCGCATCACTTTGAACTCGCCCATCGCGAGTATCTGCCACACCACTTAAACTCACATTATCCAAATCAATATCACAACCACCTGCACCATTTACACCACCACAACCCAATTGCAATTTTTTAATATTAGCATTTAATGCTAATTCAGCCTCCATACCTAACTTATAGAAACCTATATTTGCTGAGCTACCCATTAAATTTTTAGCATCGGTTGGTGCAGTATAAGTCAAGCTCATCAATGCCTGTCCTGTCGTAGCAGACATTTCACTATCGCTCAGACGTTGCAAACCTTCGGAGGACGCATAAACAGAATTTAGGCATATACTACCTAACGCCAACATAGTAAAATGAAGAGACTTAAACCGTCGCATAACGACCTCCGTGTTAAAATTTCCATATGTTCTTTTTATTACTTGTTTCTGTTTGATCGAATACTCACTTATATAGCAGTAGTAATTTCCGTGATCCTGTACAAAAACAAATCAAATTACATTCATTGTATCTTATTTTTTATTAATTGCTAGCTTCATTCGTCTGAACACTTTTTATGATGAATGAAGAATTTTTAAAAATCATTAAATTAAAAAACCCATCATTTACAAATGATGGGTTTTTTAATTTAGGTCTTAGGTAAGGTCACACCAGTTTGACCTTGGTACTTACCACCACGATCTTTATATGATGTTTCACACACCTCATCGCTTTCAAAGAAAAGCATTTGCGCAACGCCTTCACCCGCGTAAATACGCGCTGGTAAATTTGTTGTGTTTGAGAACTCAAGCGTTACGTGACCTTCCCACTCTGGTTCTAAAGGCGTTACATTTACAATAATACCGCAACGCGCATAAGTTGATTTACCTAAGCAAACGGTTAAAACATTACGTGGGATACGGAAGTATTCGATTGTACGCGCAAGCGCAAATGAGTTTGGTGGAATAATGCAAACATCAGACTCAATATCGATAAAGCTTTTATCATCGAAGTTTTTTGGATCAACAATTGCAGAATGCACATTTGTGAAAACTTTAAATTCACGCGCACAGCGAACATCATAGCCATAGCTAGATACCCCATAAGAAATCAACTTATCTCCGTTTTCTCCGAAACGAACTTGATTCTCTGCATAAGGTTCAATCATGCCGTGTTTTTCGCTCATCTCACGAATCCAACGATCAGATTTTATTGCCATGACTTTTATCCAAAATCTTAATGAATGATTGGCGGCTACTTTAACGCAAAACAGCAGCAATGAAAATAACAGCTCATGGCTGTTGCTGCGAATACTGCAATATCGTTTATAAATTAATAAGTGCGGAATAACTGATTGGGATGGAAAAGCTAACCAAGATTACCGAAGCTGTGCGTTGCAACTTAGACTGTGATAACCATTTTACCTTATTGGTAGCTAACATTGACCCAACATAAATCCAAAATAATGCAATCGGCAAAATCAAGCTTACAAATACACTTATATGTAAGAGATAAACCTCTTGGTCTTTCCATGCTAAAGCTGGAAAAATTGCTGATGCGAATAAAAGAGCTTTGGGATTTAACAATGTCGCGCACAACAATTCACGTGGTCGAATCGTGGGCTGATTTAAAGCCACATGCTGATTTGCAGTACGCCATAACTTCACAGCTAGATATAAGATATATGCTGCACTCATCAACTTAAGAAAAGCTGGAACTAAAGGTAAAGTTGCTGAAATTTTACCTATGAATAAACCCCAAACCGTAATTGCCAAAATATAGCCTATCGCTTCTGCTGGGATAAGTAGAAGTGATCTTTTGATACCAACTTGTACACCTGAAGATGCAAGCAGAGTGTTTGTTGGACCGGGAGTAAATAATATGGTTATAACTAAACCAATAAAAAACCATGAAATCATCAAATGACCTCACTAAAGGATTATTTGAGATTAATCCAATTACAAATTTATAGCAAAAAAACAACTGTAAACACTTATATCCTTATTACTTCAATCATTTACCAACTATTTATTTTATTTCATATTTATGAATTTCAAGCAAAAGCTACTCAATATTCATTTATTTAAAGATGTTTAATAAAACGTCTATCTAAAGATTACTTTGAAAATTTTCTTATATTTTACAAAGATAATGACCCTGAAAAATTTTTAAGTTTTATCTAAGCAAATAATGTTATTTTATAATCATACAGCGATCATGCTTTTATCTTATGTCACCATTTCTTTATGCCTAAGCAATTCTTTCATAAGTGGCTACCTTCATCTGAAAAGGTTGCAAGTATTAAGTTTATGCGAATTTTTGGTCAACAAACCTTAAATCCATTACTTTGGTACGTAAATCGCCACTCGATTGCAAAAGCAATGTTTATTGGAACATTTTGGGGAATTCTTCCTGTTCCATTTCACAGTCTATTTATTATATTGACTGTTCTTTGGTTTGAGGTAAATTTACCAATCGGTCTTTGCATGGCTTGGTTAACCAATCCTTTTACAGTGGTTCCCATTCTCTATCTAGGCTTTTGGTTTGGTACTAAGATCTACCATGTCAACATGATTAACAAAGAAATGCTGCTTGGCGTACTTCACCAAATCGTAAATTGGATTAAGAACTTTGGTCATGGTCATATTGATTTTAGTTTAGCGAAAATTTTAGTGTCTGGTTTAGTGATTGAAGCCATATTATTTGCAATTATTTTCTATGTTCTCACCCATGTTATTTGGCGTTTTCTTGTCATCAGAAGCTGGAAAAAAAGAACTAAATATCAAAAAGAAGAGACCGCTTAACAGCCCCTCCTTATTGTTCTATTAACAATCAATTCGTTTGACTTTTCGCTTTCATATATTATTCTACCACATCGAGAACATAATCCTGACACGCCTCTCCAGTTGCAGGGTCATATGCTCCATTATTGGTAATGTTATTGGATAAAATACGAATACCTAGAAATGGAACATTAAATTGTTGCGCAATCTGTGCGACAGAAGCAGCTTCCATTTCCTCAACAGAAGTTCCATATCGGGTATGGAAAAAATTAATTCGATCAAGCTCATTATTCCACACGTCTGCGGAACCAATCGTACCCTCAACAACCTGACCTCTTGTATAATTCACTTTAGCTTTATAAGCAGCAACACGTAAGTCGCTATCCCCTTCAAATTTTCTGATCGCAATTGGCTCAGGATCTGATTCATCATCGGGTAACACATCAAACGCTTCATTCCATGTCAGAGAGTCTGAACCTCCAGCAATAGGCTGTTTAGGCGTTCTAAATGCACCGATATTGGTTGTGTATTTACCTAGGACAATATCGAATACATGCAATGCTGGATCATGACCACCAGACGTTCCTTGATTAATAATAGCAATTGGTTGATAGCGCTGAATTGCAATTGCGGTCGCAGCAGCCGAATTACTCATGCCCATTCGAGTTTTAGAAATAATGACTGGATAACTCTTGTATGTTCCTTTCCAAAACTTCCAACCACCAATGGTTTCAACACTTACATTGTCTAGTTTGGCAGCCATGCTTTCAGACTCTACAGGCAATGCACCTTGTATAATAATTGGCTGTAGTTGCTTTGGTTGGGGAGATGATGAACTAGATGATTGGTTGTTATCATCATTACACCCACCAAGAAATAATGCACTACAAACGCTTGTGATAGCCATGATTCGCTTAAACAACATGATTTGCCTATAGACTTGTTAAAATAGCTTATAAGCAATCCGCATACCAATTTTTAGATTTATAAATTATTTTAAAACAATTAAATAAATAACTTTTTTAATCAAATAGTAAAAACCCAGCTTTATTCGCTGGGCTTTATTAGGTCATTTAAAATATGCGTTTATCATCACGTTGGCGCTTGGGTAATTTATCCATTTGCACCATAACGGCTTGCGCTATGTTCATATAACTATCTGCTGCCTCATCTTGGGCAACAACGCTTGGTTTACCGTTATCGGCATTTTCACGAATTTGAACGTTCAAAGGTAAACGTCCGAGCAATGGAATCTCGTATTGTTCAGAAAGCTGATCACCACCACCCGTACCAAAAATTTGCTCTTCGTGACCACAGTTAGAACAAATATGCGTAGACATATTCTCAATCACACCTAACACGGGAATGTTAACTTTATTAAATAGCTCAATACCTTTAGTTGCATCCATAAGTGCAACGTTTTGTGGGGTTGTTACAATCACTGCGCCTGTTACTGGAATACGTTGCGCCAGTGTAAGTTGAATATCACCTGTACCAGGTGGCATATCAATTACAAGCACATCCAAATCAGGCCAAAGAGTTTGATTAAACAATTGCATTAATGCACCTGTTGCTTTTGGCCCACGCCAAGCGACAGGTGTGTTATGTGCACCAATTAAATGTCCAATCGACAAAACCGCCATGCCATAGGCATCAATAGGAACAAAATTTTCATTTTCGATGAGCGGTGTTCTACCTGAATTACCCAACATCGTTGGAATACTCGGTCCATAGATATCAGCATCTAAAACGCCTACTTTTAGACCTAACTTTTGTAATGCAAGTGCAAGATTTACAGTTGTTGTAGATTTACCTACACCGCCTTTGCCTGATGACACCAAAATCACATTTTGGATACGAGGATGCGCCGCTACATCACGTTGCTGTGGCGCTGCTTTTTGAATCGGTGGGTTGTTTGGATCAACTTCTGCTTTGGGAGATGCATCCATCACAGGTGGAAGATTGCTATTTTCAGCTTTTGGCTTAGATGAACAACTATGCCCTGCTTCGCCATGAGCTGCATGTTTCTGTTGAATGATATGTAGATTCAACTCTTGAATGCCGCATTTCTCTAACGCATCAGCGAGATCATCATGGATCTGTTGTAAATAATCTTTTTCTTCAGGATAAGTATTGATCGTTAGTTGCAACACTCGACCTTCTACATTCACTTGGCTAATGCGATCTTTTAAGGCGTTACTAGAGTTGGGTAAAACATAGTTTTGGAGAACAGTTTGAATATCATCTTCCTTCACTTCTTGCGCTGGTGAAAAAACAGATTTTAAGGAAGAAAGCCACGACATTTTGTTTACTCCAAAACAGATCAACGTATCACTGAGTGTGGCTAGTGTAGCAGTATTAGAAAGTTGAAGCTCATATCCAGAAAGATAATTGCTCATTTTTTAGAGTCTATTTCTTTCCAGAATATGAGCTTGAGAAGACATTAATAAAAAATAAATTAAGGTTAGCCTTTAAATTTATTCAATGTGTCTGATGCCGCTTTTTTGAGATCAGAGTGTGTAAATAATTCTGTGTAAATGCAGATTTAAAAATACTTGGTTACACGCTCTTCAAAAATGATACTAAAGCGATTCATGGCAGCTTTCCAATTCTGAATAGGCATCGTCCATTTTTTGCTTGCTGCCATAATCGC
>MPMF02171108.1_pt1 | contig 100648 bp, 66 predicted proteins | sample 1617271 | NCBI WGS metagenome assembly MPMF02 (sample SAMN05944812, study PRJNA350692) | marine metagenome | biome: marine; feature: ODZ; material: water; isolation source: 120 m water sample prefiltered with 30 um filter, filtered on to 0.2 um... | place: Pacific Ocean | collected 2012-04-09... | reverse complement strand
TGTGCCTCGGACCGATGCGAGCTATCGCTCGGTTGCGACGACCCGCTCGCCGACCAACCTGCGGTCGGTGCCCGTCGCCAAAAAACTTGACTCATCTGTAAAGAAAAACCTGATACAAGCTATCGAGTTCCGAACGATTCCCGACATCTCTGGCTTGCCTAATTCACCTGTGCCTGGATTTCACGCACCCGATGATTGATTCGTGTCAGAATCTCGGAATCACTGGGGTGGGGTGAATCGAACGCGGGGCGGAGCGGTATCGGCACGTCGTCCATGCGATAGACCGTACCAGGCACGTTGATGCCGTAGGTCGCGACGGTGAAGGCGACGGTCGCAGAACGCGTCGTCGGCGTCTCTTTGGGATCGAAGGCGATGTAAGGAATCGACGCCAAGTGCTCGCGCGCCGGTTGGCTGAAGTTGGCCATCGGATCGCTGGCGATGATCATGGCCGCATCCGCTTCTCCGCGGGCTAGTACGTCAGACGCCGTGTATTCGCCCGGATTGAATCGTGGGTATCCTCGCGCCAGATTGACGCCAAAAGGATAGCCGGTTCGCCAGGCCACGACATTGTCCGCCCCCGTGACGTTGCCATGCCCGCGATTTGGCTTGCACGTAAACCGTGTGTGTTGGTTCATGTCTCGCGTCAATGCGAGCAGGGCTTCCGTGTTGGAATGTTTGCCACGCGTCATCGTGAGCCCCATGCCGAAGAAAATCGCACCAAACTTAGCCGCCTTCATGCGATCCATCAGGTCTTGCCAAGTTGCCATTGGCACACCCGTGTCTTCCTCGACGGACTTGGGATCCAAATCGATTCCGTTGGCCAACGCACGCAGCGTCCAGAGTCCCTCGAAATCACGTCGCGGTTTGATTTGCACAAAGATGTCGGCGGCTCTGGCGGATTTGGTCTTCCGCACGTCGACAATGACGCAGGTGCGGTCTTTGCGACCATTGGGCAGGAACATGCCCTTCGGCATCAGGCTATATCTCGTAAAATGGCGGGGATGGCTTTCGGCCGGGTTCGCTCCCCAAAACATCACCATATCCGCGCGATTGCGCACTTCGCCCAACGTACTGGTGACTTCGCCGACAGCTTGATAGGCCATTCCTGACGGGCCATGGCAGACGCTGCTGGTCGTATCGACGATCCCGCCAATCCAATCTGCGATGCCCACGGCGATTCGCTGCGACTCGCTGGTCGTATCGCTCAAGCCGTAAATCAACGGATAGTCAGCGTCGACCAGAATCCTGGCTGCCCGTTCGATGCCAGCGTCCAGCGTGGCGGGTTGTCCGTCAACATGACACGATGGCCGATCTTCGATCTCGTGGTTTAGAAACCACGAATTGCCCAGCACACAGGCGCGCTTGGCTTCGACAATGCGGGTCCCTTCGACCTTCAAATCGATGTCGTCACAGACGCAACCGCAGAACGTGCAAGTGGCATCCCTGACGATCTTGGTTTTAGGCGTTTCTTCGATTGTGCTCATCGTGTTGCCGTTGTTATTTCAGGCCTGCACGGTCGTATCTACTTGATCCGGTCATTTCAGAACGGTCAATTCAACATCCATCCCTTTACTCGTCGGCATCCCAGACCCGTGTGTATCGCCACCCATCAGGCGACTCGACAGGTCGCCATAGGCAATGAACAACATCCCTGCGGGCAATTCGTCTCTCTTGGCCGTTTTGACGGCAACATCGATCTGACCGTACTCGCCCGTCAGCCGCACTTTGTCGCCATCGGACAACGCCAGCCGCTGCATATCCGGTATCGCGACTTGCAGCGTGTTGATTTCACTCTGGTAGTTCTCGCCGTATTTGCCTTCGCTGATGCCGCTACCTTGCCTGCTGGTCCGGCCTGGAATCAAGATAAAGGTATCAGCCATCCGCTTTGGTCACTCACTTGGCAAGACAGAGTCGGCAGTTGTCGCCGCAAAGGACGAGAATTCGAGAGAAGCACCATTTTCGCAGCCTGCAAGAGGCGACGCTAGGGCAAATCCTCGGTGATTTGGCTTGTCGCTCGTGGTCATCCGTTGCCCAAGTAGGTAACAGGCAGATCAGGCTCCGCCTGAAAGGCTCATCCCAGCAAAGCAAGACGGCCACTTCTTACGGCTTTGTCACGTGACGCAACGCGCGGCCCGGCAGTTTCTCTGTCACGCGTCCTTCGTCAATCACCAAAACGCCGTTGACCAGCAGATATCGTACGCCTGCTGCATACTGATGGGGCTTCTCGAAGGTGGCCGTGTCGAGCAATGTTTCGGGATCGAACACGACAAGATCCGCAGCATACCCCGCTTTGACGAATCCGCGCTGGGGCAGGCCAAGAATCTCGGCCGGCAATCCCGTGGCGCTGCGAATCGCCGCGGCCAGTGTGACTGTTTTTCCACGAATTGCGTAGCGGCCGATTTTGCGCGGAAATGTGCCGTAGTTCCGTGGGTGCGGCACCGTGTCGTTGGGAACTTTGGCACCCCCATCACTGGCGACCGCGACGTATGGCTGTTGCATGATCAGGCGAACTTCTGCTTCCTGCATCCCAAAGTTGACCATCGCCGCTCCGCCGTTGGTTTGGATCTCGACCACCAAATCGACAACATCCCTCTTGAGTTCTTTGGCCAGCGACTCGAGATCTCGGCCCTGCCAGTCGCGCTGCTTGCTGTAGCTGGCGATGAAGAGGCTGGCCCCACCGCTGCGCGATTCAATCGCCTGGCGAAGTTGCGTCTGCAGTTCCTTGGCACTGCCCGGATCGGCCATCGCCGTCTTGAACGCCTTCGTGGTACGGTATCGATCCGGCACGACCATCGCGCCCAGCGACGTGCTGCTGGCGATGTAGGGATATTGGTCGGCGGTGACGCGTTGGCCTTCGTCTCGTGCCTGTTGCACTTTGACGACCGCATCGGCGGCCAGACCCCACGCAGCGCGACCCGACGCCTTAAAATGCGAGATATGCACCGGCAGTTCTGCTTCGCGGCCGATTGTCAGCGTCTCGTCGATCGATTCCAACAGCCGCGTGTTTTCGTTCCGCATGTGCGACACGTAGATTCCCCCGTGCTGGGCGACGACGCGCGATATCGCGATCAGTTCCTTAGTCGCCGCATACTTGCTGGGCACATAGATCAGGCCAGTCGACAGGCCCCACGCACCGGCTTGCATCCCCTCGGCCACGGCGAGTTTCATTCTCTCAAGTTCCTCGGGCGACGGTGGCCGATTGTCCGAGCCAACAACTTCGCGTCGCAGACTCCCCTGTGGGATCAGGTGGACGACATTTGTGCCGGCACCCGCTTCGTCGATCTGATCCAAGTACTGGCGAACATCCGCGCGACCACCACCGCAGTTGCCGGTGACAATCGTCGTCACCCCTTGCGTGATGTAATTTCGATTGAGTCGCGTTTCCGCTCGCGTAATTGGCCGATCGCTGTGATTGTGCAGATCGATGAAGCCAGGCGACACGATCAGATTCGTGGCGTCAATCTCCCGCGGATCGCCGGTCAGCTCGAATTGTCCGACGCCAACGATCGAATCGCCTTTGATCGCCACGTCGCCGACGATTGCCTCACCGCCGCTCCCGTCGAAAATTTGTGCGTCCGTCAGCACGAGATCGGCATCGACCGGCGCAGCGGCCAAGACCAGCGCAAAGAGAGTTGAAATCACCATCACGATTAACCTGCCGTGTTGTTGGGAAGGCACGCAGTGATGCGTGCCGTTAAGTTGTCAATCAAATGTTCCAGACTACCTGCGGACACCACCGCCACCGTTTCTTGATAAATGCCTTGCCCGTACAGCTCGGCGGGCGGTAGATAAGATGCTCCCCAGCCATCGGCCAACACGGCCACGATGACCGGCACACCGAGAAACCGCCGCCGAAGTTCACGCTGCAAAATCTGATACGGTTCGCCCTGTACGGCCACCCAGACGGCATCGCCGACTCGCCAGACCACGGTCCGAAACGGATACCGATCACTCGGCAAACAGACCAGGCGAGTGATCAGACGCGATTTTCGTTCGACGAGAGCGCGCAGGTCGGCGGCTTGTTGGTCGTCGCCAGCGTCGCGGGCGGCTTGCTCCCGCTGCCTGAGTTCGGCCTGCTGGCGACGCGCATCTTCGAGCGTTGGCAGTTCTGGACGATAGGAAAGCGGCACTTCCTGGCGGTCGGTTCTCCATTGCGCACACTCAGCCTGACGTTCGTCTGGCAGCGGCGAGGCATGCCAAGGGCCGATTGTCGCCCCCGAGACGACGGGTCCGGAGTATTCGAAACGCGTGCGTGCGGCAGGCAACCCTTCAAGCGAGGAAAGCGCCGCGTATCCCAGCTGCCGGCCATTCTGGTCCGCAATGCCGATGTCACCGACAAATCCATGACGGGGCCCGATGTCTCCCGAGGCACCTTGAATGAAGACACAGGGGGCATCAGTCGCCCGTTCGATCACTTCGCGCATCGCGCCCGGATAGTCAGGACTTGTCAGTTGATTGTCCCAAGCCAACGTCGTGGGATGACAAGCGTAATTGACCAGCGTGGCGACGATGGCGCCGCTGGAATTGGTCACTCGGGCGACCAGCACCAGATCGTCGGCGATGCCGCTGGGATTGTAACCGCAGACCCATTGGTGGGTCACTTCGTCGTAGAGATCACGATGCGCCGCCAGGTCGCAATGCCCGTTGGCGTAGCTGATTGTCACGTCTTGCAATTCGTCCACGGCACGGGCGGCCAATTGGGCGACCGTCTTGGCGACGGAGTCGAGGTAATCGGGAATCAGATCACCACCCGGCAGTTCGGACCGGTCGCGAGTCAACAACCCGGCCGCGTGGGTATGCGAAAACAGCACGACGACGGATTCGGGCGGAATCCCGGCCTGTTGCTCGATGGCGGCCACAATCCGATCGATTTCGGACTGCTCCAGGAGGCAATGGTCTAGTGCAATCATCAGCTGCTGCGAGTCTGGCGATGATTCGGCGGCGATCTCGCGAAACAGAACGGCGCTGGCCGTCAGCGACCGATGGACTCCAGTCGATCGGTCGTGCTTCGCGGCACCCCACATTCGGTGATATATACCGACCGATGGCGTAATATCGCCCGTTGCAATGCCGAACTGACAGACACTTTGAGGGAATTCGACAAGCGTCATGGCTAGGGTCCAATGGCGTGTGCTTGGTGGGATGCGCGGGATCACCAGCGCAGGGAATCACGGGCGAGCGGCAGGGTCAGGCAAAGCATTGCTTTCACCGGAGATCAAGGACTGCTCGAAGATATCCCCCTCTGGCCTGAGAAGCAACCAAAACAGGCCCGCGGCGACGTACAGGCCGCCGAATAGTAGCAGTACGCTGTCCCAATTTCCACCCTGTTTGGTGAAACGTCCAACACCGGTAATAAACGCAAGTGCGCCCAAATTGCCAACCATGTTCATGGTGGCGAACAACGCCCCAACATGTCGTCCGCCCATATCGATCGTGATCGTGTAGGCGCAAGGGCCGCCAACGGCTGCGCAAAACGAACCGCCGCTGATGATCAATACCGCCACGACCGGTTGTTGCACGAAGTAGGCCCCAAAGACCAACAAGGCACACAACGACATGCAAACAGTCGCCAGCCATTTTCGAGCGATCGCACGGCTGCCGGTCATGGCCAACAGACCGTCCGAAATGGCTCCACCGGCCAGAGCACCGACCACCAACGCGATCAACGGCAGGCTGTTAAGGACGCCAGACGTCGCCACGGAGACATCGCGCGCATCTTGGAGGTAGGTCGCGAACCAACTGCCAAAGAAAATCTGGCCCGCGGCACGACAGAATTGCTGACCACAAATCCACCACGTCGCAGGACTGGAGTAGATCGGTAACCACGGCGTTGCCTCCGCAACTGCCGAGGCGCCCGCCTTCGCAGTAGCGTCCGAGGATTCACGCTGAGGTGCTTCTTCCTGTGTTTCCTTTGTCGCGCCAATTCGCTCGGCGAGAAACTCCGCCGGCGTGTCGCGAAACCACCAGTAGAAACCGATCGCCCAGCTAATCCCCAACAGGCTGTAGGACGCAAACGTCGCTCGCCAGCCAATGGAAACCACCAGGAAGCCGGTCATAAAGACGCCAATGGCACCGCCCAGTGACATCGAAGCGCCCAAACATCCTGTCGGAACTGCCCTCAGCTTGCTGGAAAACCAAGCTGAGATTGTGTTCGTGCAACAAGGAAACAGGCCAGCTTGAAAGAGCCCATTGGCAAGTCGCGCAGTGACCAACAACCCCGCGCCCGTCGCCATGCTCATCGCAGCGGTTGCCAACGACAACCCCGCCGCACACAACGGAATCGACTTGCGGCTTCCCCATCGCGTGCCCAGCGCTCCAGTGGGGATCTGGCCTAAGGCGTAGGTCAGGAAGAACAGTCCCATGACATAACCCATCGTTTCTTCAGACAGATGGAGCTCTCCGCGAATCGTGCTCTCGGCAACGCCTAGACTGTTGCGACAGATGTACGCGATCATCGCCGCCGCGCACAACCACGTGATGACGCCGCCCCTCGTCAACGGCGAAACCTGGGACGATTCCGTGGCGGGTGATTTGTGGGGATTGGACACGGGGGCATTGTAGCGAACTGGTTGCCCGTGATGGCAAACCAGTCTTTTAGGGCGTCGCCTTCGGCATTCGTTACGTTCCGCGGGCCCACTTCGGTCAGCTCTAACGCAATTTGATGACCCATACGGTTCTGAATCTGGTTCAATCTTGTTGGAAATCCGACCAGTCAAAGTCTATGATAGAGGTGTTCTTCTATTCAGGAGGCCGGTCATGTCTGACAGAAACAGTTTGCTGATCGCTGGGTTGTACACGTCGGTTGGACTGCTGGTCGCAGTCATCGGTTATGGGACGTTCGCCTACTATAAATCCGTCTCGTCCAGCGCCCTTGCAGACATGGAAGCGACCCTGGCTGCTGAAATCGCTGCGAGTGCTCGCACCGGAAACACGCAGCCTCCCAGACCTCTAGCAAACACTGCTGCCCTGACGCGCGCTCATGCGCAATTAAACCAACTGCGGACGATGCTCGAACGGAATAGTCGGCTCCTTGAAAAGCGCGCGACGCTTCTCAACCAGAAAACCGCTGAATGCAAGGCATTGCAAGCACAGCTAGATGGGTCAATCGCAACGGTCTTGGAACTGCTTGGTACGGACACGGAGGCGAGCAGCAGTGAGGTCAGGCAACAGGTGGGCCGAGATCTTGAGCAAGAGTTTAATCAGCTCAAAACGGAACTTGATCGTTCCGAATCTTTGGAACTGGAACAGATGCAGCAAGTCGCGCAGCTTAAAACGGAGTTGGCAGCGACGGAATCTGAAATTGCGGAGATTCGCGAACAGACCAATGCCGAATTGCTGTCGTTGCTCGAACAGCAGCAGTTATTGGATACCACGTCGCGCCGCGCATTCACGCAGCTCGGGTCAGCAGCGGTCCCGGTGTTGGTTGAATTTTTGAGCGACGAACGTGCGGAGGTGCGGAGTTGGGCAGCTTCGGTTCTGGGTGGCCTAGGCGCGGACGGCCAGGACGCCGTACCCGCCCTGATGGGCATGTTGGTTGATGACGACAGAATTGTTCGCGACCAGGCCAAACGGTCGCTTGAACTGTTGTCGAATTAGGGGCGTCGCGTCGAGCCCTGGGAGACGTGGATCCCGCACCAGAGTACGGTCGCGAACATTGGACGCGCGAGAACTTCTCGATGCTGTTTTGTGGGATCGCGATTCGTCTGGTCGAACGATCTTGACGGCTCCACGTCCCCGAGTCTATTCTGATGACCCTGGTCGGTTGGGATATCGGTTTTTGCGGTGCCATCACAACTCTCCCATCAGTAAGAACCCCTTTTTCTCGGCGACATCCATGACCAATTCGCCTGACGCTGCTTCAGGAAAGAAAAACCAACCTGTCCCTCTCTTAGATGTCCCTCTCTTAGATGTACGGTGTGACAACGAACCGCTTCGTGAAGAGATGCTAGCGGCGCTAGCGGAAGTTGTCGATTCAGGCCGGTTTTTGCACGGGCCAGATGTTTCCAAATTGGAGAGGGAAATCGCCAGCTATTGTCAGACGGAGCACGCCATTGGCTGCGCCTCCGGTAGCGACGCCTTGTTGCTCTCACTGATGGCGTTGGATATCGGACCAGGCGACGAAGTCATCCTGCCGAGTTTCACGTTTTTTGCGACAGCCAGCGCCATCTGGCGCTTGGGAGCGACCATTGTCTTTGCCGACATCGACCCTGCCAGCTTCAATATCGATCCCGCCGCGATCAAGGCCGTTGTATCCCCACGCACCAAAGCGATAATTCCCGTTCACCTGTTTGGTCAGTGCGCTGAAATGCCAGACATTTGTGCGATCGCGAAAAAGCACAACTTGCTGGTTATCGAAGATGCCGCCCAAGCCATCGGAGCCAACTACGAAGGTCGCGCGGCAGGGTCCTGGGGTGACGTAGGTTGTCTGAGTTTCTACCCCACCAAAAATCTTGGCGGCTGCGGGGATGGCGGCATGTTGACCACCAACAACACGGACCTGGCACAGCGTTTACGTTTATTCGCCGCGCACGGGATGAGTCCCCGGTATCACCATCACGTGGTCGGGATCAACAGCCGTTTGGATTCAATGCAAGCGGCCCTGTTACGCGTCAAGTTACGGCACTTGGATCGTTGGACGAAATCGCGACAGCAAAATGCCGCGCGATACAATCAACTGCTGAAGGAAGTTGGTCTCGACGGTCAGCTTGAATTGCCGACCCACAACAAGGCGTCTCGGCACGTTTGGAATCAGTATTCGATCCGCCTGCCCAATGGTGGTCGCGATCAACTGCGGACATGGCTTTCGGAGGGCCAGATTGGATCAGAGATATACTATCCGCTGCCGGTGCATCTGCAACCATGTTTCGAACAGCTTGGCTATGCCGAGGGAAGCCTTCCCGAAACCGAACGTGTCGCCAACGAAATCTTGAATCTGCCGATCTTCCCGGGGCTCAGCGTCGACCAGCAGCGATGCGTTGTCGCGCGGCTGAGTGAGTTCTTTGCGACGCGCGGTGCATCGGCTGCATAGATTGGCAACGTGGATCGGCTGCGGGCTGTTACTCTCAGACTAGGCAAATTCGTTGCCAAGCCCTTCTTCGGCGCGCTCGTGAGGGTCTTTAAGTCCATCTCCCAGTTTGTTTAGCGCCTCGGTCTCAATTTGACGGACCCGTTCGCGCGTCAGCCCCAACTCCTCCCCAATTTCTTTGAGGGTATGTGGCTCCATATCATGTAGGCCGAACCGCATCCGCAGCACCGTCGCCTCACGTTGGTCCATCGTGTCGAGCATCTCCATGACATGTTTGAGCACGTCATGTTCCACCAACTCTTCTTCCGGGCTCTTCATTCGCTCGTCCGTGACCATTTCACCCAGCGACCAGCCTGCCTCCGCCTGATCGGTTTGTGGCGTGGAATTGTAGATACGAATCGCTTTCTTGATGATGGGCAACTTCTTTTTGGGCAGTCCCAGAACGCGAGCGATCTCTTCCGGCGTTGGCGTGCGGCCAAGTTCTTCGGTCAACCGAGCGCTTGCGCGTCGCCACTTGGAAAGAAGTTCGACCATGTAGGCTGGGATTCGAATCGTCTTGGCCGAGTTGATGAGTGCCCGTTTGATCGATTGCTTGATCCAGTAACTGGCGTAAGTGCTGAACCGGGTACCCATCCCCGGGTCAAACCCTTCGACGGCACGAAGCAGCCCCAGATTTCCTTCCTCGATCAAGTCCGGCAGGCCCAACCCTTTGCCGGTGTAACCTCGGGCGATGTTCACCACGAGCCGGAGGTTGGCGCGAACCATACGGTCGCGAGCTCGCACGTCGCCAAGGGAGATTTTTCCCGCCAGTTCCTGTTCGTCGGCCGCGGTCAAGAGCGCCGTTTCGTTGATCTCCCGGAGATAGGTTTCCAGCGGTGATTGCAATGCAGAACCGGACGTTCGCGAGTGGAAGGTTGGTTCACCAGTGGAGTTGGGTTTTTGGGTGCGGGCTGTTGGCATCTTGAGGTCTATCACCGGAGAAGGATCGTGAGTTGTCAAATCCATTGACAAAGACACCCGCCTTGAACAAGACATTTATCGTCGGACCGGCGAGTCCTTCTTCATGTTCACACAACACCGATGATGTGCGCGAGATATTCACGCGTTTCGGGCGGTAACGAATAGCGCGACGCGACGCATCCTAAGGGCCAAGCTCGGAAGATCCGGGATCCGAGCCACTCTCAGCGCGCCTGCGTTGTCAGTTGAAACGAAAGTTCCGGCAGCAAAATCGGCTTACTCAGGCGAGTCGGTCTTGGCGGATTCGTCGGATGGTGCAGCATCATCCGCAGCTGGCACTTCGTCGCCTGCAGCCGATTCGGCAGCAGGTACGTCAACAGCCGCTTCATCGGCAGGCGCATCCACAGCCGCTTGATCAGTTGCCGCAGCCGTCTCAGGAGGTGCTTCCGCGGGAGGTTCCGCCTCGCCGGCCTTGAATAAGGGGCCGGCCTCGCCCAGTCCACCCTTAAGATTTTCACGCGGTCCAGGGCGATCCTTTTGGCCAGCTTCGCCGGCCGCGCCAGCCTCTTCCTCGGCCCATTCGACACGTTTGCGTGACAGACCAATCTTTCGCTCTTCCGTATCGACGCGAAGGATCTTCACTTCGATTTCGTCGCCCACACTGACGACGTCTTCGGGATTCTCGACCTTGTGATCCGCCAACTCCGAAATATGCAAGAGACCCTCCAGACCATCCTGCAAGCCAACAAAGACGCCGAAGTTCGTGATCTTGGTCACCGTGCCTGAAATCACTTGACCCGGTTGGTACTTACTGGGGATGTCGTGCGCCCAAGGATCACCTTCCAATTGCTTGAGACCCAAGGCGATGCGGCGGCGGTCCTGATCGACCGACAAGACGCGGCATTCGACGTCTTGCCCTTTCTCCAACATTTCGTTGGGATGACTGATCTTGCGTGTCCAAGACATGTCCGAGACATGCAAGAGTCCATCGATCCCCTCTTCCAACTCGATAAACGCACCGTAGTTGGTCAGATTGCGGACTTTTCCCTTGACGGATGTTTCCGCAGGGTAGCGTTCCAGCACGCGGTCCCACGGGTTGTCCTGGGTCTGTTTGATGCCCAGCGAAAGCTGTTGGCCCGCCTTGTCGATCGACAAGATCACCACATCGATTTCGTCGCCGATCTGCAGCAGTTCATTGGGATGGTTGATGCGTTTCGTCCAGGACATCTCGCTGATGTGTACCAAGCCTTCAATGCCTGGTTCGAGCTTCACGAACGCACCATAGCTCATCACATTCACGACTTCGCCGTTGTACTTCTGGCCGACGTCGTATTTCTCTTCGACGGTGTCCCACGGATTTTCACTCTTCTGTTTTAGGCCCAGGGCGATCTTTTGTTTTTCACGATCAATACCCAAGATCATCGTCTCGATTTCTTGATCGATGGCGACCATTTCAGACGGATGACCGATCCGTTCCCAGCTCATGTCCGTGATATGGAGCAAGCCGTCGATTCCGCCCAAGTCGACAAACGCACCGAATTCGGCGATGTTCTTGACTTGGCCCTTGCGGACCTGACCGACTTCCAATTCGGAAAGCAGTTGTTCGCGATCTTCTTCGCGTTGTTTTTCGATTAACGACCGGCGGCTGACCACGATGTTGCGGCGTGCTTCGTCGATCTTCAAGACTTTGCACTGCACTGCGCGGCCAATGTAGTCGCCGATATCCGCGGGTCGTCGGATGTCGACCTGACTGGCCGGAAGAAACACGTTGACACCGATGTCGACCAGCAATCCGCCTTTGATTTTTCGCGTCACCGTACCGGTCACGACCTGGCCTTCGTGAACGGTCTTCATCATTTCCTGCCAGACCAGAATCTTCGCCGCTTTGCGCTTGCTCAACGAGACGAGGCCGTGCGGATCGTCCGTCATCCCGTGTTCGTCTTCTACATCCTCAATCAAAACCTTGACGATCTCGCCTACTTCTGGTTGCGCTTCATCTTCATCCCATTCATTGAGCGGAATGCTGCCTTCGCTCTTGAATCCGACATCGACCAGCACATGTTCGTCATCGACCCGCAATATCTTGCCGTCAACGATACTGTTTACATCAAACGAGCCTTCAGTTTCGATCAAAGGCAACATATCGTCGCCCTCGTCAATCGCACCGATTTCGGCGTCCAATAGTGTTTGCAGATCTACGTCTTCTAAATCGCGAATGAGGTTTCGATTGACCATCGGGATGTCACAAGGGGGGGGTTGAGGGTGAAAGGTTCTGTTTTGCGGCGTGGCAAGGCTCATGCACGGGTTGCTTCACAACCTAACCGGCCCTGCCCTCGAGGCGAGACCCGGCCCTGCCCTCGAGGCGAGACGAAGCCTGCAAATCTAGCAAATTCATGTACCTAGAACAACCGCAGCCGGGACTTTAGCGATACGATCTCCTTGCCCCGGAGAATCCGCCTTCTTCGCGTGGTGGGCGACCAATCAAACGCAACGTGGATCGGCGGCCTGATGGGAACTGGCCGGCTGGCGTGGAGATGTCGCCGGCAAGGGATCGTGGTCGCCGCGCAGCGACAAATGGCAGGTCTTGATTCGCTGGTGAAGTTCTCTGACGAGTTGCTTATCGTCGATCTGCTCGTAATCACCGAAATGAATCGGTTCTCCGACAAAAACCTGGATCTGGCAGAAACTGATCGTCTTGGCATTTCGCGGCCACGCTTGATAGGCGCCGTCGATTGCAACTGGCAGCAACGCGGCTTTGGTACGTCGGGTGAGGGCGCAGAAACCGGGCTTTAGTTGGGCCAATTCTCCGTCAGTCGTTCGCGTACCCTCGGGAAAAATCAACACCACCTCGCCACGGCGGAGACGGCGAATCGACTCTTTAATGCCTTCCAGCCCCATTCCGTCCCGGTTGATTGGGATCGCATCCAGGAATTGGATCAGCCACCGAAGTAGGGCAAACTTGAACAGAGACTTGCGTGCGATAAAATTCAATCGACGCCCAAAGACCATCCCCACCAGCACTGGATCCAAGTGACTTTGATGGTTGGAGCAAACAAGCACCGGGCCCTCGGGCGGCATGTTTCGCGAGCCGAAGCTGCGAAAGCGAAACGAGGCAACCGCCATGAGCCTCACCATCAAGCGGATTGCTCGATAAGCGATGCGTTTAAACCAATGGCGTTGCATGGCGAGCCCAAGCGATTGCTAGAGCACGCTGCCAGCGTGCCTTCACACTCGTTCGTTGGCACTCTGGCAGCGTGCACTACGCATGACCCGGACTAGCGAGTCGCAGTCTGACGTGATCGAACGATCTCTTCAAGCCGGTCGACAACCTGTTCAGACGTCATGCCGTCGGTATCCACCTCGATCGCATCGTCGGCTTTTTGCATTCGGCCGAAGCGCCGAGTGGCGTCGCGCCTGTCGCGCTGGTCTAGCTGCTGCAACAATTCGTCCAAATCCACCTGTTCGCCACGTCGCTCCATTTCCAGCTGACGACGCTTGGCGCGTTCGCGGGGTGACGCAGAAAGGTACAACTTACATTCCGCGTCAGGAAAGGCGACAGTGCCCTGGTCACGACCTTCGCTGACAATGTCCGTACTGGTCGCCGTTTGGCGCTGCAATTCGACCAGTCGATGTCGAACTTCCGGCAAATCGGCCGCAAAATGGACGGCCGCAGTGACGGCTGCCGAGCGCAGTTCTTTGGTCACGTCCTCGCCGTTTATCCTGACGCGTTCTGGCTCCAGTTCGATCTGCAGGCTGTGAGCAATTCGCACCATCGCGACGGCATCGTTCATGTCGACACCGGTACGCAGCGCGCCGCAGGCAACTGCGCGATACATGGCACCAGTATCCAGAAAGCGAAATCCCAGCCGTTGGGCCAACATTCGCGCCACCGTACTCTTACCAGCGCCGGCTGGCCCATCTATGGTCACGATCATCACTCATTCCTCAGAGCCGGACATCATGTGCTGAAACGCGCCTCGACTTCCACCCATTCGTGGCCCGTCATCTCCAAACAGACAAAGCCATCTTCAACCTGAAGGTCGCCGATTGTCTCGCCCACAAAGTCAATGTGCTTGGCGGCGACAGCCGGTCGAAAGCTACGCAGCTTGGCGCGAGTCGCCTTGCCACTTGTTTCCAGAACCCGGACACGAAAACCGACGATCCGTCCTTCTTCGCACAGCGCTTCCCAGTGTGTGGCCAACAAGCTCTTGGCATCAAAGTGAAACAACCAGCTGCTCGTCGCCGGTGCGGGAGGTGCAACAGTGCGGAGAATCGACAGCGGGGGCGATATAAGCGAGACCGCATCATTGACTGGATTGGCCAGCTCGACACCAATTCCCAGGCGGAATGTTCGTGCTCGTTCACCTCGGACGACCAACAGACTATCCAGCATCCGATGACCGGCCCGACGGTGATACGGGAGCCCGCCGGTCAACAGCGTTGTTCGCGAGTCGCCGGTATCGATTTCAATGAACTGACAGGCCTCGATGTGCTTTTGGCTGACAGGATGTCGAGTCTGTTGGCAATCATAGAACAGCTCGGCCCCTTCGTCTTTCCAGGCAAACCGGGCAGCATAATATGAACTCCACGGATCGGCTGCAGGCTCGTTTTGCGGGTCCAGTTCGATTTCCAACTCCAGCACGCGACTGCCCCGCACAGCTCGATATGTTTGAGAAAAATGGGACAGCAGCTGGCCATTACGATCGACTAGTTTTCCGCGCACCAGGATTTCACCGCGCGTACCAGGCACGCAGTGCAGATCAACGGACTCAGCCACCATGACCGAATAAACGGCAGCTTCATCAGCATCGCGCCCCGCCTCGCCTGGTCGTTGCTGTGGACCAGAGCACCGCAACGCCAACTGATAGGAAATACGATTGCCACGCGTCTGGTAATCCTGCATCGATTGCAGCGCGCCAGTCGTCGGATTGATACTCGCTTCAAAGAAATCATTGCGGAGCAGTAACGCGCCATCGCTTTCTTCGGCCATGGCTGGATTCGTCTGTTTGGCGGTCCGCTGCGTTGCCGACCCCGCCAGCCACGCGAATCCCATCGACGGCACGTCGACCACCGCCAGCTTGCAACCATCCGCTTCACCGACGGCATAGACCGGCTTGGCGGCTTCGGGCAGCCGATCCAATTCGCTGATATCAATCAACATGCGGCGGGCGTGATTCAGCGGATTGGCGATCAGATAGCCCTTCTCCGGTGGCGCGTCCTGCGGCGGTAGACTTTCGGCAAATTGTTGGAGGGCCTGGGTAAGCGAGTCTTCGAGCTTGTCGTCGACGGGATCCGCGGCCGGCGAGTCGCTCTGCTTTGCGTCCGCGTCCGAGGGGTCTTGGGCAACCGCTTGGGGCGGTTCCGCGAGTCGATCGATCGACGCTTCAAGGTCGTCACCAACGCCAGGCGAGTCGCCGGTGATCAAGTGCGACAGAGCTCGCAGGTTGCTCGTGGCGTCCCAGGTGAAACGCCTTCGCCAATAACGCTGAATCGCTGAAATCGGATCCGCCTGACGACGAATGACGCTTTGTTTGAGGTAGGGCGAGCGGTACTGACTTGCCTCGAATCGATCCAACTGCCCAGGCATGTAAGTATCGCGAAAATAGGCCTCGACGGTGGCGAATTTTCCCAATGCCGATCCATATTTGGCGCATCGTCTGAGGTCTTCGAACCAGTCGCTGTCCTGCCCGGGCCAGTGCGCCAGGCAAATCGACGCGACATGATCCATATCCATCGATTCGCCGAGCTTTTGCGCTAATCCCAAGAATGTTTCTGGCTTGGTCGCATCGAGCGGCACTTTGGCGATTGAATCAATTGCCGATCCGTCGGTGCCCTCCCACCGGGTCTTGATCTGAGCGCCTTGTGGGAATCGACCATCATCCAATGTGACATGAAACGCCCCGGCAAACCCCAACTTGCTGAGGATTTGGGGCAAGCAAGGCGTCAGGCCAAAACGGCGTCGTCCAAAAACGGTTGGCCGGTGGTCGAGCCGCTCGACAAAGCGCTGCCCGCCGCGACGAAGTGTGCCGAGCACCGATTCTTGCGAAAGCAACGGCAACCGTGACTCGATGTCCTCGCCACCAATCAACCCTGCGCTACCCGCCGCCACCGCCGTCGACAGAGCCTGCATGGTCTCCGGCGAGTGCTCGGCCAAATGATCTAGCAGTTCGCCACGGATCATGAAATTGCTGGGTGTCGCGCTGTCAATGCTGGTACGCATCGATTCGCCCAACGTGGTGGATTCGACCATCGTGATGTCGATCAAGAAAGCGTCCACTGAGTAAAAATGATCACGTTCTTCGCCCAGCAGATCGAAGCAAGCGGTCAGTTTCTCGCCTGCCAAGGCAGCGTCGCCGCTGGCCGCAGCCTGTGCCCCAGCAACGAGTTGTGTATTGAAATGGTATTCGTCTAGGTTGCTCGAATACCTCATTTGTCGGGTAAGCAACTGGATCTGCAGGAAACCGTAACCCAAGGCGTGGAAGTCCGCGGCGAGTTCCGAGTCGATGCCCCGATCTCCGCCATCAAGCTGCTCGAGGGCCGCAGCGACAATGCGAGCTCGGTCAGTTTGGTTGCGAATCAAGCAGGCGCCCTCACTTTGAGCCCGCTGGACGAAGCCTGTGGGCAGTTCGTTCTCGCTGACCGAAGGGACAATCAGCAGTCGATCAGCCAGGTTTTCGGGTGTGTCGTCCACTCGGGACCAAGTGGGGGCCGCGTTTGCCGAAGCGATCAGGGCGGGATGCCAAAGGGAGGTCCAGGCGGCCAAGAGCCCAGCCGCTTCATCTCCTTCATGGTGATGCGGAAAGTCTTCGAGGCTGTGGCACGGCAGAAGAATTACAAGTTCTTGGAATTTCATGCTGCTTGGCGCCGATCGGGATCTACTCTGAGAGGTGGCATCGGGCCATCCACGATAGCTCCGGAATTGAGGTGCGTCGACCGCTGGCGGTCAAAATTTGGGCCGCTTCAGACACGAATCGCCGCCACCAATGGGTGGAAATCTGTAAACTCGCGGCCAGTAATTAGTTGACAATCGCAAACCGGCGTCAGTAGGATGAATTAATGATAGCAGGGGTTTGCGGCACCAAATCTGTGCGCCGTTTGACATTACAGCAATTCAAAACCCGACCCGTAACGCGGTAGGCGGTGATCACTGATTATCGTTCCGAGCGTACGGACTGCAATTCTCCGGCAGAGGAACTTACTTATGGCAAAAAAGCCAAATTACGTTTGGGGAATCGACATAGGACAATGTGGCCTGAAGGCGTTGCGGTGTCTGGAAGAGGATGGCCAGGTTGTCGCGGATGCATTCGATTACATCGAATATCCCAAGATTCTCAGCCAACCCGAAGCTGATCCCGAGGCCCTCGTTCAGGAGGCACTGGAACAGTTTCTGTCGCGGAACGAGGTCGTTGACGCGAAGGTCGCGATTTCGGTGCCTGGCCAAAGCGGCCTCGCCAAGTTCTTCAAGCCACCGCCAGTCGATGTCAAACGGATTCCAGACATCGTTCAATACGAAGCGAAACAACAGATTCCCTTTGCGCTGGAAGAGGTCATCTGGGATTTCCAACAGATGGCCGGTGGCACGGAAGTTGATGGTTTTGCCATTGATACCGAGGTTGGCTTGTTCGCCATGAAACGCGAGCAGGTCTTTCGCTATTTGCAGCCGTTTGACAAGGCCGAGATCGAATTGGACATCGTCCAGTTGGCGCCGTTGTCAATCTACAATTTCGTTTCGTACGACATTCTTTCGGATGGTCCCGATCCCGATGAATTCGACCCGGACGAGCCCCCCGAATCCATCGTCATCCTGGCGATGGGAACCGACGCGACGGACTTGGTGATTACGAATGGTTTTCGTGTCTGGCAACGCAGCATCCCGCTCGGCGGTAACCATTTCACCAAACAGCTTACCAAGGAACTCAAGCTGACATTTGCCAAGGCCGAACATCTCAAACGAAACGCGCGTCAGGCGGAAGACCCTAAGGCGGTGTTCCAAGCCATGCGCCCGATCTTCAACGATTTGGTGACCGAGGTTCAGCGATCGATCGGCTTTTTTCAAGGAATTGATCGCAAGGCGAAGATTCGTGGTGTGGTCCTATTGGGTAATACGGTCAAGCTGCCGGGACTCCAGCAGTATGTGGCAAAGAACCTTGGCTACGAAGTCATTGAGTTCGAGAAATACAACTTGTTGGGTGGTCCGTCAGTTGTCTCCTCGCCGGCTTTTACAGACAACGTTCTGGCCTTTGGTGTGAGCTACGGATTGTGTTTGCAGGGGCTGAAGAAAGCCCGATTGCTGACGAGCCTCTTGCCTCGTGAGATTACTACGGCAAGGATCGTGCGGGCGAAGAAACCGTGGGCCATTGCTTCGCTCAGCACGTTGATGCTGGCGTGTGCATTTAGCTTCGTGTTCACGTACAGCGTTTGGTCCGAGGTCCAGGAAAACGCTGCAACGAACGGCGTAACTTGGGAAGCTGCGGAAGCCGAAATGGCAGGCCACAAGACAACTAGTGATGGTTTTAAAGCCGAGCATGAGAACCAGGTCGCCAAACTGAAATTCATGGCCCAGGTTGGCGAAGAAGTCGTCGGATCAGGTGACCGTCGCATTCAATGGCTGGAGCTCATGAAGGCGATCACCGCCGCCCTTCCCGTTACGCAAGACATGCCGGTTGGCGAGTACGTAAGCCATAAAGACAAGCCGTTGGACGAGCGGCAAGAGCTTTACATCGGTCATATCGAGTCCGAGTACTTCCCCGATCTGTCCACATGGTGGGCCAACAATCAGGTGCAGGTAAAGAACTACGAGCTGATGGCGTTCCTCAAGAAGAGATTTCCAATCGCCGAACCGGTGGTCGGCGACAACGACGTTGCCGGGGCAGACACAGGTGACAGTGATTCGTCAGACACGATGGACGAGCTAGACACGTTGGACGAGCAAGACACGTTGGGCGAGCAAGACGGGTCAGATTCGGGTGGCGCCAGACTCGACCTGCCTGGCCCCACAGGCCCTGGCTGGATCATTGAAATCGAAGGCTACCACTACTTCAACAAGTCGCTCAGCTTGGGAGGTGCCGTGCACGTACGAAGCACCCTGCTGAAAGAACTCGAGCGAGGTAGCGTTGTTCTTCCAAATAAGAGCGATGGAACGGGAACGCAGACCGAGTTCACAATGAAGGAATTGGGAATCGGCTTTCCCATCCTAGCCGTAGAAAGCGGTCAGCCAGCATTGACGCCAGTCCCCAATCCTGATTTTGCCCCAACCACGGGCGGTGCCAATGGTGGTTTGGGCGAGGGTGGGTTTGGTGGAGCGTCTGGTGACTTCGGTGATGCGCCGGGCGCGCTTGGTGGAGCGCCAGGCGGTCTTGCCGGACCCGGATCAATTGCCGGTAGTGGTCGAGCCGGACCGGGAGGCGCGGCAGCCGAGGGCGCAGAGGTGGAACCCCAGTTGTTCTTTTCCGTCAAAAAACACTCGTTCACGGTCCAGTTTGTGTGGCAGGAAAACCGCTTGACCACTCGCGTTCAAGAGCGCGAGGATCGGGAAAAAGCGTTGCAAGAGGCAGCAGCCGACGCCGCAAAGGCAACCGCCGAACAGGCTGGAAGTGATCCAGCAACACCCGCAGCAGGGGATGCAATTGAAACTGAGGAAGGGAGCTAATTGTGGATCAAGTCAAGCTGATTTTATCAAAACTCGTCAAGCACTGGTTTTGGGTCGTCTGTAGCATCATGGTGCCGTTGCTGTTGGGCGGTTGGTTTGTCACCACCTCCGGTATGAACGATGCCACCGAGCAAGGGAAAAGTCGGATCGATAACGCTTTTAGCATCGGCACTGCCATTAGGAAAACACCCGCTCATCCCAATTCTCTTTCCCAGCAAGGGTTGGAGAAACTAGAAAAAGAAATCATCGCGGAAGTCGTGGCTGCATGGAAAATTCAATACCAGCAGCAAAGCAAATTCCTTGTCTGGCCTGAAGAGCTGGGCGACGAGTTCATTGCTCAAGTGGACGAGTATCGTCCAATCGAGAAACTGAAATACGCCCCCAACGATCCGACCAACGAAATCGATGTCCAATTTCGCGAACTCTATCGAAATTACATCCAGGAAGAACTGCCAAAACTAGCCCAGATCATCGGTGCCGATTGGTTGCCTTCGGGGGCCGGAGGTAGTGGTGAAGGCATGGGGGGCAGTGGCATGGAAGGTGGTTTTGGCGAAGGCGGTTTTGGTGGTGACACCGAAGGTGGTTATGGCGGTGGCGGCGCAGGTGGTTTTGGCAGTGGCGCGAGCGGAGTTTTTGGCGGTGGGATGGGCGGTCAGTCTGGTCTACCAGGTGCAGGTTTAGGTGCTGTTTCAACGGCGATCGTCAAATGGGATCCGTCGGACCAAACGCGATTGCAAAGTATGAGGTTTGATTGGAGAAGATTGCCTGGCGGAAAACCTGGGACTTTGGACATTCTGTACGCCCAAGAGAATCTCTGGGTCATGCAAGCCTTGATGCGAATTGTGGCCACCACGAACCAGGGCGCAACGGCGCGTTACAACGCGACGGTCAAGGAAATCAAATACATCCAGATGGGACGAGAAGTTGGACCTACAACCAGCCGCGTGCAGCGTCTTCAAGCTGCCGCCGGTGGCACTGGTGAAGGCGGGCTTGGAATGATGGACGGGATCGGAGGATCCGGCAGCGGGATGGAAGGCTACGGTGAATCAGGCATGGGGCCAGGAGCCAGCGCGATGGGCGGTGCTGGCATGGATGGTGAATCCGGCGGCATGGATGGCTCTGGCATGGAAGGCTCTGGTATGGAAGGCTCTGGCATGCCAGGCGAAGGCGGGGCGATGGAGGTCGCAAGCAACGATCCGGCACACAACCGATACGTCGACAACAACTATGTTCCAATCGCCGCCAGGCGATTGCGCGAGGTGATGGAGTCAGAAAACCCAGCACCTGGGAACGCCTTCCTGGTGGTCGCCAAACGGATTCCCATTCGGATGGGTATGGTTATTGATCAACGCAAACTGCACAATTTTATCGCAGCTTGTGGAAGCTCGAACTTAGTGGTTGAAGTTCGGCAGGTGCGCGTTAACAGAATCGGCAGTGGTTCCAGCGGTGATGGTGGCATGGGAGGTGGCATGGGAGGTGGCATGGGAGGTTCATATCCTGGCGGAATGGGCGGGGGAATGATGTCTGGTGGAATGGGTGGCGGTCTTGGTGGCGGTCTTGGTGGCGGTCTTGGTGGCGGTCTTGGTGGCGGCTTCGGCGATGAAGGAGCGGCCGGCGATGGAAGTTCGTTCGGAATGGGAAGCGGGATGGGAGAAGGTCCCGGTGGTTACGAGGGCGGTGATGGAAGCAGCGGCGCGTTTAGTGACGTTTCACCCTACGATCTGCCTGTCGAAATCTACGGAATGGTGTACATCTACAATCCGATTAGCCCGCGTTTACAAGAGGCGACAAGTCAGGTCACGGCGGATACGGATCTGGAAGGCAGCACGACAACACCAACAGCACCGGTCGATGATACCAGTGCACCACCTGCCGCGACCGACGCAACGACACCGGCAGACGCTGCTCCTGGAGCTGGAGCGGCGGCTGGAGGAGCAGACCCGGAAATTGGCGACCAATTGAACCAGACTGCGCAGGCTGGTGGCTAAGAGCACATGAGTAAAAACCAACGAATCGGGCGATCTGAGCCTGCTTGACAAGGGTCGAACTGCTATACTGAATTCGCACGCCGTTAGCAACGACGGCGTACGAAACAAGACAAAATCGAGGACGTACCTCGCAACGACACGAGGAGCCACACGATGGCAAAACTTGGCTTAAACAAAGACGCTTTTAAGCGATTCTTTTCCCTGCACGTCGAAAAAATTGTACTCGGTGTCGTCGTTTTGGTACTGGTTTTGTTTGTCTACCGAGGCTACAGCCTCGAAGGCCTGGCCAGTGACAAACGTCCCGACGTTTTGAGGACGAAGGCGGTTGAAGTCAAGAAGTTCATCACAGATCCGCTGCCCGTTCCGACGATCGTGACGGAGAACGAACGACCGACTGAGTTCGTTCAACGAACCACCGCTGGCCAGGCACCGATCAACGCTCTTGGCTACCCGGCTCCAGTGTATCCTGGCCCACAAAAGCCGTCAGGGCGAAAACGTACGGATCCGGATCTCTATCCTCCGATGGACATTGAAGCCGTGGCGATGTCGAACGGCCCCGTCGCCTATGTGCCGGTTCGAGGCGAAGTGGATCCGCTCAAAGACGATGAGATCATGGAGCCAAAGAAAGCGAAAGAAGTCAAAAAGAAACGACAGAAGCGCAAGAAGCGTGACAAGAATGATCCCTATGGTGGCTTAGGCGGCTACGGTGGTGAGGATGGCGGCATTCCCGGAATGGGCTCAGGTTCCAGTGCTCTTGGCGGACTTGGCGAATACGGGGGGATGGACGATGAAGGAGGCGAAGACGGTATGCTCGGTGCCATGCCAGGCGGATCTGCAATGGGCGGATCTGGAATGGGTGAATATGGAGGAGGTGCCGGTGTGGCGGGCATGGCGGACCCAGCGAACATCGAAGGTTATCGACCACAATCCGGCGCGATTGTTATTACCAGACACGTGGTTGGTGTGACGGCTGTGATTCCGTACAAGAAGCAGTGGGACGAATTCGACGTCAAACTGTCCAATGCCATGGGCTACACCAGGTCGCGCGATGTGCCAACGTACTTGGGCTTCTACGCGGAACGCGCCGAAGTTAAGGACGAAACCGAAACGGAATTTGTATGGAAGGCGATTTCGACCTCCGAATTTGTTGTGAAACAGATGGCCGATAGGCGACGACCCTATGGCGGATGGGCAGGGTTTCCCGCGGAAATCGCGGATCCACGGTACGTTATGCCCGGCATACTGACGATGCCTATACCGCCAATTGTGTCGAAGTCGTACGATGACATTGCCATTCACAGCAAGATTCCTCGATATCAGGTCGCGCCACAAATTCCCGACACGGATGACGCACAAGACGCACCTGAGGATTCAGACGAGCCCCAGGGTATCAACAGCGGCCCGTCGCTGACCGGTGGTCCTGGTTTGCAGGCGGGTTTCAGCGGTGAAGGTGCCTCTGGTATGCAAGGTATGAGTGGATATGGCAGGGGTGCACCTGGCATGGGTGCACCTGGCATGGGTGCACCTGGCATGGGTGCGCCTGGCATGGGTGCGTCTGGAATGGAAGGAATGGAAGGAATGGAAGGAATGGAAGGATATGGCGAGGAAGGTAGCGGTGGGTACGGCGGGTATGGCGGCATGGGCGATGGCATGGGCGGCATCCCCACATTTGGCCCCACCGTCGAATATCTGATGGTTCGCTTCTTTGACCTTTCCATCAAAGACACGACCAAGAAATACCGCTATCGCATCCAGCTCTGGGTGGAAGACCCGAATCATCCCAAGAGTCCTCTCGCCGACCCGAATGTACGAGCTCTTTCCACGGCCGTCCGAACCCGTATCACGGACGTCAAGGCCAAGGAAGCTGTAGCAAAGAGCCGTTTATCTTATTTTCGCGTGACGGAGTTCAGCGAACCGAGTGCTGTCGTTTCGTTCGGACCCAGCAACCAAACGCTGGGTGGTGAAATCTCGATGGAGAAACCAAAGGTGATCAACGATTCGTTTGGTAACCAATTCAACCTGATGGCCGTCGAACGATCTGCAAAAGTCATGTCGGTCGTTTGGGACGCAAAACGTGCCATCGAAGTTCCTGGTTTGGTGGACGCCCATCGCGGCACCTTTCTGAACTTTGATCTGGACGCGGATGTGGTGCATCCAGTTTCACTTCAGTACAAGACGATCAAGGAGTATCCTTTTAAGACCAATCGCATGGTCTTGGACTTCATGGGTGGCAGGCCGCTACCTGTTCCCAAGGACGAGCAAGAAGACAATCCGCTTTTCTCGCCTGCCGAATTCTTATTCTTGAACGAGAAGGGCGAGTTCTTTGTCAAGAACGAATTGGACGACTGGGACGGGTTCAAGAAACGATTGCCACCGGTACCCGCCGCCACCGACGACTCGACGTTCGGCGGCCTCGGCGAGGGCGAGGGTATGGGAGATATGGAGGGCATGGGAGGCTATGGTGAGGGCGACGAAGGTGGTGACGACGGTGAGGGTGGCCGTGGTAGAGGCCGCAGGGGTCGAGGCGGTAGCGACGACGAATAGCACCAGTCCCAGTGAAACGACTGCTCTAACGGTCGTATCAAAATGCTTTTGGATTCAAACAGCCACTGCAAAACAGTGGCTGTTTTCTTTTTCTTGACAAAGTGACCTTGACGGTCGTCTGGACTGCCAGTATTTATCCCGCTCTCATCAACGGAGAAAACCCTGTCACGGTTGTCAAATCGCGGTGGTCACCGACTGTTGTGGTACGTCAACGCTTGTCTTTGAGTTGCTTAGACGCGAATTCTCGCGAACCCAAACGACAAGAATGAAGCAGCGTATCAGAAGTTGAAACTTGGCCTCTTCGATTCGAAGCACCTCAAAGAAGGAGAATCGCGTTGAAAGCGATCGCCTATTTGTCGTTGACTGTCACCCTATCCCTGGGACTTGCATTGGCCAGTCCGGCGACGGCTCATCCTCTCACAACACAGCTGGCACAAGCGGCCGCATCAGTCGGTCAAACGGCATCTGACGGCGACCGGTACCCGGTCACGTCACCGGCGGTCACTTCAGGGGCTAGTGCGCCTCCGATCATTGCGCCTCCCAGTGCCCGCTTTGCGCCGTTGGGCTCAGCTCCAACTAGCCGAGACGGAATGGGTCGCCTGCCATCGGTCGCCGCGGCGCCACGGCCGTTCAGTTCCTCTGGCAGACCGCTCGCTGGTGGACGCGTCGTTTCGCATCCAGCCAAAGACCGCGCCTCGCAGCTCGTCTTCCAGGCCCAACAGCAACTGTTGCGAGGCGAACTGGAATCAGCCTTGCGACTGGCCGAACAAGCACAACGATTGCAAGTTCCCAAAGAGGCCTTCGGGCCGCAGGAAATGCGACCCTGGCAAGTCCTCATGGAGATCGAGCGACGCCGGAAGGGTGTCGTACCGGCCAGCAAGTTTACATTACCCCAACGAGCAGCCGGCTTTCCCGTGCGACAAGGGATCTACAATCCCAACACCGATCCAACCAGCAATATGCGGGCGCAAATCCGCGTTCCCACCCCCGCGGGACCACCATCGGTTCAGCCATTGGGACGTCAGCTATTCGAGCAAGGGATGGCTGCATTGGAAGGTCAAGATCGCGGTCGCGCCCTCCAGCTCTTTCGCGAAGCCTGGCAACACCAAAGTGATCTCGATCCGTCAACGCGCCAGCAACTCACGGACAAGCTCAGCCTGCTGAGTTCTGCACGAGACCTCGTATCCAGCGGTCGAGAACCTTCGCCGTTGGAGCAAGTCGATACCGCCCAGGAACTCCTGCGACAACAACTCTATGGCGAATTCTCCATTGAGGAGAATGCCGCGGACAAGCAGATGAAGGCGGAACCATTCGCAGCACTAGAACGCATGGAGAAAATCCGTGCCAAGGTTGGTGCGTCTGACTTGAGCCCCGGTTCGCAAAAACAGCTGCTGACCTTAATCGATCGGAAGACCATTCAATTTCGTTCCTACATCGATCAACATCGGTCCGAGATTGAACAGGACGATCGCAACGCCGCGATCCTGGCCTCGATCGATCGCGATAAGGCGATCAAATCTGAAACTCAAAACAAGATCGCTCAACTGGTCGAAGAATACAACGACCTGATCGAAGAGCAACGATGGAAGGAAGCGGAAGTTCGTGCCAAACAAGTTCGGGCGCTCGATCCGGATTCGCCGATCGCCCGCACGCTGATGATCAACGCTAGTTTTGGTTACAGAATTCGCGAGCAGCAGAATATCGCTGAACGCAGCGAGGGGGGCTTCTATCGCGCTATGTCGAATGTCGGCGAGTCGGCAATTGCCTTCAACGGTAACTATCCGATCGACTTCGGCAGCGTGGACAACTGGATAGCGCTCAACAAAAGCCCATACCGCGGCGGCGAAATGAAACACCGTCAACTATCGCCCACGGAAATCAAGATTCAGGCTGCATTGAAAGAACGGGTGCAGGTCAGGTTTACCAACCGGCCGCTGAAGGAAGTCCTCGATGACCTGGGCAGCATGTCGAACGTGAACATCTACGCCGATCCACAAGGGCTCAGTGCCGAAGGTGTGACGTCGGATACACCGATCACGATCAACTTGACCGAAGCCGTTTCACTTCAAAGTGCCTTGAAGCTGATCTTGGAGCCGTTACGGCTGAGCTACGTCATTCAACACGAAGTGCTTCGCGTCACCAGCGAACAGTCGGGTGACGCCAATGTGTATACGGACGTCTACAACGTGGCGGACCTGGTGATTCCCATTCCCAATTTCGTACCGGGATACAATGTTGGCCTGCCTGCCGCGATTCGCGAGGCGCATCGCGCGTTGGGCTACGGTGATGGAATCCCCTCGGCAATGGGTCCCTTTACGATCGCACCCACCGATTTGCAAGGTAGTGTGTCGACCAGCGCGTCGGTGCTCGCGCAATCGAATTCCTTCGGCTTGCAATCACGGAGCGGATCGCGACCGTCGACGCCATTGGGCTACGGCAATGGCAGCATGGGCGGAGCCGCCTTGGCAGACTTTGACACACTCATTGAATTGATTACGTCGACGATCGCACCGGACACGTGGGACGACGTCGGTGGCCCAGGTGCCATCGAGTCCTTCCCCACCAACTTGAGTTTGGTCATCAGCCAAACGCAGGACGTTCACGATCAAATTGCCGACTTGCTGGAGCAGTTGCGTCGACTGCAAGACTTGCAGGTGACGATTGAGGTTCGCTTCATCACGCTGCGTGATGACTTCTTCGAGCAGATGGGTATAGATTTCGACTTTGACATCGACGATAACGTCACGCAATTGCCGCAAGACGATTCGGGCAATAGTGTGGCCATCGGCTTGGATGCGACTGGCATCCCCACGGCCGACTTGGACATCTCGTTCAATCAAGGGAGTTTTGCGGCCAGTCAGCCAGCGTTCGGCGGTTTCGATGCCGCCAGTGCGGCCAGTATCGGATTTGCAATCCTCAGCGATATCGAGGCGTTCTTCGTGCTCCAGGCCGCTCAGGGTGACCAGCGCAGTAACGTGCTGCAAGCACCCAAAGTGACCTTATTCAACGGCCAACAGGCGTCGGTCAGCGATACGTCGCAGCGACCGTTCGTGACGAGCTTGATTCCAGTGGTCGGGGACTTTGCCGCCGCCCATCAACCAGTCATCGTGGTGCTCAGCGAAGGAACATCGCTAAGCGTGCAAGCGGTCGTCTCGTCGGATCGTCGATTCGTCCGTCTCACCTTGGTGCCCTTCTTCAGCCAGATCGGTGAGGTGGAAGAGTTCACCTTTAACGGAACCACAACGACCGATTCAGGGTCCAATGTTGTTGACCCGGACGGTAATCCGACGGCACAGGACAACGTAACCACCACCACCGCAGGAACGACGGTACAGTTGCCGACGTTCGCCTTCACCACGGTCTCTACTACCGTCAGCGTGCCTGACGGAGGTACCGTGCTGTTGGGTGGCATCAAGCGACTTCGCGAAGGGCGTAATGAGCAAGGAGTGCCGGTGTTGAGCAAGCTGCCCTACATCAACCGCCTGTTCAAGAACGTCGGTATTGGGCGAGAATCGCAAAGCCTGATGTTGATGGTCACTCCACGCATCATCATCCAGGAAGAAGAGGAAGAGAAGTTGGGCATCGAGCTGACTCAATAATTGCGGGGATTATCGAGCCAGTTGTTTTCGCATCGCGACGACGATTTCTGGTGACGCGAGGCCCTTGGTCTGATTGACCAGGTGCACAAAGTTGTCTGCCAGGATCTCGTCAGGATGGATGATGTAGCCCGTGTTTTTCCCAATCTGGTCGTGAAACGAAGTCGTTGACTTTGGGTCGAGCAACTGAGGTTGGCCATCGAAAAGCACCGGCTGCCATCGCTTTCCAACGGGTTCGACTGCCATCAAGCGGAACGTAAGGTAGTCGAAAAACGTCCCGCCACGCTTCACGTCGTAGGCTTCCGTTGATGCATACAAGACGGGGACGGCGGTCACCGGTTGGCCATCGACGGTCAGCTTGATGTAAGCATCCAGCTGCGGCGCGTCCGGATTCGTCAGCTTGCGGTCTCGTAGTGATGGCGGCATCTGAATCGGCTGGCACGTAGTGAATCCGACGATTGTGTACAGCTTGCTTCGCAATCCTGGATTATGACTGCTCAGCACGTGAAACAGTTCGTGGATCAGCAGTCTTTGGAGGGAAGCTGGTCGCTGTTTCGTGTTCCGCTCAGGCAATACAATTACATTCCGCCGACAGTACGCCGCATTCCCTTCTTCCTTGCCTGTGGTTTTCACCAGGCGGATCGTGCTGGGGAACGGCAGATCGAAAGGCTTCATTCTCTCGCTTACAACCGCAACCGCTTCACGCAACTTGGCCTGTTCGTCCCCGGTCCAAGCGACCACCTGATCAGCCGAGAATTTTCCCACGTCGCTTCCGGCGACTTTTCGATCCGTTTGCAGCCGCGCTTGACAGTCGAATCGGCTCAGCGATTTCAGGAATCGATCTTCCTTGGCCAGCAGGACAGCGCCTTGCTCGACCGTCGCGAATTGCACGGTGCTGGCAGTCGTCAATCTGGCATCATCCGCAGCCGCCTCTGTGAAACAAACCGCAGAAAGGCACAGGCCCAGCATTGGCGAGATGAGCTTCATTGCCCAGTGTCCTTATCGTTCAATGTGTCGTGCGCTCAGAACACAAGCTACGGTTGCGAATCCAGCGCGACCCAGGCCTTGTTCAAGTAACTACAGCGACAACCGGCGGACGCATCCGGGACGAGCACAATACCGCCAGCCGGCAACGCATTGACCCAACAGCCGGGCCGCATTCCGCCGAAGTTAGCGATCTTGTCGTTGGACTTCAGATCGAAATACCCAAGTGTCGCCGAGCGAAACAGTAGCAAGTCTTGGGAGCCGGCCAGAATCCCGCAGCCGTAAGATCGGCTGAACTGGAAGGGCTGCGGCTTGCCGGACAGCAAGTCCCAGGCACCGCCTTGGGCGTAGATCGTGCGGTTATTGATCATCGGTCGCGATGCGTAGTCGGCCTCGGCTTCCCACATCGGTTTACCCGTGCTCGCTCGATACACGCGGATTCGGCCTCCAATCTCGGAGTCCAAGCGAAAACGCGTCGGCTGATAACTCATCAGCAGCGCTTCGTGCCTGGTACTGAAGGCAAGCACCGTACCAAAGACATCGTCATCGTTGCGCCATTTGACGACGCCCGTCGCGGCGTCCAGGCAGACCAGCCGACCGACAGGATGCTCTTTCGTTTTGGGCTTCTTTTCGCGATCATGGAGTGCGACTGGCCGATCAATCAAGAACACAAGGCCGTCGCCAATCGCGATGCTGTTGTGCCGAATGGAATGTTGAGCGTCGTATCGCCAGATCAGGTCACCTGTCTCCGAATCCATGGCAAAGAAGCTCTCCGATTCCGTCAGCAGTTTGCTCATGTCGCCGCTAGTATTGCGATAGCGGTAAGTTACGACATGGTCGGGCTGGGCCACCGAGCCGAATAACACTCCAGCTTCCACCGCAATGTAGCCCCACGTCCCGGGGCCACCATTTTTTCGTAGCGGCGTGGGGAATTCGCGTTGCAACGTCCCCTCATCGGCGGACAACCGCAAACAGCGCTGTTCGTGCCGCACGTAAACACTCTCGTCGTCCAAGCAGAAGTTGCTGCCCGTGCCCGCGACACCCATTAATTCATCGCCATCGTACGCACGCAGCACGTTGGGCACGTCGTACCGCCATAGCTCGCGACCGTTATAAGCATCGACCGCAACCAGTCCGTCCAGACCTTCATGAAACAACCGTCCTCGATGGGTCAACGGTGCCGGCGCACGGCCGTGCCGTTGAGGAATTTCAAAATCGACATCGCGAAACCACAGCATGGTCAGCCCGCTCTGCACCAATTCATCTTCGCTGTTGAGCGTGTTGGCGGGATTCGCGTACTGATGCGTCCACGAACCCGCGCCGGCCAACTCGCCACGGGTGACAACCTGTAACGCGTCGCGCGGGCCCACGCAAGAAACGCCGCCGTACGGCCGCAACAATCGCCCCATTGCTTCCTCAGGCAAAACGGTTTCGGACTCCTTGACAGAACGTCCCGAGACAAGCAGGTTGGCGAAGTACTTGGGATATCCCGTGGCGGCAAGTTCGCGATGGTGCACGGTGACACGTGTGCCAAGCAAGCCGGCGGCGGCGAGCTGATTGCGTGTCTGAGCGACGGCAGCGATGTCGTCGTCAACCGCAATGATCTGCAGTTCGGTTTGCTGGGCCAATGCCATTGTGAGTTGACCATTGCCGCAGCCAAGATCGAGACAGAATCCTCGCGTTATGCCGCTGCGCCGGATAATCTCCTCAGCCAATTGTTGATAGGCCGAGCTGACCAGGGCAGCTGTCTTGCGATCATCGTGAATGTCGGCGACGGGATCACCGCTGGCGTCAAAACAGTAGATCGCGCCAAGATCAGTACTAACCAGCAGTCTGCCGTCGGAGATAGCCAGGCCGTACGCCGTGCCGGCCACGTCGGCAGTCCAGGCAATCCGCTGTTCGTTCGCGTCAACGACTTGCACGTAGCCGGCGCCGCCAGTGACGACCTGGTCTTCAGCAACCACGAGCGCCGTTGCGTCAGCCCGGCCCTTGACGGACCATTCAGATTTAAGGGCCTTTGTCTTGACCACAGTGCCTTTGCGATCTGCCTTTTCCGCATCCACCCATTTGTATCCAATCACCGAATCGCCAACGTTGCGGATGAGGCCATTGGGAGTAATCGCCGACTGCCCGTCTCCGAGTTTCGAGACGCTGAAACCGGATGCTGCATCGAAGCTCAGGCCACCGTTGAAGAACTGATCGCCAGCCGCCATGATCGAGGCGCCGCCGTTATGGCCGTACTTTTGCAGATGAAAGAATGCAAGTTGTCCGTCACGTCGATCAAACGTGGCCGGTACCGCTCGACCGGTCGGCACGAACACACGATCGGCCGTCGCCGCCAGATATCCTTGCGCGGCGATTCCGCTCTCCGCGCTGGCACCTCCATGAGGCTGCGGCATGTAGATACTTCCAGATTGATCGTTCTTCCATACGACGTCTCCGTTGCGAGCATCCAAGGCGTACAAGTAGATACCGTCGGTGGGCCAAATCCCGGCTGCGAACAGGACGGTGTCTTCGACCACCACAGGGCCGCCTCGCGCTGGCCATTTTGAAATGAGTCGTTCGTTACCCAAGATTGAACGTTGATCAGGTCCGCCCTGTTGTTTCCATAGCAGGCGGCCAGTCTCCGTTGTCAACGCGTACAGTCGACCATCGTCGCTGGCGACAAATAGTCGATCTTGCCACACGGCGGGTGCGAATCGAATCGGACCTTCGGTGTGGAACTTCCACAGCAACTTACCCGACTTCAGATCACGTGCCGTGACGGAACCGTCGACCGAATCGCCGTAGAATAGACGCCCGCCCGCCACAACCGGCTGAAATGCACGATCGAACAGCATACGATCGCTGCGCGGCCAGGCTGGTTGCGGCCGATGCTCAGACTTGACGGACCACCGCAGCGCCAACTGATTGGGCAGCGTTGCGGCGGTGTAGCCGGTGCGCCCCGCATTGTTGCGGTACATCGGCCAGTCAGCGGTTGCCAACGGGCAGATCACCGCGAAGAATAGCGTACTCAGGCAACACGCTGCCGGTAAGAGCCTTCGCGCGGAATTGACACGAGACGACAGCACGATTCCTGGAAGATCCTGGCTTGGCGCATGTTCTCTTTTTTGTCCAGCGTTCATTGGTTGGGGTATCCTTCGGTAGGGCGTGTCCGCAGAGAGGATCGTGCGGCCTAGGGGTGGTATTGGAGCGTTGTGAGGCGACCGTTATGTTAACAACGGTGCTTCTGCTGGACAAATCTGGCCTTGAAACGAGTGATAACAGATGGCACGCTGGCCTCGCCACGCTTGGACGACGATCTTCACCTACGGCTCGATATTCGTGCTGTTTCCGCTCTTGGCGCTGCTGGCTTACGGTTATGTAAACGGGTGGTTTTCCTGAAGCCTCCGCCTGGAATCACTGATGGAATCAACATTGCGATCACGTCTGGACGAATTCGACCAAGAGCAGCTGTTGCGGTTCTGGGACGATTTGGACGAAGATGCACGAGATCGGCTGCGGCGTCAGATCGATTCGATCGACCTGGCACAACTGGCGCGGCTGATGGAAGGGACGTCAGACACGCCAGATTGGGCGGAACTCGCAAAGAAGGCGAATCCGCCGAAGGCGATCCAGTTGAATGGAGTGGAGAATCCATTTTCGCAAGCAGACGCGCTGCGGCGCGGAGAACAAGCGCTACGTGACCACCAGATCGGCATGTTGCTGGTCGCGGGTGGCCAAGGGTCGCGTTTGAACTTTGCGCACGCCAAGGGACTTTTCGAAATTGGGCCGATCTCCAAACGTTCGTTGCTACAGGTGTTGATCGAACGGCAGTTGGCGGTTGCCCGACGCTATGCGACTCGGATCCCGCTCTACATGATGACCAGCCCTGCCACGCACGAAGAACTGATCACGTTCTTGAACGATCACGATCGCTTTGGATTGGACGAGGCAGATCTATACGTTTTTTGTCAGGGGACCATGCCGGCAGTTGATCGCAAAAACTGGAGTATCTTGCTTGAATCCAAAGGCGAAGTAGCCCTGAGTCCCAACGGACATGGCGGTATGCTCGAAGCGTTCGCTGCATCGGACTGCCTGCAAGATGCGCATCAGCGTGGCCTTAGCCAGTTGTTCTACGGCCAGATCGACAATCCGCTGTTGAACGTATGTGACCCGACTTTAATCGGCTACCATTTATTGGCGGGTTCGGAACTCACAACGCAGGTCGTCAAGAAACGTGATCCATTGGAAAAAGTCGGCAACGTCGTGGAATTGAACGAGCGAACTCGAATTATCGAATACTCCGACTTGCCTGATCCGATCGCTCGGAGTCGTGACGAAAAAGGTGACATCCGGCTCTGGGCCGGAAATCTGGGTGTGCATGTGTTCGGGTTGGACTTTTTGACGCGGATGGCGGACGACACGGATGCGCTACCATTTCATCAGGCGAAAAAGAAGATCAATTACGTCGGTGAAGACGGAAACCTCGTTGAGCCTGAAGCGGAGAACGCGATCAAATTCGAACAGTTTATTTTTGATCTCTTGCCTGCGGCAAAGAACGCTTTGGTCGTGGAAGCTGCCAAAGAAGATGCCTTTGCACCGGTCAAGAACGCCGAAGGCGCTAACTCTCCGGAAACGGCCAGGCAAGGCATGATTCGACGCGACGCCGAGTTGTTGAGGAATTCCGGAGCCATCGTCGACGACGTCGCCGTCGAAGTAAACCCGTTGTGGGCGCTCGACTCGGAAGAAGCCACGCGTAGAATCCAACCAGGGCTTCACGTCACGCAGCCCACCTATTTTCATTAGCGGGGAGGCCGCTTGTATGCTGCATTCAGTGATTATGGCAGGCGGAGTCGGCGCGAGATTTTGGCCCGCCAGCAGAACGGCTCGACCGAAACAGCTGCTCCGTTTGGTCGGAGATCGCACCATGATTCAAGACACCGTTGATCGATTGGGTGACTTGGTTCCGAGCGAGCGCGTCCTGATTGTGACCAATCAGTCGTTGGTCGAGCCAATTGCCGCACAATTGCCGGCGCTGGACAAGACGTCGATTATTGGTGAACCGTGCAAACGCGATACGGCGCCTTGTATTGGCTTGGCAGCGGCGTTGATTCAGCGGACCGATCCGGATGCCACCATGGTTGTCATGCCGGCCGATCATGCGATTCAAACGCCAAACCGATTTCGTGATGCGGTGCGCCAGGCGACGGCCCTCGTGGAAGAACATCCTTCGCGATTGGTCACATTTGGCATTCGGCCCACGTTTCCATCAGAGTCGTTCGGGTATATCGAACGGGGAGAATTGGTGGCGGATCACACGGACGTGTTTCGCGTCGAGATGTTTCGCGAAAAGCCCACGGTCGAAATCGCCGAACAATATCTTGGCTCGGGCAACTTTTATTGGAATGCGGGGATTTTTGTTTGGAAGGCCACCACGATTCTGCAAGCGCTTCAACGGTTTGAACCAGATATGTATGGGCATATCGAGGCGATTGCCGATAGCCAGGACACGGCAGAGTATTCACACGTACTTGAAACAGAGTTTACGGCCATCGAAGGGAAGTCGATCGATTATGCCGTGATGGAAAAGCACGATGATGTAGTGGTCATCGAAGCGCCGTTCGATTGGGACGACGTCGGCAATTGGCGGTCGCTGGCGCGGATGCGAGAATCAGACGACGACGGAAACACAGTGAGTGGGAAGCACCTGAGCGTTGACTCGCGAGGGTGCATTCTCAGCAGTGAGGACGACCATCTGATCGTGACCGTCGGTATGGAAGACTGCATTGTGGTGCATACGCCCGATGCGACACTCGTGGCACGTAAACATGACGAAGAAGCGATTCGCCAGGTTGTCCAGCAGTTGCAAGAAAAAGGCTGGCGCGAATATCTCTAGGGAGACGACGCAACTTTAGAGTTTCACGTGTATCGTAAATGACGAATGACGAAAGAAGCCCGAATGACCATTGCCGAAAACGGCCAGGGACGAAATCAGAGCTGTACCATGCTAGCTGACTACTTCGGGCTTCGGATTTCCTCATTCCTTCGTCATTGGGTGTTTCGTCATTCGTCATTGATCGGCCGCGGGTTACGTCAAAGTGGCGCGGTCCAGCCAGGGAAGAGGTTTTCCATGCACCCCCTCCCTCGAAACAGTGTCGTCCTGATCCTGGCGGTGTTGTGCCTGATTGCCACACAGACCATGGCTGATGACGTTACCAATCCGCCTGCCGCAAGCAAGAAACCCCAGCGATCACCAACCTTCGGCGGCAAACAGTTTTGGTCGGACGAACTGATTTTCCACGAATGGCGAATCCAGCGTCATGCCTTGACTAGTTATTGTCGACTCTTGGATGAAGAAGACTATCGCCGCGCCGGAGGGACTTTTGCAGGATGCCAGGAAGAACTGGAGCGGTTGAAGCAGAAGCTGGAAATGCCGCCGATGCGAGGCCGAATTGTCTTGGTCCTGCATGGCTTGCTGCGATCACGGCAGGCGATGCAGGCGATGTGCGACTATCTCGAGGACAAGGGGGACTTTCAAGTTCTGGCTGTCTCGTATGCCAGCTCGCGAAGGGATATGACGGCGCACGCAACATCGCTGGCACGAGTCGTCACGAACCTGGGAAATGATGTAAAGGAAATCAACTTCGTCGGCCACAGTATGGGAAACCTGGTGATACGCAGATACCTCGGTGGAGTCTGCGCCGTGGTACCGAAGGAACGTCGATTGCCCAGACAGACGGTGATGTTGGCACCACCTAACAACGGATCAAAACTGGCAGAACGATTTCGCGAAAACAACATCTTTCGGTCGTTTTGGGGTATCAGCGGGATAGAGATTGCGGAACTGAACAAGCTGGAAAAGCACCTCGCCACGCCGCCAAGTTTTGGCATCATCGCTGGTGGTCGTGGAACAGAAAATGGCAACAACCCGTTGATTCCGGGTGACGACGACTTTGTGGTCAGCGTCGAGGAAACCCGTTTGCCAGGTGCCCGCGACTTTCTGGTTGTTCCCGCACTACACGGTTCGATCATGGAAAATGAACGTGTCCAGGAATGCACTTTGCGGTTCTTGCAAGATGGTCATTTTGTGGCCAGTGATCAGCGACAACCGATCCCCATCGAAGTCTCACCACCCGACGATCGACCTGGTGACCAACCGTGACGGATCCATTCCCCTCGGATGGCCGAATTGCAGGAGTGGATTTTGGCCATGTCCGAATCGGTATCGCGATCACGGATCCCAGTCGATCAATCGCAAGTCCGTTGGACAACTACACGCGACACGGAGAAGGTGCCGATGCGACCTATTTTCGACGGCTTGTCGAAGAGGAACGCGTTGCTGGCTTTGTGGTTGGCCTCCCGCTTCACATGTCGGGCGACGAAAGCCAGAAATCGAACGAAGTGCGGGATTTTGGAGCTTGGCTTGCCCGCCAAACTGGTTCTCCCGTCGTATTCCACGATGAACGGTTTTCGACCGTCGCGGCAGATGCGTTGATGGGGGAGGCGGAATTGACCCACAAACAGCGCAAGAAACGCCGCGATATGCTTGCCGCCCAGATCATTCTCACGTCGTTCTTGGAGCGCCCGGAGAATTCTTCCGAAAATGATGGACAGTTGGCAGATTGACCCAGACTGCAAGGCGCTAGCGAGAGGCCGGTCGGGGTAACTGCTGGCAAGGATAATGGCGGACAACAGCCGCAGAACCCTTCGTTTTTGGATGCGCTTGGAAAAAACCACTCAAAAGAGCTAATGCGCAATCTAATTGACATAGATTCAATCCTGGGAAAAGATGGGGCCTGGCGACTTAAACTCGGCCAGTCGACCGATATTTTCGAGGGTTGAGGAACTTTTCATTTTGGCGTTGCGTCGAAAATTTGACGGACAAACTCCAGAATCGTGATATTAATTTGAAACGCCACCTCAATTTGGTGGAATCCACGTCATGTCAGACCGCGTAAACGACGAACTGCTAAGCGCTTACCTCGACAATGAGGTGACCGACGAGGAGCGCGCCAAGGTTGAGCGAGCCTTGGCGGACTCCCCCGAAACACGTACGTCGTTTGAGTCGTTGAAGCAAGTCCAGGCGCGTTTGCGCGCAATTCCCCGTTTTACCCTGGCAGACGATTTTCACGAACGGGTTGTGCGAGAGGCAGAACGGCGTTGTGCGACCCAAGGTGTCGCGACGGACACCGCTGGCTCGGCCGTTACCGCGAATTGGCTCCGCTTTGCCACGATTGCAGCCTCGGTTGCGGCCGTGCTGGTGGTTGCTTTGGTCATCGCTATCAACCAGCGAGGCGAGGAGATTGTCAAGAATCCAAATCCCAACAGAACCGATCTCGTGCAGGAAGACTCGCTGCCGCCACCCGTTCACCCAGTGAGCATTCCTCAACGTCCTGAGCCGGAATCAGTTTTGGTGTACGACCTGGCAATCACGAGTCAGGGCCAAATTGAGGACGCGTTTGGCAAGATCGTTAGGCAGGCTGGGGTCGCCTTCGATCCGCGCAAAGCAGGCGTGCAGTTGGGTGAAGATCTTCGAACGGATCTGTTGGAATCACGATTTACCGCAGGCGTCAATGAGACGGGTGTGGATCGAGTGAACGACCCATTCGACGTCGTTGACATGGTCTACGTTCAAGGGACTGGTCCTCAGATTGACGAGATTTATGCGAATTTGTGCCGGCACGAACAGATTCGCATTGTATTGGACTATGCGATGAAGCCGGAAACATCACGAGTCTTGAATTCGCTTGGTGAACGTTCGTGGTTGTTGGCAGAGTCCGAATCTGCCGGGTCACCTGGTTCATATGCCTACCGTTTGGATATTGGCATTACGTTGCATTCGAGCCGTAGCGGTTTCCTAGCCAGATTCCCTACGCCGGGGCTTAATGTACGTTTGGTTCCGAATGGTACGAAAAGCGGTAGGTCAGTCTCTGGTTCCAATCCGCCGATTCCACCGAATCCGGATCTTGGTGGCAATCAACCGAAGCAAGGTGAAGTCAAACTCAATGCCGAGGGGGTTGTCATAGTCCCGTTCTGCGAAATCCTGGTGATCCGCCGCAATCTCAACCGAGGTTTTCCCGAGAACGCTCAGAAACCAGGCGTCAAGTAACTACCAGCCGAAGGTTCGTCCGCCTCTCAACGAACTCCACCTCTCCGAAGTGGACAAGCGAACGCGGAAGGCTTGGTCGCGCGAAGTGCTCACCGGCGCTTCAAGTTGTTGAAGGTATCGGTAACCATGCACAAAAGTTGCTGTGTCTAACTATAACTAGCGAGGCTGTGCCTCGGACCGACGCGAGCTATCGCTCGGTTGCGGCGACCCGCTCCCCGACCAACCTGCAGAGGGAAACGGCGAAAAGGGCGAAAAGGGCGAAAAGGACAGGCATCATCCCGAGATTCGCGTCCTCGAAAGCTGCGATAACTCAAAATCTGCGGTGCGAAAAACGGAAGTCTCACGCAAAGGCGCAAAGAGATTGGCGGTGCCCGTCGCTGAGGGACTTGACTCATTTGTAAAGAAGAACCTGATCCAAGCTTTCTAGGCCCACCTCTTCCGCTCGTTACGCGTGGCGCTCAAGGAATTCGCGGATCGCCCGATTCACTGCCGCAGGTTGCTCCATCGGCGCCATATGCCCCGCACCGCTGATTTCTTCAAACTGGGCGTGGGGCATGGCAGCGGCAACTTGCTGCATCTCGTCGACTGGTGTGATCAGGTCGTGTTCGCCGCAGAGAAGCAATGTTGACACTGAGATCTCAGCCAATCGGGGCTCGATGTTTGGTCTTGCCGCCATCGCCAGGAGAGCTGCGGCGACGGTTCGCGGGCTGGTGGATTCCATCACGCGACGTGTGGCCTGTACCAACTTCGGCACGGAGTTGTCGGTAGCATTTGTGTTGTCAGTGGCATGTGCGCTGTCGGTGGCATTTGCAAAGAGCTTTGGCAACATCCCTTCGATCAATTCACCGGCACCTTCGCTCAGAATTCGCATGGCGGTTTCGCGACGACCCTGTGCGGCTGTGGCGGAATCGGCAGCTGCCCGCGTGTCGCACAGAATCAGCTTGTCCAGGCGATCGGAGTGGCGAGCCCAGAACTGCCAGGCAATGTAGCCCCCCATCGATAGGCCGCAAAACACGACCGGCCGTGTTACCTGAAGCTCGCTAAGCATGACCGCCAGATCGTCGGCCAGCCTGGCCATTGATACCGGTTCACTGCCCAACCCGCTGGCGCCAAAGCCACGCAGGTCCGGCGCGATAACGTGGTAGTCCTTGCTGAACTCTTCGATCTGCTGGTTCCACATTGTGTGGTCGAGCGGAAACCCGTGAACGAACAACAAGGGCGGTCCCTGACCGTCCTGCCACACGCTCAATTCCATGTCGTCAATTTGTATCTTTTTCATGTCTGGAATCTGGGGCCAAAATGAAGTCATTCTCAGACTCCACAAGACGCCGATGGTCACACGAAGAACGTGCGGATAAGCCACTGCGTCAGAAGCGCGACAATCAAGACTCCTAACAGGTAATGAGCGACTCGACCCAAACGAAATTCAGCCAGCCCGCGACGAATTCGCCAGATCTGTATTCCCCGAAACGGAATCTGTCCCGCGACAATCACAAAAAACAGAATACCGGCAGGATTAAAGTACCAAGCCGCGACTGGCCTTCCGTGGGCAATACTGATGAAGCAACGTGTCAGTCCACAGCCAGGGCATTCCATGCCCACAATTTTCTTGTACGTGCAAGTGCCAGGCAAGGGCAGATCGACAACTGGAATTACGACAGTTTCCGAACCGCGTATCTGCAAGATGGCTGCCAGCATCATCACGCACGCCGCTGCCAACAACATCGCCCAATGCAATGAAGTGTCCGATCGTTCGACTTGTTCGATTGCGGCCGTGGGCCCGATTGCCTCGGTAGGCTCGATTGCTTCGACGGGCTCCGCTATCTCGACGTTATCAACATCGTCCACTGGTAGTTGTGGAATCGGTTCAGGCGAGGATGAGGTCGACATGAGTTTGGCCTGAGTCACTTGAAGACGAGGAGGGGCACGACAGGGATCGTTTCAACTCCACGATTGCCAGCCTTCGGATTGCCAGCCTTCGGATTGCCAGCCGAGACGCGTTGCGAACAGATGCTGAAATCGCAGGCAAACCAATGGGTTAACTGTTTGGTTCATCTGCGGATTCGTCCGGCTGGCGCGATTCTTGGCCAGCCTTCTGTTTAGCGAGTTCTTCTTTAAAGAATTTTAGTTGACGATGAATCTGTTGATAGTGGGGCGATTGTTTTACCGCCAATTCCTGTGTCTTAACGGCATTCTTGAGATCTCCCACGGCGTAGTAGCACCGTCCAAGTGTGTCGAGAAAGGCACCTGAACCAGGCTGCAGTTCGAGAGATTCCAGGCTGCATTGCAACGCTTCCCGATAGTCTCCGACCGTATTGCTGATCAACCAGGCGAATTCGTTGTTCGCCTGAGCCAGTGCCACTGCGATATCATTGCGATTCTCGGGACGTGGGTTGCGCGCTATCTGTTGGGCGAGACGAATCTCTTCTCGCAGTCGATCTGCCGAATTCTGAATGCGTTTCAGAGTCGTATCTCGCCACGGCTTATCCGCTTTTTCGACACGATACATCGCGATCAGATAATCCGGCTGCGTCGGCTCCAGCGCGATCGCTTTCTCCAGGAATTCGATCTGCTTGGCATGATCGCCGATGCTGCCGAAGTGCACGGCGTGATAGTACGCAGCCGTGCCCCGCACGGTGGCAACCGGCCTGAGCGACTGCTGCACCAGTCTGGGGTCCTTATCAATCGCGTCAACCGCGGCTTGGGCGACTTCCGCCGCCTCCTTGAGCTGGCCTAGGTCGAACAGCATGTCGGCCAACATGTACCGGGACTTGAGCGTGATGCGGTTGTCGGTCTCTTGGGCATCGATGACGAGCCGGCACTCGTTTTCCGACCAGTCGTACATCTGACGTTCCCACAATTCGTGCGCTGTCTCGAAATGGCGTTCCAAGAGATTGGGATGCATGGCCAATGCGCGTGCCGCTATTTCCAGTGCAAGCGGTTCTTCGCCACGTTTCCGCTGAGCTTCGGCCAGGCGATAGACCAGCCTCGCATCCTTGTTAAATTCAATGGGGAACCGTGTGGCGATTTCGTCGATTACGGTCCATGCCTTGCGCTGGAGCGACCAATCGACAATGTCGAAGATCTCCCCGCGATCTCCTTCCATCAGATCAAGTGTTCGGCGAATCGCGTCCGTCGCAGCTTCTTGGCGTCCCAGCTGCCGCAATAACTCGGCCTGCCATCGCAATAAGTCGCGCACGATGTCCCGATCTGTGTTCTCGGGGAAACGCGCCAGATTCTCAAACTCGGTATCCACAATCTGTTGCCACTGATCAACGGTGTCCTCGCCAGCTTCCAAGGTCCGGGCATAGGTCAACATCCAGCCCGCGCCTGTCCGGTTGCTCAGTTCGATCGTTGCGCGAATCCGATTCGCCAGTTCCTTGCGTGCTGTCGCATCCTCTGACGCCACGTGACTGATTGCCAACAGAGCGGCTTCCTTGGACAGAAGATGATCCGTTTCGAAGCGGACTAGGCGACACAAGGCCTCGATGCCGCTTGAATCCGGCATGGCCGCCAATTGCTGCATACGGTTTAAGCGGTCCGCTCGATTTGCTTCCGAGTAGGTCGCCAGCAGTCCCTTCACGCGGCGAGGGTCCGTATCGCGGGCCCACCGGATTGGCAGACTCCGCACCAGATAGCGCGCTCGCAGCGCGATTTCGATATCCGGATGCCGCTGCGCCTTGATGAGCGCGTCGAAGGCTACCAACCCTAACTGCTTCAAAGCGGCTTGCGCGTTTTCACGGCGAGCAAACTGGTCGGCGCCCAAATCGACAATTAACTGGTCGACTTTCGCGGCTAGTGCCCTGTGTCCCTCCAGATCGGGCTCGTCAGACCGCACCCAGGCGGGCGGTGCCATTATCACCAGCAGGAAGGCCACCCCGGTCATTAGAAGTTGGCGCGGCTGGTCCAGCCAAAAACGCGAGCCGAGTGTGATTGGTGGTGGAAACTTCCACATAGCGGCTACCTCGAATGGAACGGTATGCAGTCCTGAAGAATACCTTACGCCGGCATCATGCGGCAAGAGAGACGTGGCGGCTGGCGTTTGCATGTCTCGGTCAGATGAACCATCATAGCAGCCGTCATCCTTCGATTTTCTGGAGATTCCCATGCCCAGTTTGCGATTGTCACTTGGCTGTCTTGCTTTTTTGATCGCGGCAGCGGCAAGTTTTGCGGTTGTCAAGGCCGACGAAACCGAGGCGGACAAGTTCGCCCCACTCCGCGAGAAGATCCAGCAGGCCTTGGTCGATCAACAGATTCCGTCGCTGGCCATCGCTGTCGCCAGGGACGGCAAGATCTTATGGGAGCAAGGTTTCGGTTGGGCGGATCGAGAAAACCGGGTGCTAGCCAGCGAACACACGATGTACTCGCTGGCCTCGATTTCCAAGCCGATCACGGCCACTGGGCTCATGCTACTGGTGCAACGCGGTGAGTTGCAGCTGGACGATCCCGTCAACCAGCACTTGGGTAACACGGGACTAACGGCACGCGTGGGCAAAGTTTCCGAGGCGACGATCCGCCGCCTTGCCAATCATTCGTCTGGTCTGCCGCTCCACTATCAGTTCTTCTATGAAGACGAATCCTTCGAACGGCCCACGTTTGACGAGTCGCTACGACGGTACGGGGTGCTGATGTCCGCACCCGGTGAACGTTTTCAATATGCCAACTTCGGCTACGGTGTGTTGGACGATCTGATCCGAAGCAAATCGGGAACGAGCTATGCGGAGTTCATGCGGCGTGACGTTTTTCTTCCCTTGGGTCTGACGCACACATCGATCGATGTTCCTGCCGAGTTGCAACACGTGGCGGCCGTCCGCTACGGTCCAAACCAAACGCCGCTCCCTTTCTATACATTCGACCATCCGGGTGCATCGGCCGTGTTCAGCAGCGCTCATGACCTGGTCCGGTTCGGCATGTTTCATCTCCATCAACGTGGGCCGGGGCAACAGGAGATCCTGGAAGAACATCAGATCGATGAAATGCAAAAACCGACTGTTAAGCTCGCCGATGGCCGGCAGTACGGCGTCGGGTGGTTTATCGACGAAGATGAGCATGGCTACAAAACGGTCAGCCATACTGGGGGAATGGGTGGTGTGCGCACGAGATTGACGTTGGTGCCCGGCGAGAACTTGGTCGTCGTGGCGCTCTGCAATGCGAGCACATCGCTACCGTTGGAGATGACGCGTGAAATCCTCGGCGCGATGCTGCCGCAGTACGATAAGCAACGCCATCTAGCCTCGGGTCGTCACGAACCCAATCCGCAGCCGTCGAAACCGCATTGTCCGCCCGAGTTGGTCGGATACTGGAAGGGCCGCGTTTCGACTTATTCGGGGCAGCAGCAGATCGAAATGTGGGCCAAGCCGGATGGGGATGTGCAGATAAAAATGGGCGGTCAGCTAAAAACGCTCTTGAGTCAATCAAGACTCAACAGCGATGTCTTGACCGGGCAGTTTGCCGGTGATGTCGGCACAGACGATGCAAATCGTCGGCTCTACCATCTGCATCTTCGCTTGAAATTGCGCGAGGAAACGATGAACGGTTCGGTCACGGCGATCTCTTTGCCCGGCAGCCGTTCCGGCAATGCGCTCAGCTACTGGCTGGAACTTCAACGCATCGACCAGGATCCTACCGTGAGATCGCTATTTGACGGTCACAGCCTCGCCGGATGGCGTGTGCTGAACAAGTACGATTTCGAACGTCACGGAAAAGTGACGGTGAAAGACGGGGCTGTGATCCTGGACCAAGGCAGCCCCGCCACGGGGATTGCGATCTCCGGTAAACCACCACGGATCGACTATGAACTGAACTGGGAAGCTAAGCGGATTCAAGGCTCTGATTTTTTCTGTGGCCTCACTTTTCCAGTCAACGAGAACTACCTGTCCTTGATCGTTGGTGGGTGGGGCGGCGGCGTTACCGGCATTTCGAACCTGGATGGCATGTCCGCGGTTGAAAATGACACGACGGACTATCGAGAATTCGAACAGGACCGCTGGTACCGACTTCGTTTGCGGGTCACTCGAGAAACCGTCGCAGCCTGGGTGGACGACGAGCAAATCGTCGACGTTACGCTCAAAGGCCGCAAACTTTCTATCTGGTGGGAACAAGAACCTGTCCGGCCGCTCGGCTTCGCAGCCTGGTATACGAAAGCCGCTGTGCGGAATTTGACATTGAAGCGGCTGGATGGGGAAACTGAAAAGCAGCAGCCTTAGGTTGACAACGCCATTTCGTCATTCGTCATTGATCAGCCGCGAGTTTTGCACCGTCTCCGCCCAGTCCTCGAGCAACTGAAACTGGCAAACAAAACTGTTTTCGTCAATGCCCAGCGGACTCTTGAAGAAGCTTGCCAGGAACGTCAGCAAGCCACGGTCGCCACGCCGATGCGCACGTTCGGTAAATCGAATCAGGTCCAGCACCAGCGGCGCCGCCAACAACGAGTCACAACCTTGCCAGGTAAACTGCATCATCATTGGCGTGCCCAGAAACCCGCGGAAGTGGATATGATCCCAGGCGGTCTTCCAATCTCCCAGACTTTCGATGTACTCGATGCTGACCAAAGTTTGTGGCGAATACCCGAAAATCTGCCCCAGCAATCGGTCCTTGCTAGTGACTTTCGTTTTCTTGTTCGCAGGGTCATCCAGCACTTTACCGTCCATGTTGCCAAAGATGTTGTGGCCCACCCAGCTCATGACTTCCAGGTTGCGATTGGCAAACATCGGAGCCAAAGAGCTTTTAAGCAATGTCTCGCCTGTCTTGCCGTCGTGCCCCATGTGACATGTGTCGGCCGCTAGTGCCAATTCGCAAATTGCCTCGGGAGCCGAACCGAGCGATGGGGTAAAATTGACGAAGGGGATTCCCAATTCCAGCGTCGCGATGGCGTAGAGCGAACTGGCGGCCAGTGGGCAGGATGCCGGATCTTCCAGTGTGCTGTTAAGTTCGTCCCAAGTCGCTGGCAGCGATTCAGGATCGATGGGTGGCTCCGTCGAAGCGACGTTAACCACGATCACTTGATCGAGATCATTCTCCCGCGTGAATTCCTGCAGGTCCTTTTGGACCCGCGAGATCGATTCCCGAGGTGACTCGGCTCGGCCGCGCAACCGGTCCGTGGCGAATGCCTCGATCGTGGCTCCGACGTTGAATAAGACCCCGGGACGCAGCCGCGTGTCGATTTCGTCCAGCTCAGCCTTGATCCGTTCGACCAGGTTTCCGTCGATCGCTCGACTGACATTGGCCAACTTCATCGCCTCGTCGTACAGCGTCGTCTCGCGAATATCGTGCCCACCGACCACCAGGTCACCCCAGTCCAACAGATCGAGACCGGCAAATTGGGGCAAGGCGCTCACCAGTCCTTGATTTCCAGTCAGGCCGTTTTTTAACGCGATCAGGCCGACAATCGTGGTCGTCGCCACGCCGCCCTGAGCTCCCAGAAGCCAGGCACCAATACGTTGCTTTTTCATCTTCACTATCGCCAGAAACGGGTTTCTACGAATTCGCCACGGAAAGTAACGCGAGCGGCGATCTGAAAAAATAGACGCGGGGAGCGTCGCGGTCGAGACCATCGCTGGAGTGCATTAAGGAGTGTCGCGAGAGGCCCTCGACGGTCGACCACAAATGGGGCCTACCTGGAAGCGAACCCTCAAGCTACGATGATTGTCCCACGCCGTGAGTACGATCGTCAACCGCCCGCGTGGGTGCATTGGGCAAGGAATCCCAAGTCACTGAGTACTCTGATTTCGCCGCCGGCAGGCAACCGTATTCGCTTTTGCGACATCAACAACTAGCCTCGTTTTTGAACTCAGTGTGTCCGGCTTCTGGTCGCCAGATTCACGCCAGGAATCCTCCCATGTTCGAACATCTTGATACGGCTCCACCGGACGCCATCTTGGGCCTGAATGTAGCGTTTCAGAATGACCCCAACCCCGACAAGATCAACCTGGGAGTTGGCGTATACAAAGATGCGACGGGACAGACGCCGGTATTGGATTGCGTCAAGGCGGCCGAACAGCGTTTGGTTGATCAAGAGGCAAGCAAGAGCTATTTGGCAATCGACGGCCTGCCACAGTTCGGCCAGTTAACGCGCGAATTGCTGTTCGGTGTGGATCATGAAATCGTTAAGTCTGGTCGGTCGGTCAGTCTGCAGACTCCGGGCGGAACGGGTGCCTTACGCGTCGCGGCTGATTTCCTCAGGAAGAAGCTGCCTGCCGCAACGGTCTGGTGCAGCAAGCCCACCTGGGTCAATCACCCAAAAGTTTTTGCAGCCGCCGACTGCCAGATCGAAACTTACGAGTACATTGACGCTGCCGGTGTTGGCTTGGACTTTGAAGCCATGCTTGGTTCTCTTCAGGAGATCCCTTCTGGTGACGTCGTGCTCTTTCACGGTTGCTGCCACAACCCTACCGGCATCGACCCCACGCCCCAACAGTGGAAGAAAATCGGCGACGTGGTGCGCCAACGGGCTCTGCTGCCGTTGATCGACCTCGCCTATCAAGGTTTTGGCGAAAGCTTGGAAACGGACGTGCGCGGCCTGCACGAAGTTTGCAGGGACGGAACTGAAGCGATCGTATGCAGCTCGTTTTCAAAAAACTTTGGTCTCTATTCGGAGCGTGTGGGCGCGTTGACGCTGATTGCAGACGAGCCGGCCGCCGCCGCCGCCGCACTCAGTCACGCCAAAGTGTGCGTTCGCACGAACTATTCCAATCCACCTCAACACGGAGCGGCGATCGTTGCCGCCGTGCTGTCTGATCCAGAATTACGAGCTCAGTGGGAACAAGAACTGACGGTCATGCGCCACCGGATCAATTCGATGCGGACACTCTTCGTCGAGACCATGCAAAACAAGTCGCCAGGGCACGATTTCTCGTTTATTGCCATACAGAACGGGATGTTCTCGTTCTCCGGACTTTCACCAATGCAAGTCGACGAACTCCGCAACAAGCATTCGGTCTACGTTGTGACCGCCGGCGGCCGGATCAATGTTGCAGGGATTACTCCGGGCAACATGGATCGACTTTGCACCGCAATCGCAGACGTGCTGTAGGCGGAAACTCACTAGCGAGGCTGTGCCTCGGACCGACGCGAGCTATCGCTCGGTCGCGGCGACCCGCTCCCCCACCAACCTGCGGTCGGTGCCCGTCGCTGAAAACTTGACTCATTTGTAAACTGAATCCTGATACAGGCTTTCTAGTCCGCCGAGCGACTCGCCAAACCGAACCAATCGACTTCCACATCAAACCCGTCAGCATCCCATTTCAGCTCAGCGACCACCGGCGGCACGCAGCGCTGCTCAAGCTCACGCCGGTTGCTCGCCAGGCTGACATCATCGGCCGTTTCCGGGGCAACGCTTTGGTTGAGCACGATTCCGGCCACATCGAGACCGTCGCGGAAGGTCGCTGCGGTGATCAAGGTTTGCAGCGTCTGGTTGATGACGCCGAGCGCATTTGACGCGACGACGATCAGCGGAAATCCAAATTCGGCGGCAAGGTCAGCGACATAATCGTCGAGACTGATCGGCGACATCAATCCGCCGACGCCTTCAACGATCACAATGTCACTGCGATTCCGCCAGTATTCGAGGCCAGTTCGCAGGAGCTCCGTATCCACTTGTTGACCAGCCACTGCAGCCGCCTGGTGGGGTGCCAGCGGGACGCTGAATTGCTGCGGGCAGACTCGATCCAATTCGCCCGGCTGGCCCGCGGCGTGCCAGAGCAGGGCGGGGTCGCTGGAGTTCGATTCACCGGCATCTGCCGCTTCCGGCACGCCGCTCGCCACGGGTTTGTAAACGCCCACACAATGGCCCGCATTCACCAGCGCTGCCGCAATTCGCGCCGCCACATACGTCTTGCCAACGTTGGTATCGGTGCCCGTGACAAACAGCCCGGGTAGTAGTTTCGCGTCCATCGGCCTTAGACTACCATCACGGCTGATGATGTCCCAGTGGATGTCGCGCTTCCTTGCAAAGAACTTCATTCATGACTCGAACGACTGCCGTCGCATTGGTGCAGATGCAATGCACCTCGTCGAAGGATGAAAATGTGGCCACGGCGCTGCGCAAGATCAGCGAGGCGGCCGCACGAGGTGCGCACGTCGTCTGTTTACAAGAGTTGTTTGCAACCCCGTACCCCTGCCAGCGCGAAGACCACGATCGATTTTCTGATGCCGAACCGATTCCCGGACCGACCAGCCAGGCTTTGAGCGAAGCCGCACGAGAGCACGAGATGGTAGTCGTGGGATCGTTGTTTGAACGGCGCACCGCCGGTGTGTATCACAACACGGCGGTCGTCTTTGACGTCGACGGCAGTCTCTGCGGCCTCTACCGCAAAATGCACATTCCAGACGATCCGCAGTTTTACGAGAAGTTCTATTTCACACCCGGCGATCTCGGCTTTCGTAGCTTTGCCACGCGGTTCGGTCAGATTGGTGTTTGCGTTTGCTGGGATCAGTGGTTTCCCGAGGCTGCGCGGTTGACGGCGCTTGCCGGTGCCGAAATTCTCTTCTACCCGACTGCCATCGGTTGGCTTGCCGACGAAAAAGAAGCCTGCGGCGCAAGCCAACATGCGGCTTGGGAAACGATGATGCGCAGTCATGCCATTGCCAACGGGATTTTCGTCGCCGCACCGAACCGAACTGGCCACGAAGGAGATCTCGAATTCTGGGGCGCGTCATTCGTCTGCGATCCCTATGGGACGGTGATGGCCCGTGCCGAGCACGCCGTCGAACAGATCTTGCATGTCGATTGCGACTTGGATTTGATCGACGTTGCGAGAACGCATTGGCCGTTCCTCAGGGACCGCCGCATCGACGCCTACGGCGGGCTCAACCAACGGATGCTCGATGACGCACGCTGACGCTACACCGGCGGCACTTGGCTACCACTGGCCCGCCGAATGGGAAACGCACACGGCGACGTGGCTATCTTGGCCCCACAATGCCGAAACGTGGCCAGGGATTTTCGACTGCATTCCTCCACAATTCGCCGCATTCGTCCGCGCAATCGCGGAATTCGAACCGGTTCAGATTCTCGCTGGGGGCGAAAGCACACTTGCTGACGCAAGGGCGCACGTCGGTCAACTAAGCAACGTCACCTTGCATGATATTCCAACCAACGACGCCTGGTGTCGTGATCACGGGCCGACGTTTCTCGTTCAATCGCCACAGACAATGACACAGGGTGATCGACCCGACGAGACCCTCGCATTGATCGACTGGCAATACAACGCCTGGGGAGACAAGTACCCGCCGTTCGACCACGACAACGCCGTTCCCGCACGGATCGCCACGCAGCTCGACTGCCAACGGTTTGCCGTCGACATCGTATTGGAGGGAGGCGCGATCGAAGGCAACGGACAAGGGACGGTGCTGACAACACCATCGTGTCTGCTGAATCCAAATCGCAATCCACGTTTACACCGCCAGGATTTCGAGCGTCTGTTTCGTGACTATCTGGCGGCAAAGCATGTGATTTGGATCGAGCGCGGTGACCTTGCCGGAGACGACACGGACGGCCACATCGACCAACTCGCCCGGTTCGTCGGCCCGAAGACCGTCGTCGCCGCCACGACCACTGATAGGTCCGACCCCAATCATGCGCCGCTGCGCCATAATCTGGCACAATTGCAAGCGATGACCGACCAGGATGGCGCGGCGTTGGACGTCGTTCCGTTGCCGTTGCCCCAACCCAAGTTCCACGATGGCCGTCGTCTTCCAGCCAGCTACTGCAATTTCTATATCGTCAATGGCGGTGTCATCGTACCGCAATTCGACGATCCCGCCGACGCGCAGGCCGTGGCCATTATGCGAGAACTGCTGCCCAGTCGCACCGTGATCGGATTGCCGGCCGTCGACATGGTGTGGGGACTAGGCGCATTCCACTGCCTCTCACAGCAACAGCCCCGTCATTTCAACGACGGCTGAGGCGTATTTCGGCTGAGCGTGCACTTCACTGAACATTGCCTAGACGCGTGCCGATTCACGGTAGCGGATTTTCGCCGTTTGGACTCATGAAACAGATCGCGGCGAACGCTACACGTCAGTGCGACACGCACTAGCTGATCGATTTCTGCGCCGCCGCCACCATCTTCTTGAACAACGTCACCTGCGCCCGCAACGCCGCCACGCGATCCACCGGTTGGCTCGATGCCTCGAGCATCACGTATCCGGCGTAGTCGTCCTTGACCATCAGATTGATCAGCTCTTGGTACGGATAGTCCTTGCTGTCCAATTCGCGCACGTGACAGGTGGCACCAAATCGCTTCTTGACCAGCGCGTAGTTAGCCGCCAGCCCATTTCCTTGAAGATCCTGTTTGTTCGAATTCCAACAGAGGGCGACATTCGGATCATCGGCCACGTCCATGATGGCTTTGATCGTGGGTAGTGCGGCACACTGGCCATGGACTTCTAAACGAACCTGTTGTCCGAGCCCGGCACCGTACTCACCTAGCTCATTCAGTGCCTTGCCAATCTGTTCGATGGTCTTTTCGTGTGGCACATTGTCGTGGAAACGATCCGGCTTGACCTTCACTCCACTACTGCCAACATCGTGGCTCAAGCGAATAAACGCTTTGGACGCTTCGATCGCTTTCTTGACGACCGCCGGATCGGGGTTATCGAACCGTTCGTTGCTGCCAATTCCGACGAGAACGACGGGGCTCTGCTGGAAGGCACGCTTAACTTCGGCCCGCTGTTTCGCATCCAGTGTTGGTTCCACGCCATGAGCGTGCGTGGTGCGAAGTTCGACACCGGCGACGCCCGCTTTTTCGCAGTTTCGAATCAACGTCGGCAGATCCCAGTCCTTCCCCCACTGGTACGTGACGAGCCCATAGGCCATATCAAATCCGGGTGGCACTGGGACCTCTTTGGCAGTACGCGCCAACAAGGGCTCCCAGACGCTGGTCGCCGAAACACACGCGCAACACCCCAAGAACCGACGACGTGAAAAATGGTCCATGAAATAGTCTCCGATCAAGATTGGCAAGCTGTAGGTTTAACGATCACGAACCGCAACGGACTTTGATTTGCAATGTCGGTCCACTCGCTGAAGATAACATGCCAACACCGTGCATCACAAGGTTTTTGAGCTGACCTTTCCGCTGCCACGTCACCGTTCTGTCAGAGCTTCGAGTTTGTCCATGAAAGCAGCCTGTCCATTGGAAGATCCGGACGCTTGTACGCGGACGGCAAACGGCTATGCTCAACATATCGTGTGAGTCATTTGTATTATTAGGAGCCAAAACAATGAAGAGGTGTTTCATCATCGCCGTCTTTGGAATTCTCTTGGCCGGGTTACCCCATTCAGTCTGTTCAGCAGAAGAGGATCGCATTGACGACGAAGCGCAACGCGATCTGACCAAACTTCAGGGCAAATGGGAAACGACATTACGCGCTGGCGGCAGAACGATTCTCAATGTGCAAACGATCAAGGGCACGAAATCGACGGTCGAACGGTTTGACGAGAAAGGTGAATTGCTTCAAAGTCACACGGCGGATTTTAAGCTCAACGTCAACGACCAAGTCAGGGTATTTACGTTCTTTGATCTTCGCGTGACCGCCGGCCCGCAAAAAGGCAAAGGATTCAAGGGACCGCTCTCATTCATCTATGTTCTCAAACCGGCTGTGTGGATTGAAGCACGTGGGCTGATGGCCGATCAACGAGACGGAGAACCTCGTCTGATGATCTGGAAACGTGTCGTGGAGGATAAGGTGACCACGAATTTCAAGCAGGCACAATTCTTGGCATTAGAGGATCAACTTCGCTGAAAGTCGGTCTCTCGCGCCGTCGCGCGTGTCGACCTGTCCACCGACTTCCGCGCTTCACGCATTCCACTAGCACTGCAGCCAGGTTAGACACGAACAACGCCTTCGGCGTTGGATCTTGCGAGCACGCTAGACACGTACGAGGGAGAGGGGACCAATCTGGGGCAGTCACCTTCGCGTCCATTAGCGGTTCTACAAACTGCATCGTCAGACCAATCGACGCCGCTCCTGTTCCAGCCGCTCGGCCAGAAAACCGACCGCCGTTTCGGCCATCAGGTTGTAGTATTTGAATCCATGGCCTCCGCCTTTGGTTTCCAGATCGGCCGTGTGCGGCACCCCTAAGGACCATAGCTTCATGCGAAGACGATCGCTGCTTTCCCACCACCGAACATCAGTCGGGCAACAGCTGAAGAATTGATGGCGCGGCCAGTTGAGCGGATGGATGTGCAGCGTAGCGGTATCTTGCCGAACGGCTTCCGCTTCGGAGTACATCACCTGCAACAACTCGTCTTCGGCGTAGCGCATCTGATAATCGATGGCGGGTGAAATGGCGGCGACCACTGGAAACGTGTTCGGATGTTTGTAGGCCAAGCGCAAGGCACCTTGTCCACCCATGCTGGTGCCCAACAGCGCGATCTGGGGCGGAGAGGCGTCGAATCGTGCTTGGACGAACGGCACGACAGCCTGCAGGACGTGCTGTTCGGCCGTGACCCGCGTGTCGAATTCCGGGCAGATGCGGTCTGTCCACCAACTGCGTTGCGTCAGCGGGGCAACGACGGCCAGCCCGTGTCGATCAAACTGTTCACAAAACGCCTGGTTATCGACGAGACGACTCAAATGGATGCCGTGCAGATAGATCACCACGTACGTCATTGCGCGGCGTTTTGCTGGCATATAGACGTCACACGGATGGTCTCCCACCGTCTCCTCGCTCCATTTGCCGGTTTCATCGGCCATGATCGTCTCTTCTGTTCAGAGGATTAGTGAATCGCGACCGGCTTGTCGTGACGTTGGGAATTGTCCACAGGCAAGAAACAATGGGCTTGCCCTGCTACACGCTGTCGCGACTCGCACTAGAATATCACCCTTGAGACGGAATGCGATAGCACCGCCCAGCCGACGTCATGTCTTGCTCGTATGCCTCTGTCAGAAAAGCTAACTGTGAAAGTCCTTCTTGACGAAACCCAATTGCAAGCCGGTGTAGGTCGCATGGCCTGCGAAATCAGTGCGCACTATGGCGACGGTCCGTTGACGATCGTCGGCGTTTTGACGGGCAGCGTTGTTCTGTTGGCCGACTTGATTCGCCAGCTTGAGATGCCGTTGCGCGTGGGCGTCTTGCAGGCAAGTAGTTACCATGGCGAAACGACGCGCGGTTCGATCACGATCAATTCAGACCTATTGCTGGATGTGAATGGTCGCGACGTCCTGCTGGTCGATGATATTTTTGATACCGGCCATACGTTGGCCGAAGTCATCCCGCTGTTGGAGAAGATGGGTGCCAGGTCGGTGAGATCGGCGGTCTTGTTGCGCAAGCATGGTCGTCAGGAAGTCGAGGTCAAGACCGAATTTGTCGGTTTCGATATTCCCGACGAATTCGTCGTTGGCTACGGCCTGGATTACCAGGATCAATATCGCAATCTGCGATATCTGGCTGCCCTCGAGCCAGCAGACCTGAGCGACGACTCTATTGGCGAAGATGCATGACCTCGTTGCGACTCCTTATCGTTACACCCCGCTATTGGCCTCTAGCCGACCAGACGGAACGGGGTCTGGCGACACTGGTCGAGGCGTTGCACGTGCAAGGCGTTCGCAGCACGATCCTAACTGCCGCTTGGGGCCCTGATTGGCCTCGCCACGTGATCCATCGTGAGATCCCCGTTCACCGCGTGCCGCATCCGCCCCAAGGTGGCTGGCACACGCTGCGTTTCTTGCGTCGCATCTCGCGGTGGTTGCGAGATCATCGCAGCCAGTTTGATGTAGTCTACGTGGCAAACCTGCGGAACGAAGCGTACGCAATCATCGGTGCATTGCTCCGAGATCAAGCATCCGTTGTGCTTTGCGCCGGCGAACACGATATGGCTTGGCAACAACAAGCCCGGTTTGGACGGCGCGTCAAGGTCCGCTGCCAACAGGCAGACGCAATTGTGGTTAACTCGGTTCGATCCGCTCAAGCGCTGGTCGAGGCGGGCTATGACCGACGGCGAATTCACGAAATTCCCTGGGGAGTGCCGGTCGCGCGGGAGCGGTCCAGTGCCGCGCGAATCGAGGCACGGCAGGCTCTCGCGGCGGCAAACCACGACCTGGCTGCAGGCGACGTCACGCCGATTGCTGTCTGCGTCACGCGACTCGACAACTGTTCCTCGCTGCGATCGCTGGTCGCCACGTGGAAGATCATTGCCGCGCGCTGGCCGGGAGCAAAACTGTGGTTGATTGGCGATGGTCCGCAACGCCACGACGTCTACGATGTGGTCGTCGATCACGGTTTGCATCGCGATCTTTTTATGCCCGGCTCGTTCGATGAATTGGGCGACGTGTTTCAGGCTGCCGACTTGTGTATCGCCATCAACCAGTCTGTGGCGGATTCGCCGGCCCTGTTGCAGGCCATGGCAGCGGGGTTGCCGATCATCGCCGACGAAAACGACGCCAACCGCGACGTGTTGAAAGACGGCGTCCAGGGACTGCTTGTCCCTAACCAGGAGGTGCCGGCGCTAACCGCGGCGATCAGCAAACTTCTGGAGACTCCCCATTTGGCGGTGCAGATGTCTGCGGCGTCGCGGCTGCTGGCGACCGAACGTCATTCGTTGGCGGCATCGGCATTCCGCCACTTGAGCCTATTCGAACAGCTAGTGACCAACAAACGGAATAGTGCATGACGATTCGCGTGCTCGAAATCATCCCCACGCTCGTCCGAGGCGGCGCGGAGAAACAGCTGACGTTGCTCGCAGGCAGACTGCCGCGCGCCGAGTTCGACGTGCATGTGGCACTCTTGACCCATGACGGCCCATACCGCGAATCGCTCGACCAACAAGAGATACCGGTCACGCTGATCGGTAAACGATGGAAAGTCGATCTGGCCGCCTATTGGAAGTTGCGGAAGTTCATCCGAAAGCTGGCACCAGACATCGTGCATACCTGGATCTTCGCAGCCAATTGCTACGGGCGACAGGCCGCATTTTCTGCTGGCGTCAAGCACGTGATCGCCGGCGAACGCTGCGTCGATCGTTGGAAAGCCTGGCACGAATTGGCGATCGACCGGCGGTTGGCCCGACGCACCGAACGGATTGTCACCAATTCGAGTGGCGTGCGCGAGTTCTATGTCCAGCAGCGGCTGCCCGCGGACAAGTTCGTCGTCATTCCCAATGGCATCGCCCCCATGTCGACCTGTTCGGCGATGTCGCGCGACCAATTCCTTGACGACTTTGGACTCCCACCGGGGACTCGACTGATCGGCGCCGTCGGCCGGTTGTGGCCACAAAAACGTTACAAGGATCTGATGTGGGCCGCCGACCTGCTCAGGGCGGCGCGCGGAGACGTTCATCTGCTGATCATCGGCGAAGGCCCGCAACGCGACCGGTTATATGAATTCCGCGACCAGATCGGGGGTTCCGATCATATACATTTTCTGGGCGCCCGCGACGACGTACCGCAACTGCTACCGCATTTGGACTGCTTCTGGCTGGGCAGCGGATTCGAAGGTCAGTCGAACGCCTTGATGGAAGCGATGTCCGCCGGGATCCCAGTCGTCGCCACGGACATTGCGGGCAATCGCGACCTGGTCGTGCCCGATAAGACCGGCTATCTAGTGCCGCTCGGCAATGCCGCCGAGTTCGCGCGTAAGACCCTTCAACTGTTGGATGATGACCAACTGGCCCAGCAGCTTGGTCAAGCAGGAAAGCAACGGATGCTGGACGAATTCTCCGTCGAGAAGATGGTCGATCGTCATGTGAAGTTGTATCGTGAACTTGTGCTATGATGAGCGATCACGTGGCACGGTACTCAGTTTCTTCTCTTGGTTTGCCAAATCGATGTGTGGTATCACAGGAGCAATCTGGACGGACGCTAGCCGCGCGATCAATGCCGCCACGCTCAAGCGGATGACCGATGCGCTGCGTCATCGTGGCCCCGATGACTCCGGCAGCTACGAAAGCCAATTCACCGTTCGCTCGCCGTACGAGCCGCTTCCTGGCGCGGCGCTCGGATTTCGACGCCTGTCGATCATTGATCTGGCGGGCGGGCATCAGCCGATGAGCAATGAGGACGGCACGGTCTGGACGGTATTCAACGGCGAGATCTACAACTTCACCACGCTCCGCCGTCGCTTGGAAGGTTCTGGTCATACGTTTCGGACAGACAGCGACACCGAGGTGATCGTCCATCTGTATGAAGACGAAGGGATCGATTGCCTGAGCCATCTGAACGGGATGTTCGCGATCGCAATCTGGGACACGAATCGCCGGTGCCTGCTGCTCGGCCGCGATCGTCTCGGTCAGAAGCCATTGGTCTACCGCCACGAGCCTGGCCGTGTGGCCTTCGCTAGCGAACTAAAGAGCCTCCTGGAAATACCGGGGATTCCCCGAGAGATCGATGCCGGTGCAATCGACCAGTACCTGGCATATCAATACGTGCCGCACCCCAATACGATCTTCCAGGGCATTCGCAAGCTGCCGCCCGGACATTTGGCAGTGTTCAGAGACGACACGTTCGACGTTCGCCCTTATTGGCAGCCGGATCTGAATCACGAAATTCAAATCTCGGCCGACGAAGCGACAGGTCAGTTGCGAACATTGATGGACGAATCCGTGCGGCTGCGGATGCGCAGCGACGTTCCGCTGGGCGCATTCTTGTCCGGCGGCGTCGATTCGTCGTTGATCGTTGCGCTGATGCAGCGTGCATCGGGGCAACCCATCAAAACGTTTTCGATCGGCTTTCCGATTGCCGCCTACGATGAAACCGCTTATGCCAGGCAAGTCGCCGAGCAGCTGGGTACGGAGCATCAAGAGTTTCAGGTCACGCCCGAAGCGGTCGAGATCCTACCGAAACTGGTTTGGAATTATGACGAACCGTTCGCGGATAGTTCCGCGATTCCAACCTGGTACGTTTCGGAGATGACACGCAAAATGGTGACGGTGGCCTTGTCAGGTGACGGTGGCGACGAACTGTTCGCCGGCTACCCGCGTTATCGGGCGATTTGGCTGAGCTCGCTGCTGGACGGCGGCGGGCCGATCCGGTCGCTGGTGGCGGCCCCTTTCTGGCAACGACTACCGGGCGCGCGGCAGAAATCACTATTGCGTCGTGCGAAACGTTTTAGTGAATCTCTGGCCAAGACACCACAACGCCGGTATTTCGAATGGATTGCCATTTTCAATGAAGCGCATCGCGGCGCGGTGTATTCGGATGAGTTTCTGGGGAGCCTTCCCGAGGCGGATCCGTTTGAGTTCTTACACAGCGCGTGGGGACGTGCCGCCCAGCGCGACCACATTACGGGTGCGTCGCTGGCCGACCTGACGACCTACCTGCCTTGCGACCTGATGACCAAAGTGGACATCGCGTCAATGGCGCATTCGTTGGAAGTGCGACAGCCTTTCTTGGATTATCGCTTAGTCGAGTTCTCCGCATCCCTTCCCTGCTCGCTGAAGTTCAGCCGTGGTCGCGGAAAGACGTTGCTGAAACGGGCTTTTGGCGAGCTGTTGCCGCCGCAGATCTGGACGCGGCCCAAAATGGGATTTGGCGCCCCAGTCGATCATTGGTTCCGCAACGAACTTCACGACATGACGCGCGACGTGCTACTCGACCAGACCGCGCGGCAACGCGGCATCTTTCGTCCCGAGGCTGTCGAACAGTTAATCGACGAACACCAAAGTCAGAAATTCGACCACGCTTATCGCTTGTGGGCCCTGCTGTTTCTGGAACTTTGGCAACGCGAGTGGGTGGATTGCTAGCGAGGCTGTGCCTCGGACCGATGCGAGCTATCGCTCGGTTGCATCGACCCGCTCCCCGACCAACCTGCGGTCGGTGCCCGTCCTACAGGTAAGTTTCCATCTGCCCGTCGCTAAGAACTTGACTCATTTGTAAAGAAGAACTTGATACAAGCTTTCTAGTAACGGCAGCTCCGCCCAACCTGTTTGACGCCGATCGCTGAATGTGCGATTTTGATAGACATCGAGTTGTCATTCAGGAACCTAATCATGACCATTGCAGTCACATGTCCGTGCGGGGGTAGGTTCGCAGCGCCGCCTCATTTGGCCGGAAAGACCGTCCGGTGCCCGAATTGCCAACAGCCGTTGCAAGTGCCCGTGCCGCCGCGCGAGCCGCTCGCACCGATCGCCAATCCATTCTCCGACACCGCGCCTCCGGTGGAAGCCGAACTTGTGCCGCCCGTCGCACCGACAACTCCGGCCTTTCCCCAGTCGCAAGATCCGTTTGGCGGTAAGGCAACTGTCGGTGGCCCGGTGACGGGCCAGCCCCAACCACATGGTACGCCGCCGGTCGCGCCGACGTATGCCCAACCACATGGCTACGCGCAACCCCAGGCGGCACAGCGCGCACAAGGTTTTGGCCAACCGCGGAAGAAGTCGTACACCCTCTACTACGTCATCGGCGCGGTCATGTTTGGCTTGCTGGGCTTCGTGCTGCTGGTGGGCTTCGTCGCCTATCTAGTTTTCGAAGAACTTGATGGGATGACGTTTGACGATTCGCAACCGCTGCCGGTCCAAAACGAGGATTACGCGACTGCCCGAACACAGTTTAAGACCACGCTTACGAGCCGCGGCGAAGCACCGCAGGATTGGGACGAATTAGAGACGCCCGCCGGCGCGGCGGAATTAATCTACCAATCCGGCGGCCGCGCCTTGCGAGCGTACATGGATCCACCGCCAGCCGACGATGAGCCCCGACCCGGCGTGGTTTTTTTGCACGGTGGGTTTGCTTGGGGTGACGGTGACTGGGAGATGTCTCAGCCGTATCGTGATCAGGGTTTCGTTGTGATGACATCCGTGCTGCGTGGCGAGAACGGCCAACCCGGCCACTTTTCTTTGTACTACGACGAAGTGGACGATGTCCTGGCGGCAACTTCCGCATTCGCCGCGCTCCCCTACGTCGACGAAACACAGCTCTACATTGCCGGCCACAGTGCGGGTGGCACGTTGGCTGCTCTGACCGCAATGGCCTCCGACCGGTTTCTTGCGATGGCGTCGTTTTCGGGCTCAATGAACCTGGAGGGAGTCGGCGAGTGGGATCCAGATCTGCTGGTTTTTGACGATTCCAACGAGCGGGAGACACTGATGCGGTCGCCAGAAGCATTTGCAAAGAGCTTCAAATGTCCGGCTCAGCTGTATTACGGTAGTGAAGAGGAGTGGTTTGAAGAAGAGATCAAACGGACCGAGGCGACGGCGCGGAGCGCTGGCCTGAACGTCCAAGCGCTCATGGTCGCGGGCGATCACTTCACCTCCGTGCGGCCGGCGTTGATGCGCAGTATCGGTTTCTTTCGGCAACAGGGATTTGCCAGCGGAAAACCGCCGCCACTAAGTCCAGCTACGGCTCCGCGCGCCGTCCCGCCCAGGCCGACGCCAGACGAACTCGCCCCCAGGTTTCCAGGCCGCCGCGCTCCCGATGATGGGAATGCGACCGGTCGCACTGCACGCCCGGAAATCCCGGGCAGGCCTGACTTTTCCATCCCGGATTTCCCACATCCCTCGATCCCCACGCCCAGCCGTCCCAATTTCCCGACCCCAACACGGCCCTCGTTGCGAACCGGACCATCTTCGCGCCATCAGGGCATTCTTACGTTGGAAGTCACGGGCTACTCTGGCCGTAGCCCGCAGATGTTTTCCGCGCGGCGGGCATTGATTCGTAGTCGTTGGGCCGACCTTATCCAACTCGAAATTGACGAAGAAGCTGGGACGATCAAGGTTCCCGTGCGAAAGAACGTCGAGATAGACAGCGAAGCCGCCAAGGAAGCCCTGGAGAATGTCGGCTTTGAGATTGGTGCGATCACATTTAAGCCGATTGGCGCGGAGGACGAATCGGAGACGGCAGAAGAACCAGGAGAATAGACACAAGCGAATCGAAGCAGCAAACCACTCCCGCGACGACAACTCCCGCCGCATAGCCACGCCCCAGAAGAAACTGCATACCCGATGACCGACGAAGAGCTGCTGCAACTGGTCGACACCAAATCGCCGGGTGAGCTATCGCTGGACGAAATTCAGACCTTGCGTACTCGACTGGCGGAATCCGCCGCACTGCGGACCGCGTTTTCCAGCCGCCTTCGTCTGCAGACGTTTCTGGCTGAAGTATTGGCGAGGATTGACCTGGCGCCGGACGACGTTCTGCGGGCAAACAGTCAAAAGCGGCGCACTGGTTCGCGCCGTGCAATGTGGAAATGGGCGGTGTTATTGCTTTTGACGGCGAGCATCGCAACCGTGTTGGGTGTGCCACAACTCCGTGAACGCCTGCGTGCGGCGGTGCATCGACTCACCGGCAAAGGTCAACGCGAGGTTGTCGACCAAACGACAACGGCGGAACTGCCAACGGATCCTGATGTCGAGCCGTTCGCCCCCGTCCCACCGGAAACATCGGGCGAGGCAACAACACAAAGTAACCAGCCACCGTCCACCAAATCAGAAGCTGCCGGCGATGCTTCTCAACAGAAGGTTGCCGTGCCGGGAACGATCCCATCAACGACGGTGGAGCCCGATGCGACATCCGCAGCAACGGACTCACCACCGGTGCTGGCCGAGGATCCCGAGGCGGCACCGCCACCGTGGCAAGCCGCGTTGATTGCCGAACCAGTCCATACACTGGAGTCACTGCTGTTCCAGCGTTTCGATAAGCGGAGGGTCCTACCCCAAGCAACCGACTTGCACCACTGGTTTGATGTGATTGTGGGCGAGCCGAAGGGGATCGTCGAGGCGCGGTCGAAGCATGGCCAGTGTGGTGCTATCGAAGGCATCTTGCGTCTGAACGCCCCGTGGACCGATGACTCGATTTTGCGGCTGGAACTAGAGTCGTACAAACAGCTACAAATCCACTTCTTTGCAGGCAAGCAAGGCGTGACGCTGGTGTTCCACACGGATAAACCGGAACGTTGGGCGGCTTATGCCACGACACGCAAGCCGAATGCGTTTACGCCGCAGACATGGCGGCTTACGGCCAGCGATGGTGGTCGAAATCGTCGAACACGGATTGACCAAGGTGGTCCCTATCAGCTTCGCCATCGTCGTGGTGAATTGCTGCTGACGCGCGGCGACATCGTTTTGATCCGAGCACCGTTGGTACATCTCCCTGACGATGTGTACTTCCAAGGACGCGCGTCGATTATCGGCATCGACTGGCAGCGCACCGCCGCAGTGCCTCGCGGCATCGCAAAGGACGACCAACCGGAAATCGAGCAAGCCAACGCAACTGTTGCACGGTCGATGCGTGCGGCTGAATTCGCCTGGCAACGGCAGCTCGAACCACAGGCAAGTCTGACAACCCTGCCAGACGGTGCCATTCGCTTGGAATCTACCGACGCCGCCAAGCGAAGTTGGTCCACCATCTGGCGACCGCGTGACGACCTGTATTACATCGATCTGGAACTCGACGACGCCACGGCTGGCGCGGGCATCTACCTTGGCGATGTCGCCAATCCCAAATGGGTGCTGCGCTACGTGCGTGACAACCGGACCGGCCAACTCTGCATGTTGGCTCGGGGCGACGACGACCACCGGGTGCAGGAGTTTCCTCCCTTGCACGTTGCCATGTTGCCGAGTGTCGGCGGTCGACACTGGGTACGGTTGGTCTGCGGGCCAAGTATGATTCGCTGGTGGTTGAGTGTTGATGGAACGCATTGGGCAGAGGCGGACCCGTTGCGAAATCCACCCAGTAACTTGACGCACCTTGGCCTGCATTGTGTGACTGGTGCCAAATGTGGTGTGACACTACGTCAGGTTCGGCTCACGCCGTTGACCGCGATTACGGCGTTGGCCGACCCCGAGTTACGTCGTCGAGCATGGTTGCCGGATGCACCAAACGCCCCCCAGGCACCAAAGGACATTGCCTCGTGGATTGCCAGGACGACCGAATTTCAACCATCGGGCAGTTCGCTCAATGCATGGCGTCGAACCGCCGCCGTGCAAACCTTGGCGATGGGCTGTGCAGCACCGCTGGGCATCGCCTTGATCGATCTGTTGTTGGACGATGCGGAGGCGCGCGAGTTGCCTTTGAACGAGCAACTGCGGCTGCTTGATCAGGCGGCGCTGCTGGCGGATCTGTACGACAATCAGCAACGGCTGCAAACATGGGTTGATCGATATCATCGGCTCGGTTTGGCGCAGGCAGAGAAGCACGACGGGAGCGCGTTTTCGACGATCCGTGCGGCGTTGATGTGCTGGCCAGTGAAGACCATCCGACACTTCGACGTGTTTCATCCGCAGGCCATTGGCGAGGAACTCGTGCAATTGGTCTATGCTGGTGATTGGTCGACGACAGCTCAGTTTTGCCGGCGACTTCGCTTCTATCACCTGCAAGCGAAAGTACCGTTGTTCGAATGGGCCGAGATGGCAGCCGCGAAACGCACGCCCGAGGGCCTCAACGAAGATCTGCTCACACGTTTGCCAGAGACCTGGCGCAGTATGCTCATCGAACACCAAAGCAAGGATGTCTACAACGTCTCTGCCGAACTGCTGGCGTTGCTTGATAGCGAAGCATTTGACGATGCGGCGCGAATGATCGCCACGCTAAATCCGCGAGACTTGCCCGGTGTGGCAGTCGATGAGCGTGACGATCGATTGCTGACCTCGCTTCCCGTTTTGATGACGATGGCCGACCGGCGTTACCCTCAGTTGCGAACTGCCGTTGCCGCGCAACAGGCAGCGCTGGCGGACCTCCGGTTGCGTGAACAGGTGGCGGAGCATGATGCTAGCGGTGTGGCTCTGGTTACCCTGCAGTTTCCCGGCACGACGGCCGTATCGAAGGCACATGCGTGGCTGGGTGATCGCGCACTTTCGGGCGGTTGGTTCGAGTCCGCGTTGTGGCACTATCGCCGTGCGTCGGAAGTCTCCAATCCAATCGACGGCACGGATTTGGGTTTGCGCGTGACCATGGCCAAGATCATGTTGGGAAGTGAAACGGCGGGCGAAACGCTGCCACCGCGACTTGGCGACATTCAGCTCAAGATTGAAGAGATAAAGGCAATTCAGGCCAACCGTCGTGTGGAATTAGGATTGGATTCAGTTCGCTTCAAGCCGAACGGCTTTGCCGGCCCGCATATGCTGACTGCGGCGCCGACTGAGTTCGTCGTCCACAAACGCGCGCGGCTGGATGGCTCGGTGGGACAAGAAACGAATCGCGTCTTGAACGGAAACGTTAGCGTTTTCAAGGTCGACTGGGCGAATCGACAGTTGGCTGTGTCGTTAGACACCCAGCGGATGTACGTCAGCAATCGGTTTCAAGTCGCGGCGTACGACCGGAAATCTGGCACCCGAGTTTGGCAGAGTTCACCGTTGTCTGGTCGCGTGCGACGAGCCCATGAATGGTCTTTGACCGCGATGCGACCGGTGTTACACGGTGACCGGATTTACGCTCGGCAATTGTACGGCGACACCACGTCGCTGGTCTGTCTTGACAAGTCGAAGGGCCAACCAATTTGGAACGCCGTCCACCGCCAGAATATCGACATCATCTCAGATCCGATGGTCATCCAAGATCACCTGGCCTGCTTGACGATGGCTCGCACCGGGCAGCTGGAATCGGTTGTACGGTTCACGGTGCTCGATCCGGAAACCGGCACGATCTGGTACGAACGCGATCTAGTGACGGTTAGTAACGCTTGGCAGCGCCGCCAGGTTTGCGAAGTCCAGACGACACACGACGGGATGGTGGCCGTGTTGGGTGGCGTCGTTGTCAGTTGCGACGCGGACGGCCAGTTGCGGTGGGTCAGTCGGCAGATTCTGCTGCCGCCGGATGAACAGCCCGACTGGGTCACGCAGACGTTTTCGCCACCATTGGTCTTCAGCGACACGGCCCACACGGCGGCCGCTGGAGACGTCTCTCGGCACAGCGACCGGATCTACGTCACCGAACCGGGTGCGCGCGCCTTGCAGTGCCTGGACGCTGAAACAGGCGAACTGTATTGGTCACGTACGCTGCCTGATCTCAGACGGCTGTTGGGAATTTCTGGTGGGTGCCTCATTGCGCACGGCCACCAACGGTTGCTTGGGCTGGATCCGGCAACGGGCGAAACACGCTGGCTGCGTCCGATAGAGCCGCTGTTGCATGGCCATCTTTGTGGCGGTGAACACGGGATCCTTGTCGTACGTCGTCAGCCGGTTGATGGAAAGAAGTCGGAATTCGTTCCCGAACTCGTGTGGTTGGATGGCAGGACAGGAGAAGAAACGCATTCGACTCGGCTGATCGGGCTCGAGGATCCTGACCCAAGACTTGGACCGATGGTCGTTATTGAGGGCCAAGTGTGGACGTTTTTTGGACGCGGGCCGAAAGATGCCTTCCGCGACGTGATTCAACTAGCGCCCACAGCAGCTCCCGCTGCGCAATCGACGACCATCACCAAGGATGATCCCTGGCAAAGACACCTGCCTGACGATCTGCATCGGGCGCTGCATGAACGGTTACCCGATTGGACGTTGCTCGGCGGCATCCCGGCTAAGGGTGCGGGAATCGCGGCGGAAGTGCACGGCGAAAAAGAGGTGCTTTCGTTGGCAACTCGAGCAGGGATTCCGCTCATCCTGGGTCGTTCTGTAGATCTACCTCTAGGTGCCCACCCACGATTACGAATGATGTTTGGCAGCGAAGTGAAACGGCCCGGTCAAATCGAAGTGCGTTTTCAAGGCGTCACGATCTGGCAGATTGAGATTACGCCAAAATCACACACCACACCTTGGAAGACCATCGATGTCGATCTTCAAGGTGCTGCCGGAGAAACAGGATGGTTGACTGTCCACGCTCGGTTCGGCAGCGGCAATAAACCGGTCTTGGTGGCCTGGAAGCAACTGGACTTGGTTTTCTAGCCCTAATTCCATGAAAGGGATTGGCTGTGAGTTTGTCGAGTTCCGGCCTACAGGATTTCAACGCCTCTCCGCGTGCATTGTGTCACGGCGGTGGGTAGAATAAAGATGCCCACCAAAACCGCAACTCACCGTTGCAAAACGTACGAGAAACGGGCTCTTTCCGTTCCTGCAGTCGGCTGAACTTCCCTCACCTTCGGAACATCTATGCTTAGCCGGACACCGTTGATTGCCGCATGTTGTCTGCTGGCCCTGGTTTGTCCGGCACACGCCGAAGGTGATTGGGAAACGACACCAGAAAGCGAACAGGCGCTGGAACGTGGCCTGCAGTGGCTCGCAGACAATCAAGGCCCCGAGGGTAACTGGACATCCAACGACTTAGGGCTGGTTGGCATGGGTGCCTTGGCGTTCATGGCCGCAGGACATCAGCCCGGTCGAGGCCGGCATGGTCCAACCGTCAAGCGGGCCTTGGATTATGTGATTGATCGCGCCAAGCCGTCGGGGTTGTTGAACATATCGAATTCACAGCGGGATATGTACAACCACGGGTTGGCGACATTTGTATTGGGTCAAGCAAACGGGATGACATCGACGCAGGATCGTCGCCTGAACAAGACGCTTGACAAAGCACTGCGTTTGATTGCGAACACGCAAAGTGAAGATGGGGGCTGGGACTACCGCGCCCAGCGCCAGGCGCGCGGACATGACTTGAGTCTGGTGGTGATGCAGGCCAAGGCGCTGCGCAGCGCGGTCGATAGCGGTCTGGAAGTTCCCAACGAAGTGATCGATTTGGCAATCCGCAGCGTCCGCGGCCACTACGCTCCGCAGAATGGTCGCCGCGACGCGCCGGAATCGGATCAGATTCAGTTACCAGGGCAGTTCACATACACCAAGGGCGGGGGGGGTGGCACGATTGCGATGGCTGCCGCCGGGGTCGTTTGCCTGCAGGAATTTGGTCAGTACGACGATTGGAGGATTCGCAAGAATATGGACGTGATTGCCGCGGCGATCTCCCAGTTGCCCAAGCCGAAGTCGCGAACCTTACCGTTCGATGCGTACACGTCGTATTACGTTGGCCAAGCCCTTTATCAAGTGGGTGGCGAAGACTGGGAGGAACAGTATCCTCGTTTGCGCGATTATTTGGTCGCCACACAGGACAACGGAAACAAGCCCGCGCTGAACGGATCTTGGACCGACAACGGCGCCAATGGTGGCGGAAAAGTTGGCGGTCGACCCGGCGAACTGTTTGGGACATCGGTGGCCTGCTTCCTGCTGGCAATTCCCAATCGCTATTTGCCGATTCTTCAGGAGGGTAAAATCGAAAGCCTGCGTCGACAGTTTAGTACAGCCAGTGGTCCTTGATTCACTTCTTTGTATCGCCCCAGTTTCATCGTCCATTGCATCTTTCCGCCCGCATCTGTCCCTGCTCGCTATGAACCTACTTCCTTCATTTTCCATCTGGCAATTCGCTGTCGCGGGAGCGATCTTCGCCACTGGTCCCTTGATCATCCATCTACTCAATCGGCGTCGTTTTCGCGTTGTGCATTGGGCCGCGATGGAGTTCTTGCTGCAAGCTGTGAAGCGCAATCGTCGTATACTGCAGTTACGGGACTTGATTCTCCTGCTGCTGAGAACCGCCGCTGTGTTGCTGTTTGGTTTGGCGCTGGCTCAGCCGTTTCTGTCCGAAGGTGATTCCGAATTCAATGGCACGCAACCACTTCACGTGGTGCTTGTCATCGACAACAGCCTCAGTACGGGCTATCAGCATTTGGAGGGAAATCTGCTCGACCGTACCCGCCAACAAGCTCGACGCTTCATCGATCGCTTGCCACAAGGCAGTTTGATCTCGTTGGTTCCGCTGGCAGGTAGCCAGCGGGAATCGAATGTCGATCCGCACGCGTCGCGGGAGCACGCTTTGGCGGCGCTCGACCGGATCGAAGTGGTCGACCGCGCCGTCAGCTTTCGCAGGGCCGTGAACGAAGCGCAGCGAGCCAGTCAGGCCGCACCAAACCTGGCAAAGCGAGTTGTCTTTTTCACTGATCAGCAGCGTGGCGTTTGGAATGACTTGCAGAACATCGCCGCCGATCCCACGATGCCGCCGATGCAGATCGTCAACGTCGCGCCCAAGGTTCGCGAAAACAGCTGGATCGCATCGCTGCGAGTGCAAGATGGGCTGGCGGACGTCGAAACGCCCACGACGATCCTCGTGGAAGTGGAACATCAGGGCGAATCGCCGCGCGAAGATGTGCTGGTTTCGCTGTTTGTCGACGATGTGGAAGTGACTGCAAAAGCGGTCAACGTCGAGCCTGGACTTGGCCGACGCGAAATTGCCTTTGAACACATATTTGGGAAACACCATCCCGAACCGGGTCGTCCCGCCTTCGTACCAGTTCGCGTTACACTGACCCCTGATCGCCTGCCGGCCGACGACCAGCGCCATTTAGTTGTCCCCGTCGTGACTTCCTTGCCGGTCGTCTTTGTCGATCAGTTCAACAACGAAACCGAAGATGTTGCAATCAATCGGATCGGCGAAACGCGACATCTGCGCAAGTTGCTGGCCCCGTCGTTTGGAACTCGCGAGAACCAAAGTCACCTGATTCGTGTACGACACCGGAACATCAGCCAGCTAGACCGCGACCTGCTGTCCGATGCGCGGCTGGTGGTGGTGGCCGGTATTGCCGATCCAGGCACCAAAGTCGGACTGCTTCGCGAGTATGTGCAACAGGGTGGCCAACTCGTGATTGCAGCAGGTGGCAGTTTCAACCCTTCCGCTTGGACCAGTGCAGCATGGCAGAATGCCGAAGGGATTTTACCCGCACCCCTTTTGAATCAGCCGTTGGGTACTCTGCCGGAACAGTCAGGCGGACCGCTCAAACCGTTTTTCCTGGCGACGGAGAATCTAGAATCGCACCCGTTTTTTCGGCTAGCCGGAATCTCGGAAAGCGAGTTGCGTGATTTGTATTCTGAGCCGTTCTTCTTTCAGGCGGTGGTTGCCGACGTTTCCGACGAATTGGTTGAACGGGTCCGGATGGCCGAAATGGACCGTTTGCGGACAACGTACCCTCGGCCGTCGGAGCGCGACGGTTCGAAACCACCAACCGATGACCCGCCGACATCGGACGCAAGCCAACGTTGGCTGCTTTGGGAAAGTCCCATGGTAGCACAGGACGAAGATCAAGTTCCCGCTGTTCCGGAAGAATATCAGCGTTGGCTGGAAAGTACTGCAACGGCCAGTCTGCCACGGGTGCTTGCGCGATTCACCGACTCTGATCACACGGCCTATCTGATTGAACGTTCAATTGGTCAAGGCCACGTTGTGTTTGTTTCGAGCGGCTTGCTGTCAAATTGGAATACGATTGCCCAAACCAATGCAATGGTGCTGTTTGATCGGTTGTTGCGGAGCATGATCGAATCGACGTTGCCGCAGCGTAACTACGAGTCACCTCAGCAGATCGCGCTACCGCTGGTTACGAACGATCGGGCCATCGCCGTCTCGCTGACGCGACCGTCGCGCGAGGGAATTCCGGAATCGCTGGACATCGGATTCATTCGTCGTGACCAACTGGGTGTGACAGTCGACAATCCGTTGCAACGCGGTCCATACAGGATTGCTGCACGGAAGCGTGATGAAACAACGGGCCGTGAAGACGATGATCCCGATTGGGAACTTGCCGTGACCGTCAACGGTCCCGCCAGCGAGTCCGATTTACAACCACTAACTGACGCACAGCAAGCCGAGTTGGCAGAACATCCTCGATTGACCCTGCTGGCCGAAGGCGAGCCGATCAGTTTGGCGGGTGCCCAAACGCGTGGCCAGGACAGCTGGTGGTGGTTGATCTTCACGGTGCTGATTCTGTTGGCCTGCGAAGTCGCGGTGTTGGTGGTGCCCGTCCTATTTGCCCGCCGTGCCCCATCCGCAACACCGTCCACTTTACCCTCTTCACCGTCCTGAGCCGTACGAATGAGATTCCTTGGTTGGATGCTTGGCCTGAACGACGTAACTTCGATTGAATCGATCGAGGTCTACTTGTCCGCGCCTTGGGCCGAACAGAGGCTGTTTTGGGTGTGCTTTGGTGTTGTGGCGATGTTTATCACTGCGATCGTCTTCTACCGCCGTTTTCAAATCCGAGGTTCCGGATTCGCACGCACGATGCTGGGCTTCGGTCGTGGCCTCTTGCTGGCGATGTTGTTTCTCACATTGGCGGGGCCGGCGTTACGAATCACGGCCGAGCGCGTCCGCCAACCTGTCGTGTACCTGCTCTTCGACGGCACGGAAAGCATGACGATCCAGGATCGTTGGACCGATGCGGAACGCGAAGCTTTGGCTCAGGTGACCGGGCGAACCGCGGCGCGTGACGATGTGTCGACGGATCAACCGCCCGCATCGCGACTGGATTACCTTCAGGCTTTACTGCGTAGCGAAGATCGAAACGTCATCGACCGATTGCAGCAGGACGACGCCTGCCGACTGGAAGCATTTATCTTCGATGGAAATTCGACAAGCCAACTGAGAAGGATCGGTGCCACTGACGACGGAAGTGCACTCGATTCACGCAAGCTTGCCGAACAACTTACGGCAACCGGCCAGGTAACGGCGATTGGCGAAGCATTGGTGGATGTTCGAGATCAATCCGGCGCTGGGACCTTGGCTGCGGCAGTGATGTTCAGCGACTTCGCAAATAACTCGGGGCTGACGCCACTGGGTGACGAACGGTCGCCAGCCAAGGCGATCGGCGCACCATTGTTCACGGTCGGCTTGGGCGCGAAGGAGGCCGTCGATTTGTCGGTTGAATTGCAGACTGACCCCAAAATGAAGAAAGCGGAACGAACGACGATGTATGTTAAATTGCGTCAATCGGGGATGCAAGATCGCGTCGTGCGCGTTTCGGTGACGGCGCACCCGCTCAGCGGAACTGCCGCGATGGCCGGCGAGGTGATTCAGATCGGCCAGCGGGACGTGACGCTCGGTTCCACGGTCCAAGGCGTCGATTTCCCGTTCACTCCACAGGAAGCTGGGCAATTCGAGTTTGTGGCCGAAGTGGAACCGCAGGACGGCGAAATCGTCGACGACAACAATCGCTCGATGCGTCAAATCACCATTATCGACGATTACCTGCGGCTGATGTACGTTGCCAACGAGCCGTCTTGGGAATGGCGATTTGTCAAGGAGGTCTTCCATCGCGACCGGCTGGTTGGTATGAACGGCTTTCGGACCTACCTGAGTTCTTCCGACCCGCGTGTCCGCCAGGCGAACGTGCTGTTCCTGCCGACGCTAACTCCCAAACGGAGTGAGTTCTTTGCCAACGACGTCATTTTCTTGGGCGACATGCCTGGTGCATCGCTGTCACCCCGTTTCTGCGAAATGGTGAAGGAGTTTGTGGGGACAATGGGCGGCGGACTGGTCGTCATCAGTGGCCCTCGCTTCGGTCCGCGTGAATTGGGTGGTACGGCGTTGGCCGACATGTTGCCCGTGATCGTCGAGCGCGATACCCAGATGCGTGACGAGCGTGAATTCGCGTTGCGACTGACACCCCAAGCTGCCTTGCATCCGTTCATGAACCTCGGCAAGAGCGACGCTGAGAACATCAAAGCGTGGCAGAACCTCGACAAGCTGTCCTGGTATCAGCCGGTGGCGGCACTGCATGATCAGGCGCAAGCGCTTGCCGTGCATCCAACGGACAAATGTGCCGACGGAAAGACGCCTCAACCACTGATCGCGATTCGTCGTTACGGCAAGGGCGAAGTGGTTTACCTGGCCTGCGACGAGATGTGGCGGCTGCGTCGGAAATACGGTGAATTGTACTATCGGCAGTTCTGGTCGCAGTTGATCTACCGGCTCGGAATGAGCCACGCATTGGGAGCGGATAAGCGGTTCGTCGCGCGCGTCGATCGGCCGGAATATCGTGTCGAGGATCGCGTCACATTTACCGTCGAGGCATACGACGAAAACTATGAACCGTTGCTTGACGATGGGTTACCCGATCGCGCATTGTCCGCCGAGTTGACATTGCCCTCGCGCGGCTCCAGCCCGGACGAGACACGAGTGATCGCCGTGCCGATGTTGCGCCGCGGCGTCTTTGAAGCCCAGATCCCGGTCTATGCCGCAGGTACGTACCGTATCCGGGTGAAAGATCCCGTCACAGGTAACTATCAGGAACGCCGCTTCGAAGTAACGGATACGTCCGCGGAACACCGCACGGCAGTTCGCGACGCGACCCTGCAAACACGGCTCGCCGAAGAGACTGGCGGTCGCGCCTATGAACTGACTGCGGTCCATCGAATGATCAACGACTTGCCCTTAAGCGAAACCGTGGAACACGAAACGCGAAACCACGCACTTTGGAGCACTCCGCTGTGGTTTATCGCGGTGGTGGGACTCATGTTGGGCGAATGGCTGATCCGCCGAATGGTACATCTGCAATGACACAACTCGCACGCACACGCAACCAAGTCGTCGCTCTGCAGCGTCATCGTCTGCTAATGAGGTGGGGGACCGCGCTGGCTCCCTTGGCCACCGGCTTGCTGTTGATTCTTGCTGCTTTCTGGGTCGTCGATTTTTTCTTCCAGCTGGATGCCGCTCAACGAACTGTGATGTTGGTGGTTTGCGGTCTATCTCTGCTCTGGGTCTTTCTGCGATATGCCTTGCCATTGTTGTCGCAGCATGAATCCACCATCGACGTGGCGTTGTTGGTGGAACAGCAGCATCGACTCGACAGTGACCTGGTTGCAGCCCTGCAGTTCGACGCGTCATCGGCGGTTAACTATGGGTCGCCGGAATTGGAAACGGCGGTGGTTGAGCAGGTGTCGGAGCTAGCGTCTCGGATCGACTTTTTTGAAGGCACGTCTTACGAACAGTTTTCGCGACGCGCGTTGATGTTGGCGATCATTGTCATCTTGGCAGTCGCGTCCATCGTCGTATTCCCCGACCATGTGCGTGTCTTTTTTCAACGCCTCTTGTTGAGCGCTGATCACTACCCCACCCAAACCGTCATGGATACCGTGGTGGTCAACGGGAAGGTAGTCCTCTCGCGCGCCCAACATCCTACACAGCCCGTGGACTGTTCGGCAGCTCAGGGGCAACCGGTGACCCTGTTCGTCCAGTGCATCAATGCAAGCCAAATGTGGAACAGCACATCTCCTCTCTCAGGCGAACTTCGTATTACCGGAGTCGATGGCGGGAAGAAAACCGTACCCCTGGAACTGTTGCCGCTTACCGATCGGCTGGCCGGCTTGGAAGAGGCCGCCATCCGCATTCAAGAGGCAATTGCGGACCCGAGTTTCCTCGTCGACCAATGGTGGTTGGACGAAGTTGCCCCAACGGTCGCGTTCGACGCGCCGCTGGCACGAACGAAACTACAGCGGGCGCGCGAAGACCGTGCAGCGTTGGACGCGGCGCTTTTGGAAATTCACCGAGCCAAAGAGTCGTGGCCTGGACCTTCCGCGGACTTCACCTTGTTTCATGGCCAATTCGAACGGCTGATCGAATCTATCGATTACCAGGTTCACATCGGCGACGCATGGACCGACTCGGCACGGATCCAGATGATCTCGCTGCCCGTTGTTACGCTTGATCTGAAGGTTGTGCCCCCGAAATATGCGGGCAGTGAGAATTCGAGGAAACCAACTGGATCGCGACAACTGTCCGTGTTGGAAGGGTCGGCTATCAACATGTCCCTTAGCGTGGCGAACGAGAAACAGATCGAAGTCGCCTGGGTCCGTGTCAGCAGTAAATCGGATACCACACGCTGGGATCTAGTGACGCGGGAGGATCGGCGAATGGTCTGGAGTCTCGCTGGCACGACGCCGTTTTCGAATGTCACAGAGGAATTCTCATTCGAGTTGCATGTGCGCGATACTGACGGATTGCAGCCAGAGAGTCCGATCCGGGGATTTGTGAGGTTGCGGTCGGACCGGTCGCCAACAGCCACCATGGAACTGGTTCATCGGGTTGTGCTACCAAGTGCAAGGCCCGTGGTTGGTTTTCGAGTAACGGACGATTTCGGGATTGCTCGGTCGCTCTTGCATCTGTCCGTCCAACGACAACACAATGAAGTTCTCGCCGCGGACTCCCCCCCGGAACCAACATCCGCTGACCTACGCACTCAGGAGATTCCGTTAGAAGCAGCTTGGTTGCCCGCCGACAAGCTCCCTTACCATGGTCGATACGAAGTCAATATGGCTGCCTTGGAGTTATCCAAGGGAGATCAAGTGAAATTAACGATTGAAGCTGTCGACTACCGCGGCGAAACACCTGGCAAGTCAACTCTCAGCGAAGCTGTGGTCTTGGACATTTCTGATGAAGCGGGCGTCCTTGCCGCAATCGCCGAAGCAGACGAGAATTCAGAAGAGCGACTTACCGAAGTCATCAAGGAACAATTGGGAATCGGAGACGAGAAATGACGCATCATTCGGCCAGGGTGTGGATTGTGTTGATCGCCGCTTGGGTTTTCTCGCTGTCGAGTGCCCCATTGTTGGCGCAAGACGTCGAACTCGATGTGTTGCGACAAAAGCAGCGTCGCCAGGAAAAGGCGCGTGGTCTAGCGACCGAGCTTGTTTCCAGCGTACTCGATATTCAATTGCGGCAGCTCAAGGAGAACCAGCTCGAGCATCTTCCGATCTACTCAGAGATTAAGTCGATGCGTGGCAACCTTGACGAATTGGTCGAGCATGAAATGCAGGAAATCGTAAAACTGCTCGTCGAAGCTCAACAAGGCGAAACGACCCAGCAACTGCGGAAGGTCAATGAAGCCCGCGACGTCATTCGCGAAGTTGTTGTAGCGCTGATGGCGGAACGCCAGAAACTACTCAAGCGATTACGCATCGCCCGCATTGCGGCACAAGTTCGCCAGCTCATTCTGCTCGAACGCGACACCCTGGACCAAACAAAGGAATTGCCCGCGGCCAAAATCGACCAGCGTGAACAACTGACGCTGGACACGATTCAGGACCAGCGTGACATCACGGCCATCTACTTTCAGCTTGTGGCCGTGTTGAACGACGTGAGCGATTGGGGTGGCCCGATCGCCACGGGCGCAACTGAAGGACTGCGCGTGCTGAAAACCGCACAAGTCAAGCAACAGTTGCAGGTGGTCGCCACTTCCCTGCGGCAAAGCGAGATTGATGCAGCCGTTACGAGCCAGCGCAACGTGATCAAGGGACTCATGGCCCTGCTCAAGGTGATCGAAGATACGCAAGGCCTCATCGGTGCCGATCGCGAAGCGGCGCTGGAGATGGTCCGCGAAATGATCAAAAAACAGGAAGAACTGCGCGAGACTGTGCGAGAAGACGATCTGGTAGAGGAAACGGCCAAAGATGAATTCGCGTTCGAGCAGCGTCAGATCCAACAGAACCTCGGCACGTTGGCCGAAACGTTGGCCGACTTTCCGGAAGTCGATCCGCTCGTTGCCCAATCGCGCGAATCGGCCGCGCAAGCGGAAGCTGAACTGTTTGAGGGCGACAAGACCGAAGCGCTGCTACAGCAAGGTCAGGTCGTCGGCAGCTTGGCGGAAATCGAACAGCAACTCCAACGTGCGCTCGAACCGGACTCGGCAGACAAGACCGCAGATGAACTGGCCGAACAGGTTAAGCAACTCGAGAAGCTCGACCAGTCACTCGATCAAGCTGTTGCCACGCAGGAGAAAGCGACGGAGCAGGCCGAAAAGAACGCCAGAGCAGCTTTGCAGGCCGAACAGCAAGTCGCCAAACAGCTTGAGGCTGCCGAGCAATTGGGCGAATTCTCGCGGGGGATCGAATCACGGCTGGACGATGCGAAGGACGCCGTCGAGGCTGCCGCGAAGACCACCGCCGAGATGCAACCCGAAGCTGCCCAAGCCAGGCAGCGGGACACCCAGCGTGCCGAAGACGTATTGCGTCAGGCCGCAGCCGAGGTCAAAGCGGAGTTGGCGGACACCAAACGCCGGCAGCTGGCCGTCGAGGTCGGCGAATTGGCGCGGGCAGCCGAGGCGCTGGAACGTGCAGCGGCGGCGGAACGTGAAATCGCCAGTGCCGCTGCCGACGCTTCGCAAGCCGATGGCTTGACTGAGGACAAGGCGGCTGCCTTGGCGAAAGAACAGAGCATCGTGGATGCGGTTGCGGAAAAGATCGCCGAGGGGGTAAAGCAGACGGCACCGACGGCCGCGGAGCAGATTGTCGCTGCCAAACCATCCGCCCAGGAAGCGGCAAGACACCTTGCCGCAGCCCAGAAGCAACCGGGGTCCGATTCCAAACCGGCCGCCGCAGGGGCCGCTGATGCCGCTGACAAGTCGGCCCAGCAGCTAGAGACAGCAGCAGCCGAATTGCGTAAAGCCGCCGGGACCGCAGCCCAGGAACTAGCCAAACAAGCCGATGAACAATTGCAGCCCGTCGCTGCCGCTCGTAAGGCTGTCGAAGGCACGCTAGCCAGCCTGCCGGAAGATTCCACCGCCAATCTCGCGCAGCTCCAACAGGCGAGCGCCGACGTCGCACAGGCGCGGATCGAGCAAATGAAAGCCAGTGGTCGTGCACCCGCCGCCGCCGCACAGAAGATGGCCGACGCCGTTGCGAAGGCTCAAGAAGATCAACAGGCTGCCAACCGCGCCGCCGAAGCGCTCGCCCGCGGTACCGCCTCCACGCCGTTGGAAGCATCCCGCAAACAAGACCAAGTGGCGGAGCAGGCAAAGCAGCTTGCCAAAGATGCCTCGTCTGAGGTGGCGAGCAAGTTGAAGGTGGCCGTGGAAGCCGCGGCAAAAGCTGCCCAGGAAACGCTCATCGGTAAACCGCAGGATGCGCAGGCGGCTCGTGACGCTACTGCCGCCGCGCTCGACGATGCCTTGGCTACCGCAATGCAGGAGACGCGTGATGCGGCCGAACAACCAGCTGGCGCTCCCAACAAAGATGCTCAAGACACCGTGGGCGACCTGGCCAGGAAGGCCAAGACGTCCGTCGGTGATCGACCCGCCGATGTTGCCGATGCGCTTGTCGAAGCGCAGCAGATGTCTGACGCCGCCGGTAAAGCGCTCGATGCGGATAACACGGACGCCGTCGAGACGAACCAGAAGCAGACAGCCGAAAACCTCGACAAAGCAGCCCAAGGGTTGGCTGAAGCAATCAAAGCCGAAAAGAAGAAACAACAAGAACAGCTGGCGCAACAGTCGAAAGAGAGCGGTCAACTTGCCGATCAGGCGGCGACTCTCGACACGGGCGCCACTGCCGCGTTGCGTCAGGCGCAGCGTGCCGCCGAGCGGATGGCGGAGACACAAGTCCGGCCAACCGACGAAAACGCAACTGACGAGAACGCCATCGACTCCAACGATTTGGCGAAGACCAACAAGGATGTCCAGCGCGGTCTCGAGCGGGCTGTAGCGAGCCTGGCCGCTCGCCAACAACAGCTGCAACGTGACAAAGATATCGCGGAAACGTTGACGCAATTGGCGATGCAACAACAACAAGCCCGCGACGAAATCGCCATGCAGGCAGACGCGCTGAAACAGTTGGCCGGCAAAAAGCCCACTCCACCGGCTGAGACGACGGACAAACATCCTGGCGATGTCCCGGCCGACGCCACACGTCGCGAGCAGCAACTTGCCGCAGCCCAGGCACTCGAAACGGCCTCTGAGAAGTTTGCTCAGGCGCAGCGCGCAACCGGCGAGGGCGCGGTTGAAGTTTCGGGACAAGAAGAAGTTGCAAATCAACCGATTCGCCAAGGTCTGGAAACGGCCGCTCAATTGGGCCAACTGTCCACAACGCTGCCCGCCGAGGCACTTGCACAAGCCGGCGAACCGACGGATGCCACACCGGCCGCGGAGGGCAATCCCGCATCCGAAAGCGCACCACCGACGGGCGAAGGTCAGACGCCAGCCGGTACCAGCGAAGACAGTGCCAACGCGCCCACAGAAGGCGCGGCGCAGAACTCGCCGCCCGGCGACGCGCCGTCCAAGGCAACAGCTGCGACGACGGAACTGGGCAACCGGTTTGTGCCGGATTCACCAGAAGTAACCGCTCAGCAGATTGCTGGCAGTGAAGCCCTAGCGGAAGCCGCCCAAGCGTTGGCGCAGGCCAGTCCGACAGGTCAGCCTGCTGCAGGTGACACGCCGTCCGGCGAAGGCGAACCAAGCCAATCCGCGCCGCCAGCAGACGCGCAAGACAAAACTGCCAAGACTTCACCCACTGCAACAACTGGCGGCGTTTCCGCGGATGGGGAAGCTCAAGAGAACCAGGAAGCGGAGGATGCTCCACTGGAGCTGAATCCAGCCGCCAAAGGTGATAGCCGCAGCGACAAGGAAGGAAAGAGTAACGGCACGACACGTAATTTTCAGACCGAAGGCTGGTTCGCCAAGCTACCGCCATCGCTGCAAAAAGCGATCCAAGCTAAGGCCCGCCGCCGCGCGCCGCGTGGTTATGAACAACGACTTAAGCGCTATTTCGAGAGTATTGATTGAGCAATTGTCTGCCATCCGGGCAGGTCCCAATTCACTTGCACTACCACAGCACTCAGCGACGAAAGCACCATGACTGAAAACCATCCTGACGATGTTGCCGCCGTGCAACGATGCCAAGAATCCTTTGACCGCATTAAGGCCGAACTGTCCAAGGTCATTGTTGGGCAAGACGACGTGATTGAACAAGTCATGGTCACCATTCTGGCACGTGGCCACGCCTTGCTGGAAGGTGTACCCGGTCTGGCTAAGACTTTGCTTGTCAGTTCTCTGGCCAAGGCAATGCATATGTCGTTTCATCGAATCCAGTTTACACCTGATCTAATGCCCAGCGACGTGACGGGCACCGAGTTGATTCAAGAGGATCCTGAAACTGGCGAACGAGGATACAAGTTTCTTCCTGGTCCGATTTTTGCGAACCTGTTGCTGGCGGATGAAATCAACCGAACCCCGCCCAAAACCCAGGCCGCGATGCTCGAAGCCATGCAAGAGCGTCACGTCAGTGCGGGCGGCAGCCAACACGATTTGCCTGCCCCCTTCTTCGTGCTGGCAACACAGAATCCGCTCGAGCAAGAGGGCACCTACCCACTGCCCGAAGCACAGCTGGACCGTTTCCTGTTGTACATCAAGGTCAATTATCCAACGGGTGCCGAGGAATGGGAAATCGCTCGGCGCGTGACGACGGGTCAACTTGGCGAAATTGAACCTTGTATCACCGGCGATGAGATCATCACATTGCAGGAGCTGGTAACGCGAGTTCCCGTCAGTGATCAGGTCCTGGGCTACGCCTGGGCATTGGTTCGCGCGTCGCGTCCAGGCTCCACTGAGGCACCCGATTTTGTCAACCAATGGGTGAATTGGGGTGCCGGACCACGGGGCGTTTTGACGCTGGTAACCGCCGCAAAAGCTCGAGCGATTTTGCATGGCCGTTACCACGCCGCGGCCTCGGATGTGAAAGCAGTTGTCACGCCGGCGCTGCGCCATCGATTAGCGGGCAACTACACGGCGCAGGCCAATAACGTCGACAGCGAACAGCTGATCAAAATGTTGATGGATGCCGTGCCCGATGATCGGCACTACGAGAAGCCCGCAGCATAGCCGTGGCGACATCCAGAACAAACTATAGCCGCACGATCTCTCTACCCCCGAGTGCCCCATGGCCAAGTCGGTTCTATCGCGATATTTGGATCCTGACGTACTGACGCGAGTTGCGGATCGCCATTTCGATCCAAAGGAGCTGGTGATCGGTAATCTTGCCGGCGCGCATAAGTCGCCGTTGTCGGGCTTCGCCGTCGAGTTTGCTGGCCATCGTGAGTATGTGCCTGGAGACGACCCTAAGCACATCGACTGGCGCATCTATTTCAATCGCGACAAGTACTTTATCAAACAATACGAACTGGAAACAAATTTTGTCTGCCATCTGATTTTGGATATCAGCGCTTCGATGCGCTACGGCGACGGTCGCCAACAGAAGCTCCTGACCGCCGCACAGATGGCCGCCACGCTAGGGTACTCCATCATCCGGCAAAGCGACAAAGTTTCCTTAACCACGTTCGACAACCAGATTCGGGGTGTCATCACACCTAGTAATTCCATGGGCCAAATCATGCGGATTACACAGCACCTCGACGAAACCGAAGCCGTGGAGAAAACCGACATCGGCGATTGTCTTGACGATGCCGTGAGTCGAATGGGACGACGTGAAATCGTGATGATCTTCAGCGACTTTTTCTGCGATCTCGAGAAGCTCGAAATGTCACTACAACGGATGCGGTACCATCGCCACGAGGTCGTTCTGTTTCAAGTGCTCCACCACGATGAAGTCGTTTTTGAATTCGATACCATGACCAAGTTCGTGGGACTCGAAATCCCTGACGAACTGCTAACCCAGCCGGAAGATCTTCGCGATGAATACCTGAAGGCTATTCGGAAGTTCAATGACGAGCTGCGGAGCATGGCAGAACGCAATCAGAGCGAATACGTCCTGGTCGACACCGGACGAAGTTTGGGTGAAACACTCAGCGACTACCTGAATCTGCGCAATCGTGTGAGAAGTCGAAGTTGACAGATCAACAGGGTATTGTGGACCTCATGTAACGCTCGCTACGGCCACATTGCCACCGATGAGATGCGAATCCAGTTCGAAACAATGACAGGCTGACAGACAAACACCAACGAGGAACCCCATGGACAGGCGCTCGTTTCTGCAAACCACCGCGGCCGCCACTCTGGCCGGAGTCGCACACGGCGCTCTTGCCGATGACTCAGACGATACCACCAGTGTTGCCGATAGCGATTCGCGCGACATGATCTGGGATCTGCATTGCCATTTCTCTGGCGTGCCGGGCCCGACCACCGAAGACCGCACCAGGCAGATCTTGGAATATGCCGACCGGATGGGTGTCCAGCGGTTGGTGTTCTTCATGGGGTGGCCGTGGTCGCAGAATCCGACGCCGGACGATTTTCGACGACAGAACGACCAGGTTCTCGAGGCGCTCGGAAAATGGCCTGATCGTCTCTTTGGGTTTGCGTATCTGAGCGGACACCATCCCCAGGAATCGTTGAAAGAGATCGAACGCTGTATTGCAGGTGGCCCCATGGTTGGCATCAAGCTCTGGGTCGCACGCAAGTGCAGCAACGAGGCGCTTGATCCGATCATCGCCCGCTGTGGTGAATTGAACGCGGCGATTTATCAACACACTTGGCTGAAGACACAGGGCAACTACGAAGGCGAGTCGACACCGATGGACCTCGCCTTGCTGGCGGCGCGTCACTCGACCGTTCCAATTATCTGCGGGCACACCGGTGGCGACTGGACGCGGGGGATTCGTGCCGTGCGGGCGAACAAGAATGTCTCGATTGGCATTGGCGGATCAGAGCCAACTTCAGGCTTTGTGGAGATGGCGGTGCGCGAACTGGGTGCCGAGCGCGTGATTTATGGCAGCGATGCCGGCGGGCGTAGTTTTTCTTCGCAGTTGGCCAAAGTGTACGGCGCGGAGATACCCGACGTCGCCAAACAGTTGATTCTCGGCCATAACCTGAAGCGCATGCTGTCACCCATCCTACGTACCAAAGGGATCTAATCATGATTGTCGATGTAAACGTCAATCTGTCGCGGTGGCCATTTCGGCGATTGCCGTTTGACCAAACAGCTCGGCTGGTCGCCAAACTTCGTCAGAACCAAATTACCGAAGCATGGGCAGGCAGTTTTGACGGCCTGCTGCATCGAGATGTGGCAGCCGTCAACGCACGGTTGTCAGCCGAGTGCAAACGATTTGGCGGGGGCTTGCTGCGACCGGTCGGTACCGTAAACCCAGCACTGCCGGACTGGCAAGAAGATGTTCGCCGTTGCCACGAAGAGCACGGTATGCACGCGATTCGGATCAATCCGAACTACCACGGCTATCAGCTCGACGACACCGCCTGTGACGCGCTGTTTCACTTGGCGGGCGAGCGGCGACTGATCGTCCAGCTGGTCTTGAAAATGGAAGATGTCCGCACACATCACCCGCTGATGCCGGTACCCACCGTCGATGTAAAGCCGCTTGACGCGCTGGTTGCCAAACATCCCAAGGTGCGGCTGATCGTGATGAACAACTACGGAACGATTCGGAGCGACGCGGCGGTCAAGTTGGCCGATGCCGGTCAGGTCTACTTCGAGATTTCCCACGCCGAACAGGTCGGCGCCCTGGAGAAACTCGTCAAGCAAGTGCCATACGAACGCGTGCTGTTCGGGTCACACTTTCCTTTCTTTAACTTGCAAGCGTCGCTATTGAAATTCCGAGAGTCCGAGCTCGGGGGCTTCATGGTCGAGGCCATCCAGCGCGGGAACGCAAGGACAATTGAGCAGACGACGATTTGAAGTCGAGGAAATCTCAAGCGAGATATTCGGCCATCGGTGCCTTCGAATCGATGTAACTTCGATGGCTTTCGACGTAGCACTCTTTGACCAATACGTCGATCTCGGCGGGTGACATGAACCGAGCCGAGAATCCGGGCACATGCGGTTCGAGCGCCAGCCGCGCCGACTGGATGAAGTGCGCCAACAGGTCCTTGGGGTCTTCGTTGCCGACTGCGAAGCGAATGGTTGTCGGTTTAATTCCGCTGGCCGCCAAGGCATTGTCGTCCAGTTCAGAATGCGTTGTGAGAGCGGGACAACTGACAATCGTATTGGTCTGCCCCAGGCTGATCATGTGCGAGAAGGTAGGTTCCAGTGAATCAAAAAACCGTTGGAAAGCGTCGCGCGGCACACCTTCAATATCGATTGTAAAGAGCGGTGCCGCCAGACCAAACCGCATGAGCCTTTCGCGGAGCGGTCTGTTTTCGTCATGGTCCAGTACATTGCATTGCACGTTGATCTGGGGATGCGCGTCGAAGAAGCGAGCCAGGATTTGTGTGTTAATACACTTGGTCAGCATACGAACACCCAACGTACGCATACCCTGGATGACTTCGTACGCGGCATCGGCGTTGAGGAACGCTCCTTTCACATAGTAGACGTTCCAGAACATGGTCTCGTTCCAGGCGATTCCGGCGACCGTTTGGCCTTTGGGGATGAACATATCTTCGTTGCGCCCGATCACGACACCGGCAATCGTTGAACCCGTTCCGGATAGGTCCTTCGTGTAGCTGTGAATTACGAAATCAGGCCGTTCGACTGGGTCTTTGCGCTGCAGTGACTGAACGAGAAACGGTGTACCAACGGTTGCGTCGAGCATCACGCGTAGTCCTTTGGCATGCGCCGCTCGGCAGATTCCTGGAAGGTCCAAAACGTAGCCTTGGGGATTGCAAGGGGATTCGAGATACACATACGCCTTTCTGCCCGCGGCTAGACGATCAGCGTGTTTCTCTGCCGCCTGCCGCCAGCACAATTCAAAATCTTCCACACCGTAGCCGCAAAAGGTCTCCACTCCGATATCGAGATTCGACGGTTTGGCGTACCAGTCGTGAATCAACTGATGGGCTCCGCCGTAGATGTTGCGGCTGGTGATCAGCACATCATCACGGCCGAGAATATGGGACAGTACACCGTCGATGGCTGCCATCCCGCTATTGAAATTCCAGGCGAAGTATTCGGCGGCGTAAGGCCCTGCCTCGATGTCGACAATGAAATTCGCCAGCGAGACGGATGTTGGATTGAGCAACCGGGAATAGATTTCCAGCAGGAGTTCTTTGCCTTCAAAGGCGTCTTCAATCCATTCGGCGCAGGCGTAGATGTACGTGGCCGTGCGAGCGATGACGGGAGTCGCGGAAAAAATAGCCGTCACATTGTCGAAAATTGCGTACGGTCCCTTGGCGGTTTGCGTTGCATAGTCCAGACCAATTGATTGATACGTGCGGCGAAAAGGCGTCTGCAGAGTGTCGAGCAGCTTGGCGGTTTGAAACGAAAGAAACTTCTTCGCGTTGAAGTAAGCAATCCGGTCCGACCGATCGAGGCTGTCAATGGACTGTTGCGTCAGCCGCCACAGTTCGTCAGCATCCGCCTCGGATTCGTACAATCGGCGTGCCATCTTAGCCAGTATGTGACCATATTCCGTGCCGGCATCGATCCCAAAATGTGCCAGCTGTTCGGCAACCAGCTGCTCGACATTGCCGGCTTGCGTCGAATTCCGCCGCGGAGAAAGCTCGCGCATGGCTGCCAGGGACGTGCGCTTGGTTGCGGACATTTGAGAATTCTCCGTGATGACGTAGCGGAAGGACCAAATTTACGTGAATTGTATCAGGATTGGCCAGATTGCCCGTGCCCAAAAAGTGCTCTTGGGCGTGGGACCATACTGGTTATTGAGGCGAGCGGCCCTGCTGACCATAATGGACACGGCCTTCATTGGATCGCGCACGTTAGCCAGCAGCCCTCGAACTTGGTAACACGATGTGCAAGCGAGAGATTCGCAACACCTGTCTTCTTGCTTACACTTCGGGCTGTCGTTCAATGCCAATAGGACAATTGCCGTTCATCAACCGATCAAACCGTGTAAACCAAAGCAGGATCTTCCAACCGAGGACATTAGTCGATGAAAACAACACTGTCGCGACGTCGTTTCCTAGCACTGTCAACGGCCGCGGCCGCCGGTGCCACCTTCTCTGAGATTCCCAACATCCTGCGTGCCGCCAACCTGGCTGCTGACGATCCATTCGGCGGCTGGCCGATTGGAGTGCAGAGTTATTCGCTGCGAAAGTTCAACACGGTGGAAGCGATTCGCCACATCCAAGGTATGGGCGTGCACTTTGCCGAATTCTACAGTAAGCATCTGGCGATCGATGCATCGGCCGACCAGTTGGCGGAAACGAAGAAACTGTTGGCTTCGGCGGATGTGACACTGAACGCGCACGGTGTCAGCGGCTTCAGCAAAGATCACGAAGCCAACCGCAAGGTCTTTGCGTTTGCCAAGCGAGCGGGCATCAAGAATATCACCGCGAATCCGGAACCTGATGCATTCGACAGCCTGGATAAGCTGGTCGCCGAGTACGACATCCGGATCTGCATCCACAACCATGGACCTGGTGCATTGTTCGACAAGATTGCGAGTGTTCTCGATGCGGTGGAAGGCCACGACAAACGGATCGGTGCCTGCGTCGATACGGGCCATTTCATTCGCAGCGGTGAGGATCCCGTCGAAGCTGTCCGCAAGATCAAGGACCGTGTGTTTGCGGTCCACTTGAAGGACGATACCCACAAGGGCGACAAGGGGTCGCACAACGTGGTGATCGGCAAGGCGAACCTTGACGTAACGGGTATTTTCAAAGCCCTCCGCGACATCAAGTTTCCTGCGGATGGTTCGATTTCATTGGAATACGAATCGAACCCCGATAACCCGATCGACGACATGAAGCAGTGTCTTGCGGTTGCTCGCGAGTCGATTGCGAAGGTCGGGTCATAACAGGCCGGGTCAGAAGTCCCAGCTACTGAAAGGGCAACCCTTGACGGGGCTCTGGCTACATGGGTGCCAACGTCCGATAGGGAGGGTCCGTGCGCACGAGCTGTTTCATTGGTGGAGGTCACGAGTTGACCGTGCCCCCAAGGTTGTTTACAGTAAGGCTTTACTGCGAGGGTCATCACCCCACCGATCATCCGGGATCACCGTCTCGCGACGTGATCTCCGTGGCACTTCCATAGCTGAATTTTCCATGTTGGCAAAGCGCGTCATTCCCTGTCTTGATGTCGACTGCGGTCGTGTGGTCAAAGGGACCAACTTTGTCAATCTGCGCGACGCCGGTGACCCCGTGCAAGTGGCAACACGATACGAAGCCGAAGGTGCCGACGAATTGGTGTTCCTGGATATCTGCGCCAGCCATGAAGACCGCGATATCATGCTCGATGTCGTCCGTCGGACGGCCGAGCAGATTTTTATGCCGCTGACAGTGGGTGGCGGGATCCGCACGCTGGACGATATTCGCACGCTATTGAGCGCGGGCAGCGACAAGGTTTCGATTAATTCGGCGGCCTGCAAGAATCCGCAATTTGTCAGTGATGCCGCCCGCCGGTTCGGCAGCCAGTGCATCGTCGTCAACATTGATCCCAAACGGATAAACTATCAGGGCCACGTGGTCTGGGAAGTTCACGTCAATGGCGGTCGACAGCCCACGGGATTGGAAGCAGTGGCCTGGGCGCGACGTGTCGAGGCGTTGGGCGCTGGTGAAATTGTGTTGACCAGCATGGATTGCGACGGCACCAAGGATGGCTACGACCTGGAGATCACGGCAGCCGTTAGTGCGGCGGTCTCGATTCCGGTGGTGGCCAGTGGCGGAGCCGGTCATCCCGAACATTTGGCGGACGCCATCACTGCGGGAAAAGCTGATGCGGCGTTGGCGGCGAGTATCTTTCACTTCGGCGAGTACACGATTCAACAAACCAAACAGATCATGGCAGCACGGGGAATTCCCGTCCGCCTTTGATGTCAAGCGGAAGTTGGCCGGCACGTTCGGTCACTTGCTTTCCCTAAACTGTCGGAGCACATCCTTATGGCCTCGTCCAAAGCCAAGACAACCGAAGTCCCTGACGCCCCTGTGGACGAAAGTTCAGGTGACGCACTTGCGGACGCGATACGAAAACGGCTGCTGAACATTCATCAAGACCTTGAGATCGACAAGTTGTTCAAGGCGCTTGTCAAGCTGGAAGGCTCCGACTTGCACTTAAAGGTGGGCCGTCCGCCACTGGTTCGTACCAAGGGCGAACTGCGTCCGTTGAATCGTCCTGATATTAAACTGGAAGAGATGGTGGATCTGTTGATCCCTATGCTAACCGACCGTCACCGGCGGATCTTCGAAGAGGATGGTGGTGCCGACTTTGCCTACGTCTGCGACGTAGAGGGGACATCATGGCGTTTTCGCGTGAATATGCTCACACAGTTGGGCAAACCCGGCATGGTCGCCCGCCGCATCAACAACTGGATTCCCGACTTCGAGGGACTTTTCTTGCCGCCTTCGGTCGAACGGTTATGTAATTACGATCAAGGCTTAGTGCTGTTGGCCGGCGTGACGGGGTCGGGCAAGTCGACCACCATCGCATCGATGCTAAATTACATCAATAGCAAGTATCGCAAGCACATATTGACGCTGGAAGATCCCATCGAGTTTGTCTTCACGGAAGACAAATGTCTGATCAATCAGCGCGAAGTCGGTCAGGACGTGAAGAATTTTTCCATCGGCATGAAGCACGCGGTTCGTGAAGATCCGGATGTAATGCTGGTGGGTGAAATGCGTGACGAAGAGACGTTCATGACCGCCATCCATGCCGCCGAAACGGGTCACTTGGTTTACGGAACGATTCACGCGGCCAGTGCGTCGACGACCATCGGCCGTATTCTGGACCTCTTCCCCGAAGAGATGCACGGTGCGATGCGGAGTGCCATCGCCTTTAACATGAAGGGCATTGTCGCCCAAAAGCTACTGCCTGGAATCAGGCCAGACGTGCCTCGCGTGCCCACGGTGGAAGTGATGTTCTTCGAGCCGACGGTGCAAAAGCTTGTGCTGGAAGGCGATGATCATAAACTTCCCGATGCCATCCGAATCGGTGCGGAGGTTGGTATGCAAGATTTTACCGTCAGCCTGAAGAGCTTGATCGACAAAGAGCTGATTGATCGCCCCACGGCGTTCACAGTCGCGCCAAATCCAGACGCACTCAAAATGGCTTTGAAGGGCATCGATGTTCGCGCCCCCGGAATTCTATAACCCCTAGTAACAGTGATTGCGACACATGGCTGATAAACAAGAAGAAATACGTCCTCTGCACGAAATGGTCCCACCTGTAACGTTGCTGGCCAAGGGGGCCGACGACGATCAGCAAGACCAAGGGAATCTCCTGGCCGCCAAACAGTCGCCGGCATTTCTCGTTGCGGGAGGAGTTATCTCACATTGTCTCACCAAGCGTGGTAGCCGTCTCATGCTCGATTGCACGCAAGCTGCCGTCGGTGTGAAGTTCGACGTGGACGGAGTTTGGATGGCCGTTGACCCGTATGATCGGCAAACCGGCGACGCAATGTTTGCTGTGTTGAAAAAGATTACGAATCTGAATGTGCAGGATCGCAAGTCGCGTCAGGATGGAAAATTCGGCGTGACGTTCAAGGGCGTGAAGTTCAACTGCACGCTGACCAGTCAGGGCGTGAAGACCGGCGAACGGGTAATGATCACGATCGCTCCCAAGAAGCCCCGTTTCGAGAAGATCCTGGATCTGGGTATGCGGGAGAAGGTGCGCGAACAATTCAAGTCATTGATTGACGAGGACAAGGGCTTCATTTTGTTCTCGGCGGCACCGGGCAATGGCCTGTCCACACTGTGGACCCTGGGGCTGGAAACGGCGGATCGATTCGTCCGAGACTTCGTCTCGCTGGAAGAAAAGAACGAACCAGAAGACGAGATCATCAACGTGGGGGTCGTATTTTACGACTCGCAGGCGGGAGAGAGTCCAGCGAGCATTCTGCCGCGAGTTTTGCTGAAGCAGCCCGATGTCTTCATCGCACCGAACCTTTTCGATTTGGCGTCCGTAAGCAAACTCTGTGAGCAAGTGAATAGGGAAGGAAAGTTGACGATCAGCCGGGTCCCGGCGCGCGATGCGGCCGAGGCTCTGGTGCGTGTTGTGCAGCAGTATCCCGGTGCTGCCGCCGAATTCGCGAAAGCCGTGACCGTCGTCCTGAATTCTCGACTGGTTCGCAAACTATGCGAGAAATGTAAACAAGCGTACCAGCCCGCTCCTCAACTGCTGCAAAAACTGGGGATTCCAGCGGGGCGCGTGCAAAACCTTTACAAGGAGTTTACACCACCACCGCCAGAAGAACTCGTTGATGAGAAAGGCAAACCGATTGAAATTGAGACTTGCCGAGCGTGCGGCGGAATCGGCTACCGAAATCGGACGGCGATCTTTGAAATGCTGGTCGTCGGCGACGAAGTTCGCCAAGCGCTGGCGGGCGGTCAGGCAAGCGCCGACGTCGTCCGCAAAGCGGCCCGAGCTGGCGGACATCGGTCCATGCAGGAAGAAGGAATTTTGCTGGTCGCTCAAGGCGTGACATCATTGCCCGAATTGCAACGCGTTCTCAAGCAGGCGTAGGAGACGGGGCGGCCAACCAATCGAACTGCCGCTCGATGTGTCACAACCCACTCCCCGACCAACCTGTGGTCGGTGCCCGTCGCTAGAGCCCTGCGTAAGTAACAAGACTCAGATTATACAGCATTCAGACGACTGAATGATCGTTCAACCCTGATTTGGATTCACGTTTCGCCATGTCTGATACTCAAATGTCCACCCAACAGTCATTCTCGACGGAGAACGATCAGGTCGACGGCTATAGGCAACTTAGCCGACTTGCCGTGTGGTCGATACCACTGGGGCTGTTGTCCGCACTTTCCCTGATCAGCCCGTTACTGTGGTGCGTGCCAATGGTAGCGGTGACGTTCGCGCTCGGCGGCCTCTGGCAAATCTCACGGTCTAATAACACGACGGGACGACGTCTGGCACTCACTGGATTAGGGCTGGCGATCCTGTTCGGAACATGGGGGATGACATGGTCCATCTCTCGCCGGATGGTCATTAACCACCAGGCGCGGGAGCATGCCTCCGAGTGGTTGGCCTTGATGCAAAAGGGAGACTATATGAAAGCACATCAGCTTGGCATGGAATACTATGAACGGCTCCCGTCTGGTTCGTCTCTGGAAGAACACTACGAGGAACGCGAATCGCCTGCTAATGACGAGGCTCGCCCAAGCCCTGAGATGGCGCCATCGTCGTTCACGGCATTGAAGAATTTTATGGAAGAAGACATTCCTCAGATGCTGGTCGATGCCAACGGGGATTTTGAATTCGTATTTGTCAGAAACATGACGTTACAACGTGATGACCAATTCGCGACGACGGTCGACCAGGTCTTTCGTCTGAGGTTTTCCGACGACCACGAGCCTCGGGAAATGGACATCAAAATCGAATTGAAGCGGACCGTCGACATGCACAAGGCGTACTGGCAAATCGGGCCAACGTCCAACGCGAGTAAGTCGAGTTAGAGTGCCGTTCGTGCCGCTGGAAAGGGCGATGTCGCGATTGGGAATAGACCCTGCGAGCGAAACTAGACTTGCCGAACGCAGGTGACGATTCACAGCTCGCGTTCCGAAGGGAAGTCTGCATAGTGCCAACTCTTGATTTGGAATTCAATCAGCGTACGGTTCTGCATCTGGCACCGTTTTTTGAAGAACTCAAATCTCAGGCAAGGCAGCTCGCCAGCCAGGCCGAGGCGAGCGAGCGGGGCTACTTTTCAACTAGGGAAGAAGATGCTACCAGCGGACTGCTTGTATCGTATTGGCACGTGCGGAACGCTCTGTTCGATCTCGTCACCAGTTTGCGTCGAGCACCCGAGTTGCCGCCGGAGGAACATGCTCGAGCCTTCGTGATTGGATTTTCGGCTGCCTTGCTTTTGGTGGATGCGGCGCGTTTTCTTCGCGAAACGGTCGAATCAAGGCCAGTCGTCAAACGAAAGCTGAACGAACCTTCGCCTTCCTTCGGCATTCCCGCGGGTGTCTACGATACCATTCAGAAATCACTATTAAGCACCCGCCACGGCTGGCACTTGTACCATGCAGTACAGTATTTCGAACAGCACGAAGCGTCACTCAACGCGCGTGCCGCAGGGGCCGATATGGACCCTCTCCTGTCAGTCATTTATCGCTTGCGACATCGGCTCGATGTGCCCCTCCGCCAATTCGCCCGCGCCAAACTGAAAACCCGCGGCCTGCGGCTGGGAAGCCATCTGAAGCACACTTTGTTCGGTCGTGCGATGTACGGCCTGCAAAAACTGGCTGGGACATTAGTTGCCGACAAGTACCTGCGTCTCGGGCATCAGCCGGCACTACCTCCGGGCATCGCGAAGGAAGTTCAGAGTTTGTTGCGGCCGGGTGATGTGTTAGTCGTTCGCAAGGAATACGCGTTGTCCAACTATTTTCTTCCCGGATATTGGCCGCACGCGGCCTTGTTCCTGGGATCCGCGAACGCATTGCAGCAACTGGGAGGTACCGAACAGGAGACTCTGAAGTCGCACTTGGCGAGTCTCCAGGAAAGGACATCGGGCGGTGGCATCGTAATGGAATCAATGCGCGACGGCGTCCACTTACGACCGCTAAGTTCGCCCTTTGGTTCGGACTCGATTGTCGTCATGCGGCCGCAGCTGGCACCGAGCGACGTGACGGAAGCGCTGACTCGCAGCCTGTCCCATCATGGAAAGCCCTATGATTTCAATTTCGACTTTAGCCGTTCGGATCGACTGGTCTGCACGGAAGTCGTGTATCGAGCTTTCGATGGAGTCGGTGCCATGGACTTGCCACTGGTCCAGCGCGTCGGCCGACCGTCATTATCCGGCGATGACTTGATCGGCATGGCCGTAATTGGTCAGTCCTTTGACGCCGTGGCCGTCTACGCGCCGACATTCTCCAACCGGATTGCCAGCGGCGCGGAAGCACAGAGTTTGATCAACCAAGCTCGGGGCACTCAGCCACCACCGCATTGAACCCATTTTCACACTAGAAAGCTTGTATCACGTTGTTCTTTACAAATGAGTCAAGTTCTCAGCGACGGGCAGCGACCGCAGGTTGGTCGGGGAGCGGGTCGCTGCAACCGAGCGATAGCTCGAACCGGTCCGAGGCACAGCCTCGTTAGGCGTCTTTCTTCTTCGCTTCAGGTGCCGCAGGAGCCGCCTCCGATTCCGCCGGCGGTTGTGTATCGGCTGGTGTTTCAGCCGGCACCGCACTCGCTTCCGGTGCACTCGCATCGGGCGCTGCATCGTCGGGCGGTGTACTGGCCGGAGCTGCGTCCCCTGCGGATTCGGGTGGAATCGGCGAGCCTTCCTCTGCGCCGGGATTCTCGTCTTCGCCATCACCACTGGGGCGTTGCGGGCGATCACCGCTGGGGCGTTGCCGGCGGCCTTCGCCTCCACCTTCACCACCGCGACCAGGGCCCCCGGGTCCGCCACCGATTGGAATTTCCATCATACCCTCTGGCATGGGCGCGCCCTCCATGCCTTCAAACTCTTCGCCTCCGTCGCCACTCGGTGGGACTGCCGGTGGATTCAATTCGTCGTCAGGCAGCGCGAACTTGTAGTGTCGCATGAAAACCAAGTCGTTGCCTTTGGGTACGTAGACCGCGAACAGGTCATGAGTGCGGAAGGGCAGGCCAGCCGTCCAGCTAAAGACCTCGATGCGATACGGCCCATCAGTATACGTCCGCCTCGGGGCGCGATTAATCTCCTTGTGAATATCTGTATTCATCGTCGGTTTGGCATTCGCCGAAGTATTCATCTGATCGTTCAATTGCACGATCTGATCGTACGCCTTGCTCACGTTAGGCCGCGCGACTTGGCGGTCGTAAGCCAAGGCCAACAACCCCAATCCCAGCAAGCAGAGCAGAATGGTCTGGCGCAACCTGCTGCGTTTGGGTGCTTCACCGGCGGGACTCTCCGGCATTGGTGCTGGCATAGACTCGGGGGCATCTTGAGGGTCTGTCGCATTATCAGGAGCAGAATCGTCGGACATGGTTTCCCTTTCACCAAGAGCGGTAACATGACGGGGTTTCGAAGAGATTTAATGATGCTTGGCAGAATGCGAAACGAACTTGACAGAGTTCGCCAATGATCGCACAGTCGAGGCCAAAAAACACGGCAAAAATCCCAAGACTTTGGATCGCGAACGGCGCATCGATTTTCAGGCGTTGCTTGGTAGCCTCTGCCACAGTCTAGCGTTCGCGACGAGACGGAACTAGAAGTTTCTGACCCAGTGGGCACAAATAAGAAGGCTGATGGCGTGAAGACGTGTCCGGCGCCATAGCAAAGTACACGCGAATGTCTATTTCCAGCGGGAAGATCAGGCACTACTCCGGACGATCCAGAACAAGAACGACGCCAAGACGCCAAAGCAGATACCGGCGATCACAAACCCCGCCAGCAGCGGCCAGGGGGATCGCCGTATTGCGATGATCCGGCCCCCGCATTTGGGGCAGCGTCGGGGGATCGGACGCATTAACTCAGCGCCACAGTCGCATACGATTCGAGTGCGTACGATGGTCACGCTCCCTTAGGCAAATGCCTTCTGCACCGCCTCTCTCATTTTCTCCAGCCCCGTGCGCGCCACGTCTAATGCGTCCTGCTGCCAGTAGTCCCGGTTGAATAGCTCCAGCGATAACATGCCGCGAAAACCCGAGGCATCAATGTCACGCAAGATCTTGGAGAGCGGCGCCACGCCATCGCCGGGATAAACGCGGTGTGCATCGCCAATTGTTGCGCGAGGTGGGTTGTCCGGGTAGTCGTTCATATGGAACACATGGATCGCGGCCCCGTTGATCATGCGTAAGCCCTCAAAGTCCGATCCGCCTTTATAGATGTGGTAGACATCGGGCAACATACAGGCATCGGGATGTCCCGACTCCGCGGCGACGAATACTAGTTCACCGAGCCGCTTCATCGACTGCGAAAAACCCCACAATTCAACCTGCGGTGTCACCCCCATTTCTTTGCCCAGCTCGAGCAATGCGTGATATCGTTCGGCGGCGCTAAAGAGATTCAGGTCGGCCTGCTTGGTCGCGCCCGCGGGAGGTGCGGCGATTCGTATGCCACCGATCTGGCGCACGAGGTCCATATCGTGACGAGCCGTCTCCAGGCCTTTCGCACGCTGCTGATCGTCATCCACAATCCAGTTGGCAAACCCGATCGCACTCTCGACTGTCATTCCTGCATCGGCTATCTGCTTCTTGACGTCCGCCAACTTGCCACCCTTGTCTGCGAATTCCTGGATCTCCCGGATCCAAGGTTCAATGGCGTGATAGCCGGCTTTGGCAGCCACGTCAACTTGCTCCGACAACGAGAGCTTCTGCCCTCGAATCGTGCTCATGTTCAGGCAATAGCCAAACGGTTCGTTGGCAGGCCGATTCCGGTCAGTATCAGGGGCGGCCAGCGTCTCCACCGATGACGTTAATGTCCCGACAACGGCGGCGCCACCTGCCAACAGTATTTGGCGGCGGTGAAACTGAATCGGCATCATACATACCTCGTGGGCTGCGAATCAAAAGGAGAAAGTCAGGCAAGGAGAATCAGCAGCGCTGACGGTCACGGCAGACGATTGGATTGTCCAGGTATCAATGTACCTGTTTTGGCCGCCGACGAAATCGTGGCGTGGTTGGCGGGGCGTTTGGTGACGTCCGAGGAAGGCGGCTTCCCAGACACCGCAGCTTCTACCGGTGCACGAAGCTGAACAAGGCGAAGTGCGGCTCGATCTCGCAATTCTCCAGAGCCACGACGCGCAATAATGTCGTAGCAAACTCGGGCCGCACCCCAGCGTTTGAGCGATTCGGCACGTTGCCCGCGTTGCCAATACTCCTGCATCTCAACAGTGTGAGCCCGCGCAGCCGCTGCATTGCGAAAACGAATGGCAGCGACGCTCTCAAATGGTGCCTCGCCACCCACCCGCAAGCCGGCATCGGCCGATCGACCGATGTGCGATGAGAGGATCAACGCCTTGTGATCTGTCTCCGTTAGGGCCGCGCCCACTGGCCGTCGGCCCGCTGCCTCTGCCAATAGCAACGCATCCATTTCGGTATGGTCGATGATCGTCGCCGATACGGATGCACCTGATGACGTGAGACTCGACCCGCTGCCACGGTTGTTGAACAGGCGGCTGATTCCCGGCACCTTGTTCAGCCCCGGGACACCTCGTGACGTCATGCCGTATCGGGCGCGCCGGACACCACCCAAGTAGGCCGAGCCACTGTCTGGAACACTGACCGTCGTACTCACCGAAAAAAATCGAAACGTGGGCAATTGAATGACCTGTGCTGAACAGGTCGTAGCGCCGGCAGCGACCAGTACGCACCAGATAGCAGACACTCGTAATGTCATGGTCTCACACTCCCCTGCGGGCCACCGTGATGACGGCGACCGAACAACTCTCGCACAGCCTCGGAGCAAACAGCGACTGTTAGTGATGCGCCAATACTTAAGTGTATCGGATTCACGTCCGGGGTCCAATTGAAACCGTATTTGGGTCGTTCATTTCACATGTCCGCAGTTCAGGTAGTCTGCGCAGAACAAGCTGTCTCGACGTGCGAGGCTAAGCCAACTGGCTGTTGCCACTCAAAACGAATCGGACGCGGGTTGGAAAATCTCTCCACCTGATCTCAGCTCAAAGTTGTGGGGCCTCTCCACCGAATCTTGTTCGGCACCAACCACTGCGTTCAATGCGGTTTCCAAGTTGTAACGTGCTGGGACTTTCTCCTTGATGGCAGGGGTTGCCGGATCGGTGTCCTGGGAAGCTGGTTGGAAAGTCGTGATCCGCACTGAATATTCTCCCGGCTGGATGCCGGCCACGTCTGCCTCCTGCTCCAGCGTGTAGTTACTGCTGGCGTCGGTCGTCCCTTGTGCCGGTGACAGCAACTCGTTTTCGGGCATGAAGATCACGGTGGCACCCGCCAATGGCTGACCGTCCAGCGAAACTGCGCCAGAAACAACGGGCAGCTTTGAACTACACCCCACTGTCGTCAACAGCAGACCGATTCCACAAACAAACCGAATTGCGCCCTTCATGCTATCAAACTGAGATCTCATGGCCGTCCTTCGCTGGTTGATGCCCTGACCATTGGAAGAAGTCTTGCGATTGGCCGAGACCTCGCAGAGATCCGCCATCACTGGGCGTCTATGCACGGCTCGGCATCACCCTAAGATCCTACCCAAAACGGTCGAGGTAATGTTGTCTGCGTCGAGCGATTGACCGATGGTCAGCGATTTGGCTAAATCACGGAACTGTGGGGTGCAAGCGGAAGAGCGACTGGCTGTTTATGCAGATGCGACCGATGGCTCGCTGAACACGCACAGCACCTTGGCGGGCCGTTTGTTTGGATTGAGCAGTCGGTGAGGGACGTTCGCGTCGAAATAGAGACTGTCCCCAGTTCGCAGCGAAGTAATCTCCCCGTCGTATTCGAACTGCACCGACCCTGACTGGACGTACAGAAACTCTTCTCCTTCGTGAGTCAACGCTTCTTCGCGAGACACGCCGCCGGGGATCGTGATCAGGAACGGATCCATCACTCGATTCAGGCGTTTGTGGGCTAATGACTCATAGATCGACTTGTTTCGTGCTGATTGGTCCCGTTGCACGACCCGCCGTTGGTCGTTTCGGATGACCACTAACTGCGGGCGCTCGTCCAGTCCCTCAACCAATTCGGAAACGGAAACCCCCAACGCTTTCGCGATTCCTGCCAGTGCGGGCAGCGATGGCGTGACGCGGAAGTTCTCAACTTTCGACAACCAGCTACGCGTCAGGCCAGCCTGGGCGGCGACCTCTTCAACGGTTAATCGTTGGTCGAGACGACGGCTCTTGATCCGCTGAGCAAGTTCTACCAGGTTCATAAAGCACCGTAAGCAAGATTGAACCAGTTTGATAGTTAAATGACGCGTTATTGTTCAATGTCGTCGTGTCACCGACGAACGGGCAGTGCAACGAGCGCGCTGCAAACACACGCCACGGCAACTACCACAAATACAAGACTCGTGTTGTCATTCGTCTCAATGATCCACCCGATCAGTGGTTCACCAAGACCCGCGAACACATAGGCAAACGTGTTCATGATGCCAGTTCCTGTGCCTGCTCGCGCACGACCCAGCAGGTCTGGACAGAGAGCCCAGAACGCCGATTGAGGTCCGTAGGCAAAAAAGCCGGTCAAAAAGAGCACGGCAATGCCCCCGGGATGGTCTTTGGGACAGAAGAACATTCCAAGCGACGAAATGGCGGCCAGCGTCATAAACAAAGCGATCACAGGTGAGCGCCTGGAATGAAACAGCCGGTCTGACAGCCAGCCGCTGGTCATTGCGCCTAATGCCATTCCAATCGGTAGTGCAATGCTGATCCATTTTGTGTCGGAGTCCTTCCAATCTTCGCCAAGGAAGTGGACGGGCACCCACACCAGCAGGCCGTACCGGGCCATGTTTTGAAACCCTATCGCGACGGAGGCCAACAGGAACCGGACGTTCGCCAGGACATGCAAGTAGCGCTGACTTGAAGACTCACCAGACTCCCCGGCGCTCGTGACTGAAGAAGCGGATTCATCTTCAGCTTCGGTCAGAGGAGGAAACCCCAGCTCCTCCGGCCGATCACGCACGATCAGGTAATACGCAACGCCTCCGACAAGCAACAGTAGGACTGGCAGGCGAAAGATCCACCGCCAGCCGAGTTCAAGTTCCAGAATCAATGAGGAAGTCGTGAATGCCAACACGGATGACATGCCGGCGGCAAAGACATACAGGCCGTAGACTTTGCCACGTTCACGATCACTCCACCAGTTCGAGAGGACACGGCTGCCTGGAGCCCAGCCCATCGATTGTGCATAGCCGTTAGCTGCCCAAGGCACGATGAGACTCGTGAAACTCGTGCCCCAACTGACAACCCAGTTGAGCCCGCACGAGATAACCGCGCCGAGACTCATCATGCGACGCCCACCGAATTTGTCACCCAAATTCCCGTTAACTGCCTGCCCAACGGCATAGGCCCACAACAGTGCAGTGCTGACCCAGCCAAGCGTCCATTTGGAATACCCAAGCTCCTCTTGGATGCCGGGAATCGCAAAACCGAATGTCTGTCGGCCCGTGTAGAAGAAAAGGTAGCAGAACATTGTCGCCAGCAGCATTCGCCACTGTGCAACGCGGAACCGCCGCGTCTCGTGGCCGACCAGTCCTTTACCCACGGCTTCCCTCTCGTTGCTCGGGAAGGGCAGACGCAACCGTCGACCCGCCCTGGCCGCCTCGTCATTGTTGACTTAGAATCACTATATGTGTATCGTACTGAACGTCCTGGCAACGTGCAACGCACGACTACGACGGAACAACCAACATCGCTCTGCTCGTTGAATGAACTGCCGGCGCTACGCGGGGTCATTTTTTTTCGGTGGCCCAACGCTAGCGCGTTCGGCTCAATGTTAGATCATGGTCTACCAGCGCGCCTGCCAATCAGAAACATGAATCAGATGGAACAACATGTCGTTCACTCGCGGGAAGGCGCTCTCGCTGAAGTTAGTGAGATTCTCGAACGAATCTCGGCAAGCCGGTTGTTCTTTGTCGTCGACGAGTCCGCTTATGCTGCCTCTGGAGCCGCCGAAATTCTGGAGCCTCATTTTCGCTCTTGTGCAGTCACACGGTTCTCGGGCTTTGAATTGAACCCGAAACTTCACGATATCGAGTGCGGCATCGAGCAATTCCGCGAGGCACATCCCGACTTGGTCGTCGCGTTGGGCGGCGGAACGGCGATTGACCTGGCCAAGCTGATTGGGACGTTGGCCGACCAGGATGTTTCCGCTCGCGAAGTCATTCTAGGCCAGGCTCGCATTGGGCGAGTTGGTCCGCCGCTCGTTGCAATCCCGACAACAGCCGGCACGGGGAGCGAGGCCACACATTTCGCTGTGGCCTATGTTGATGGTGCGAAATATTCGGTTGCAGACAACGCGCTGCTTCCTGACTTTGCGATCGTCGATCCGTCGCTCACTCACAGTTTGCCGGCCGGTGTCACGGCGGCGACCGGACTGGACGCTTTCTGCCAGGCGATCGAGTCCATATGGAGCGTTCACTCGACACCCGAATCCATCGGCTATGCGGACGAATCGATCCAGCTCGTGTGGCGACATCTCGCAGCGGCGGTTCAGCATCCTGATATTGATGACCGTCATGCGATGTGCTGGGCTGCGCATCTTGCCGGCAAGGCCATCAATATCTCCAGGACGACGGCTCCTCATGCGATCTCGTACACGATCACATCGCAGCTGGGCGTGCCTCACGGGTGTGCCGTTGCGCTCACTCTCGGCACCGTCCTGGCTTTTAATTGTCACGTCACAGAGGCGGACTGCAACGATTCTCGTGGCGCTGTGTATGTACGCAAGACCATCGACGACATCGCCGGCTTGCTCGGTTTCGAAACGTCCCTTGATGCGGAACGCGGCATCCAGAGATTCGTGGCGTCGCTGGATTGTCCGACGCAACTGTCCGAAGTCGGCGTCACATCAGACGCACAGATTGAGGAGATCGTCCAGCGCGTCAACGTCGAACGATTGGCCAACAATCCTCGCCGCCTTACGAACGAATCCTTGAGGGCGATTTTGACGTCGATCCGTTAGACTCCTTATGGTCTGAAACTCGTCGTATTTGAGTCAAGTTTTAGCGCCGGGCACCGACCGCAGGTTGGTCGGGGAGCGGGATAATAAGACCGAGCGGTAGCTCGGATTGGTTCGAGGCCCTGCCTCGTTAGACGATCTTGAAACACTCAGACACAAAGGACTCATGATTGTGACCGAATCCAACAGCTCCAGAATTCTGAAAAACTATGTTAACGGCCGCTGGTGTGAACCATCAGTGGATGAGTTTCTTGATGTGTGCAATCCGAGCAACGGGCAGATACTTGCCAAGGTGCCAATGTCAGGCGAGGCGGAAGTGAATCATGCCGTCTCGACGGCCCGCACTGCGTTCGACTTATGGCGTCGTACTCCCGTTGCCCAGCGATGCGCACCTGTCCGGAGGTTGGCCGAGTTGTTGCGTGAGAACTTCGAAGTACTTTCTCGGCAAATCACCGAGGAGATGGGAAAGAGCCTGCCGGATGCCCGCGCGGAAATGAAACGGACCATCGAGAATGTGGACGTTGCCTGCGGGATGCCTACGCTAATGCAAGGAGAAAACGTCACGAATTGCGCCGCTGGCATCGACGGCGAGGTCCTTCGTCTGCCGATTGGCGTGTTCGGCATGATTGCACCATTTAACTTCCCCGCGATGGTGCCATTCTGGTTCCTGCCTTATGCGATCGCCGCCGGGAATACCGTTGTGCTGAAGTGCTCCGAACAAGTGCCCAGTACGATGCAGGCCCATTTCGAGCTGATCGACCAGTGCGGCTTCCCTCCGGGTGTGATCAACCTTGTCAACGGCGATAAGCAGGCTAGCCAAGCACTGGTTCAACATTCGGACGTCGACGGCATTTCATTTGTCGGATCGACGGTCGTGGCTCGACAGATCGCTGAGATGTGCGCCCGCACGGGCAAACGCTGCCAGGCGTTCGGTTCGGCAAAGAACTATCTCGTCGTCATGCCGGACGCGAAGTTGGATCACGTTGTACAGAATATGCTGACGAGTTGTCTTGGCTGTGCCGGACAGCGATGCATGGCCGCATCGGCGATCGCATGTGTCGGCGAGAAGACGTATCGGCAAGTGTGCGAGCAGTTCACCGCGGCCGCGGCAAAAGCCACAGTTGGCAATCCACTCGATCCAGATCTAACCGACGAAGAGCTCGTGATTGGACCTGTTATCAGCGCCGCCGCAAAACAACGCATTGAAGGTCTGATCCAAGCCGGAGTCGACGAAGGCGCGACCTTATTGGTGGATGGCCGCGGTGCTGAGATTTCTGGATGCGATAGAGGCCATTTCATCGGACCAACCGTGTTGGCCGATGTCCGTCCTGGATCGATCCTGGAACGCACGGAGATCTTTGGCCCAGTCGTGATCCTGCTGAGATTCGATTCGCTGGACGACGCCATTGCAACTATCAACCGCCACGAATTCGGCAATGGGGCTTCCATCTATACGCAAAACGGTTATTGGGCGCGCCAATTCAAGACCGAGACGCAAGCTGGAATGATTGGCATCAACGTCGGCATTCCCGCACCTGTCGCCTGTCTTCCGTTCGGGGGAATGAAAGGCAGCATTTTTGCCGACATCAAAGGGCAAAGCAAAGAGGTCGTTCGCTTCTTTACCGAGAGCAAAATTGTTACCCAGAGGTACTGGCCGGAAGAGGATGGCGTCGGCTGAATCGTCAACACGATCCGTGAAACGAGGAACAATACGTTTGATTCATTTCGGTGTCAAAAAAGCCACCGTATCTGATCGCAAGACCACAACTTCAGAATTGCAAAAAGGAATGCCCGTACGATGAGTTACCAAACCGAATACATTTTCTCTCGCACGTATCGGGGTAAGGTCAAGGGCCTCGTACTCGATTGGAGTGGTACGACGGCCGACGCTTATGTGATCGCCCCAGCCGTGGTGTTCGTCGAGGTCTTTAAGAACAAAGGCGTCGAGATCTCCATGACGGAAGCTCGAGGTCCGATGGGTCTACGCAAAGACCTGCACATCCAAAAACTGACCGAAGTGCCCGAGATTCGCGAACGATGGAAACGCGTCCACGGTTCGTATCCCAGCGACGCAGATGTGGCCGAGATGTTCGAGGACTTCGTGCCCTTGCAACTCGATTGCCTGCGGAAATACACCACACTGTTGCCTGGTGTGGCTGATGTTTGTCAGCGATTGCAATCGCAGGGAATCAAGATCGGTGTTTCGACTGGCTTCGTTCGTTCGATGGTCGATGTTCTCGAAGAAGATGCCAAGAAGCAAGGGTTCGTCCCAGATGCTTCGGTTGCCGGAGACGAAGTCGCTCATGGGGCACGCCCCAAGCCATTCATGGTCTACCGCAACTTGGATCTCATGGACGTGAGTCCAATCCAATCGGTCGTTAAGGTTGACGACACGACTTCAGGAGTGGGCGAAGCACTTGAGGCCGGCTGCTGGGGCGTCGGTGTGGCTCGCTATAGCAACTACATGAACATCAATACCCTCAAAATGGCCGAGCAACTGCCTGCCGAAGAGGTCGAGCACCGCCTCGAAAGAACTCGCCATATCCTCCGCCAGGCCGGAGCTCACTACGTGATTGATAGCCTGGCTGAAATCGAACCGGTGATCGAAGAAATCAACACCCGCCTCGCGCGAGGCGAGACTCCGCAAGGTGGCTAGTGCCAGCCTGCCAGTGCCATTGGTCAACGGCACTCAGTAAAGTCCCGCCGTGCCATCGAAACTCGGACAAATGACTGGAAGACACTAGAAATCCACCTATCCGTCTGTTCTAATCAAGACTACTCGCTCGGCTGTTCACCACATCCATCTTTTCGACGCGTCCCTTCCCGGCGCATCGAACGCCGAAGGAGGCAAAACGATGTCAATGTTGCCATCGCGTCGCTCACGCGCGTTTACGTTGGTCGAGCTGCTAGTATTCCGTCGCAGCTCGGTTTTCGGGTATAAGGCGGTTCGAGACAGGATGTCCGAACTTACTGGATCAAGGATGGCCCGATGTCGAACCGCAAAATCTACCGTATCAAGCTGACCGAAGAAGAACGCGACACGTTT
>MPMF02341285.1_pt1 | contig 102315 bp, 105 predicted proteins | sample 1617271 | NCBI WGS metagenome assembly MPMF02 (sample SAMN05944812, study PRJNA350692) | marine metagenome | biome: marine; feature: ODZ; material: water; isolation source: 120 m water sample prefiltered with 30 um filter, filtered on to 0.2 um... | place: Pacific Ocean | collected 2012-04-09... | reverse complement strand
GTCTCGAAGACGTCGCGCTCCTTCTGCGTGAAGCCGAGGTCGATCAGCTCGGCGAGCAGCACCTGCGGATCGAAGATCCGGATGACGATCTTCTCGCCGAAGGCCACCGGCAGCGACGACACACGCAGCTCGATCTCACGCTCGCCGCGGGCGGTCTTGATGCGACCGGCTTGGGGGCGGCGCTTCTCCGCGATGTCCATGCGGGCGAGGATCTTGATCCTGGCGACGAACGCGCTGTGCACCGCCGCGGGGATCTCACCGATGTCGTGCAGCACGCCGTCGATGCGCAGGCGCAGCCGGGAGACCTCGCGCTTGGGCTCGATGTGGATGTCGCTGGCGCGGTGCTCGAAGGCGTAGTTCAGGATGTACCAGACCGCCTGGACGACCGGCTGGTCGGTGGCGTCGAGCTCATGGATCGACTGGAGCTTGTAGAGCTGCTCGAGGTTGCCGATGTCAGGCAGGTCCGAGGCGAACTCTCGTGCCGCAGCCTTCATCGAGCGGCGGAAGCCGTGGAACTCGGCGATGGCCTGGAGGATGGCCGACTTCATCGCCATCACGGGTCGGACCGCCTTGCCCTTGAAGCGCTCGACCTGCTCGACGACGTCCTTGTTCCAGGGGTCGGCGACTCCCACGACGAGCTCTTCGGGTGTCTCGTCGATGGCGATGATCATGTGGCGCTCGGCGAAGGGCCCGCCGAAGGCCTCTGTGACCAGCTTGTAGTCGAGCTGCAGGGCGTCTACCTCTCGGTACTCGAGGTCGAGCTCCTCTGCGACGATCATCGTGACCGCTCGCTCCGACACGTAGGGCTCGCCTTCTGGAAGGTCGGCCTCGAAGGACGGGAAGCGGAAGCTGGCGATGAGCTCGATCTCGCTCACCGTGTAGGAGACGCGCTGCTTGCCGAGCAGGCGGCGCATCTCCGCCCGCTTGTCGAGCATGATGTGGCGTTCCTGCTCACGGCCCCGATTCAGCACGTCGGTTCGCTGGCCGCGGTGGATCAGCTTCCTCAGGACCAACAGATCCAGGATCCATGCCAGGCGGCTGGGGTTCGTCACGGCGCGAGGATACCTCCCTGGGCGATGGTGCTTCTTCTCCTGGCATGTAGCGAAGTGGTCGAGGACGTCGCGACGGGCGACGGCTTCGCCAAGGACACGGACATCCGCATGGTGTCGCCAGCGGCTGGCGCGTCCGTCTCCCAGGACTTCATCGTGACCTTCGAAGCCGGAGCGGCTCTGCGTCGGGTCCAGGTCGAACTCGACGGAGAGCCCGCCGGTGCGATGTCCGATCCGACCGGCCGGCTCGATGTCAGCGCGGAGCCGGGTCGGCGCCTGTTGAGCCTGGTGGGCTACGACCGTCAGGGTGCGGAGCTCTCCCGCGACGAGCGCGAGGTGCGCGTGCTGTCCGACGAGGAAGAGGCATCGGGCTGGGTGGCCATCACCACGCCGAGTGACGGCGCACACCCGGTGAACCCGGTGACCTTCGTCGCCGACGGATCGGGTGGTGTCGCCACGATCGAGTTCCTCGCCGACGACTGGAGCCTTGGAACCACGGCTCCCGGCGAGGTGCTGACCTACAGCTTCAGCGGCACTGGCTTCGAGCGGGTCATCGTGGCGCGAGGGCTGGACGCGGATGGCGCGGAGCTCGGCGAAGACACGATCACCATCACGGTCGAGGACGGCGGCGAGGCAGGACCCACCGACTTCAACGAGCTCCTCGTCGACATGGTCGGGTCCTACCCGATGGACGGGACCTACGAGTTCTACTGGCCCAGCGGTGGCGGCTGGTCCGGGGGCACCCAGGACCTCTGGTACCAAGGCGAGCAGATCGGGAGCGATGGAGGCTACTCGGCCTGCTACTGCTCGGGCATCACCTGGGAGTGGTACATCCGCTCCTTCCAGGAGTGGGCCGCGTACAACGGGGCCGATCCGGAGGATCTCAACGGCGTCGACGAGGCCGACATCTGGTCGATGCGGCTCGACTGGTACGTGCGGGAGCTCTACGGCCCCGGACCCTCGGTAGCGATGGAGACCTATGGTCTCGGGGTAGAGGTGCCGAGCTTCGACGACTGGGAACCCGGCGACATCGTGCAGTTCTGGCGGACCAGCGGGAGCGGGCACACGGCTGTCTTCATGGGCTGGATCGAGGACGACGACGGCAACCGCGTCGGCATGGAGTACGCCAGCTGCCAAGGCAGCACCGATGGTCTCGGTATCAACGACGAGTACTTCGGCTCACACGCTGGCGCGCTCGACCCGGCCTTCATGTACGCGGCGCGGGGCTACCTGCCCGGGCTCTGGTACTGACGCCGGGGTCCTGATCCGATCCGCCGCCCCCGACAGGGTGTAGGGGTGCAGGGCAGAGATTGGGTTGTAGCCGAAGGCGGCGAATCGGGGTCAGGGGCGTCGCTGGGGAGGCGGCGTGGCTGGTGGGCTCCAATCGAAGAAGTCCGCGGTCATGTCGCCTCCCTCGGTGACATCTGGAGCTTCACATCATGATCGGGATGCCGTCAACGCGATACTGCACAAACCGTAGGTCAGATCCGCGTGTCGCGTGCAGAACTGCTCTAGTCGGCGTCGATCTCGAATCGGCCGACGTGATCGAGGCCCGAGTTGTCCACGCCCTCCCAGGTCCCGACCAGGGTGTTGTCCTCGACCGTGCCCGTCCAATCCCAGGAGCTGTCGACAGTGAAGATCGTGCCCCCGTCTGTGCTTCCTTCGATGCTCAACGAGAGCGGCTCTCCGCCGCTGTCCCAGTCGCAGGAGGCCATCCCGGAGAGGCTTCCGGAGTCCTCGATGTCGACGTTGGCCGATCCGCTGCATGAGTCGATCTGCTCGCTGCCATCGTAGAGATCGACCATCACCATTCCACCGTAGGTGCCCGCGGTGAGCTCGTCGTTCGCCTCCGAGTCTTCGCCGGTGTCCGAGTCTTCGACGTTCCCCGAGTCGGCATCGGGCGTCGCGGTGTCGGTGAGCTCCTCGCCCGCTTGACCGCCGAGACCTGGGACTCCGAAGCACGCGAGGCTCAGCAGTGCGAGCGACATCTCTCCTCCAAGACTCCAGTTTCGCCTGCTCCCGACGGATCGCAAGTGCGGGACTGCACATACTCTGAGCCGACTTCGCCCGCGGGCGTGCAGAATCGCTAAGCTGTCCCTGATGAACTTTGAGATCCTTGCTCGAGAGCTGCTCGTGGTGTTGCGGGGCAAGCGCTCCCAGGTCGCCTGGTCCAGGCGGCTCGGGTACAAGAGCAACGTCGCCTACGCGTGGGAGTCGGGGCGGCGCAGGCCCACGGCAGCCGAGACCCTGAGGGCGGCGCGCAGGTCCGGGGTGGACCTCGACCTGGCGGTGACTCGCTTCTACGGCAATCCGCCTCCTTGGCTCGACGAGACCGACCCGGCGAGCCCGGCGGCCGTAGCGCGTCTGCTGGAGGATCTGCGAGGGAACACCTCTGTGAGCGACCTGGCCCGGCGCGCAGAGCTGTCCCGCTACAGCGTCAGTCGCTGGCTCTCGGGGCAGACCCAGCCGAAGCTGGCGGACTTCCTGCGCCTGGTCGAGGCGGCATCGCTGCGGACCATCGACCTGGTCGCCGTGCTCGTCGATCCGGAGTCGGTGCCAACGGTAGCTCCCATCTGGAAGCGGCTGGAGGCGCGGCGGCGCGCGGGCTTCGAGCTCCCCTGGACCCAGGGCGTCCTGCGCGCGCTCGAGCTGGACGCCTACCTCGCGCTGCCAGGGCACGAGCCCGGCTGGATCGCCTCACAGCTGGGCATCACCCGACAAGAGGAGGATCGCTGCATCCAGTTCCTTCACGAGACTGGCCAGATCGAGCTGGATCGGCACTTTCGCGAGACCGCCTTCGTCTACGCCGTCGACACCCGGCGCGATCCGGAGATCGGTCGTCGCATCAAGGAGCACTGGACGCTGGTCGCTACAGAGCGGATCGCCAGCGGGGCCCCCGGGCAGTTCAGCTACAACGTCTTCACGGTCAGCGAGGCCGACTTCGAGCGGATCCGGCAGATGCACTTGCGCTACTTCCGGGCTCTGAGGGCGGTCGTGGCCGAGTCCGAGCCTGGCGAGAAGGTCTGCGTGGCGAACGTTCAGCTCTTCACGCTCTCCAGCCACTCCTGAATGGCCCGCGCAGCCTCTGCCGGCTCTCGTTGGAGGACGAGGTGGGGGCTGGAGAGCTCGACGACCGTCGTGCTCGGCGCAGCCTTCACCAGGGTGTTCCTCGCGCCCCAGAGGAGCATGTCCCAGCTCGCGTGCAGGTAGAGCACCGGCACCTCGAGAGCCTGTAGTGCCTCCTTCATGTCGACCTCCAGGACCCGCTCGGCGCGTTGCACCAGCAGCGCTCCGGGGACCTCGTTGACCTCGCGGATGATCTCCTCCACGAGCTCCGTCTCAGCCGATGGACCCACGAGGAAGCTCCGCACGATCAGGCCGTTGACCCGGTTCCCCAGCAGGCGCGCCAGGGGCCGCGTCCAGGTCGGGAGAGGCCCCTCCGAGAAGGTCGCCGCGAGGACCAGGCCGACCACTCGGTCTGGCACCGCGGACGCGACGCCGATGCCCACCGGACCGCTGAAGGACTCGGCGACGATGACCAGTTCGCCCTCCGGGAGCTGATCCAGGACGAAGGCGATCAGCCGCTCGTAGCTGAGGTCGTCCAGCGGGTAGGTGACACTCCGGGTCGGAGTCCCGTCGGGCAGCGCTGCGACGAAGTGGGCATAGAGCGCGCCGTTGCCGTGCAGGCCCGGCAGCAAGAGGTAGGTGGCGCTCACGTAGGGCTAGAGGATCGCGGATGCCATCAGGACCAGCCACGCTGCCATGGTCAGGCCGGTCTTCACGATGTTGCCCATCAAGGTCGCCGCGGTGGCCCAGAGCGCTGGCCGGACAGCGTCCTTGGTCGACTTCTTCGCGTCCACGCTGAGCTCACCGATCAGGGCCCCGAGGAAGGTACCCAGCAAGGCTCCGATGAGCGTGCCGAGGATGGGGATCGGGATCAGGAAGGTCAGGAAGAGCCCGCCCAGCACGCCACCGGCGATGGAGCCGATGGCTGCGCGCCGCGACCCCCCGCCTTTCTTTACGCCCAGGGCCGCGGCGCCGAGCTCGAGGCCCTCGCCGAGGAGGGCGAGCAGGACTCCGCCGCCGATCGCCCACCAGCCGAAGGTCACGTGGGTGGTGCTGCCGAAGATCAGCGTGTCGGTGAGCTCCAGGATCAGCGCCAGGCCGAGCATCGCCCAGCCGCCAGGTAAGGAGAAGGCCACCGTGCCGACACAGACGAGCCCGACGAGGGCGAAGAGCACGAGGACAGCGACTTCCACCTTCAGACCATAGTCGCGGAGCTCAGGCTGTCGAGGAACATCACGACGCGGCCCTCCTGCCGCCAGCTGAGGGCGGCGGCGAGGGTCTTCGCCGTGTAGGTGGGCTCCAGGGAGAGCCCATGCTCGCGACCGAGGTCCATGGCGCGGTTGCCGCTCTCGGTCGGCACGCCGTAGCCGCCGCCGAACTCGCTGTGCCAGACACGGAGGCGCTCTCCGTCGACGCGGACACCGAGGCGGCGACCGGCTGAGCGAGCGAGCGCGAGCACGATGCTCCGATTCGCGAAGGCTCGGTCCACGACTCGGACGGCGTGTAGCCGCGTGGACAGTCCGGCCATCTGCAATCCGACCAGCAGTCCGGCGACGGTTCCGCCGCTTCCGAGGGCTGCGAAGAGATCCGTGGGCTCCGGGCACTCCCCACGCTTCACCTGCTGACCCAGCTCCAAGCCGCCCTCGACCCAGCCCAGCGAGCCCAGCGGCGTCGATCCCCCCGCCCAGACGAAGTAGGGCCAGCGGCCGTGACTGCGGTGGACCTTCTCTGCGGCGTCGATGGCCGCGAGGGGGAGGAGGATCTCCTTCGGCACCATCGTGATGCTGGCTGCCTCGAGCTGGAGCCTGCTCCAGTTCTTCTCTACGTGCGGTGTCGAGGGCTGTGGCAAGACCAGCGCGTGCGTGCGGACGCCGAAGCGCTTTCCGTGCAGGGAGCAGGCGAGCAGGTGGTGGCTGCCGGTCGCGCCCAGGGTCAGCATGTCACCGCCGCGGCGGCGCGCCTCTGGCAGCAGGTAGGCCAGCTTGCGGACCTTGTTGCCGCCGTAGAGCGTGTGGGAGCGGTCCTCGCGCTTGGCCCAGATGCCAAGGCCGGTCACTTCCTCTACGGGAGTGGGGAAGTCCCCGACATCATCACGCTCGAAGCTGCCCAGTGACACAGGGCGAGCCTACTCCTCCTTCGCCAGCTCGCGCTCTAGCACCTCGACCATCGCCTCGTGCTCGAAGCGGTTGTTGACGTACTGGATCGTGCCGTCGATCCCGATGATCCAGTCCTGCGGGAAGGCGGCGGTCGGGAAGGCGAACTCCTGCTGGTAGTTCATGATGACCCCCGCGTCGTCGACGAGCACGGGCATCGTCAAGCCGAGGGCGTCGCGGAACTCCTCCAGCACGGACTCGTCCTCCATCCCGATGGCCCAGACCTGGACGCCGCGGTCGGCGTAGACCTGGTAGATGCTCTGGTCGATGTCCGAGACCTCGGACGGGCAGACCGGTCACCAGGTCGCGAAGTAGGCGAGCACGACTGGATGCCCGAGGTGCTCTGACAGCGTGTGGCTGTTGCCCTCGAGGTCGCGGAGCGTGAAGTCGGTGGCGGTGGCGCCGATGTAGCTCCCAGAGTCGACGCCCGAGATGAGCTCCCTCTCCTGCGTTGGGCCGTCCGCGTCGTTGGAGGCCACGCAGAGGGTGGCAGAGAGGTCGTCTCCGCCGCCGTAGGTCAGGCGGATCAGCGCGCTCTGGCCAGAATCCAGCAGGCTCCCGCTGACCTCGACGGTGACCTCGTCGCTGTCGACCGTGGCTCCGGACAGCTCGAGGACGCCGGCTCCGCGATTGGTGACCCGGACCTCGGTCGAGCCGCCCTCTGCGGGGAGCACGATCTCCTGGTCGCTCATGGAGAGTTCGCCGGCCTCTGCCCCCGTCCACTGGAAGCTCGAGAAGTAGTTCCAGTCGCCGACCCAGCCGACATCTCCAGAGGCGCCGATGGCCAGGGCGAACTGCTCGCTGACCTCTCGAGCCAGCCAGGTGGGGTTCGTGGGGTCGGAGATGTCGAAGAGGGCGACGCCCGTGTGGTCGGCGGCCCAGAGGCGCCCATCGGCGGTGTCGGTCATGAGCACCGATCCCCCGGTCTCGACCAGGGCGACCTCGGTGGGCGCGCTGGGGTCGGAGCGCTCGAGCACGCGGACGCCGTAGCCCCCGTTGCTCACGTAGAGGTAGTCCGCCGTGGCCTCGACATGGAGGGTCGCCCCGTCGACCGGGACGGGATCGTGGACGACGGGGTTGCCGGGATCGCTGACATCGATCGGGTAGACGCCGCCTGCGTTGTCGGCCGCGTAGGTCCAGCCCTCGATGATCTCGGAGAGGTCCCAGGTGGTCTCGGGCCCGGCGACGGTGGTCAACAGCTCCGGGTTCTCGGGGTCGGTGAAGTCGTAGGCTCGGACGCCCTCGCCCCGCACGGTCGTGTACAGGATCGGGTCGGACCAGGCGAGCCCCTCGAGTCCGGACTCCAGCACCGGGTTGTGCTGCTGCCAGGTCCCGGCGCTGTCACGGATGGCGACCGTGAGGCCAGTGTCCCGATGCGACAGGGCGAGGATGCCGTCGCCGAGGACCTCGACCCGGTGGTAGCGAGCGTGGTCGTCCTCTTCGGGGAACCACGTGACGAACTCTGGGGCGGAGACATCCGAGATGTCGAAGATGCCCAGCCCGCCTTGACCGACCGCGTAGGCATCGTCCCCGTCCAGGTCCAGATCGACCCACTCGGCGAAGCGCGCTGGTCCCGGCTCGTCCTTGCCCTTCTTGTCGTACCCCATCCACACCAGGGGGTCGTCCGGGAGGTCCGCTGGGGCCTCGCAGCTGGCGGGGAGCGTCGTCCACTCGATCGGCTCGCCGGTGTCGCCGGTGTCATCTCCAGGGAGAGACGTGTCGTCCTCTTCTCGAGAGCCGGGCACGCAGGTGCCTTCGGCGGTCAGCAGCTCGTCTGGGGCGCAAGGGTGGCTGGAGCAGCTCAGGGACAACAGAAGCATGCCCGGAGGATGCCACCGGGGGCACTGGGTTTCGCAGCTCGTAATGCCCGAGACACTCCGATCCGATTCCCTGTCCGGAGGCTACATGCCCGTGTTTCTCGTGCTCCTCGCCGCCTGCGGCTCAGACTCCGGTGATGTCGCCACTGCCACGATCGCCCCTGTCGCGGGTCACATCCGCCTCGCCCCGGTCTCCGAGCCCCTGGTGCTCGGCATCGAGTTCGGCGAGGTCGACCCGAGCGAGGTCCGCGTCGAGTGGTCCCCAGAGGGTGAGGACACAGAGGCTGTCGCCGAGGTCGTCACCGCCGAGAGCGAGGGAGTCGTCGCTGTCGTATCGGACTTCGTCGAAGACGTCGGTGCGCGCTGGAAGGACGACTCGGCGCCCGAGCCCGCCGCGATCGTGGTCGAGGAGGTCGCTGAGGCCGTGGTCGCACCGGAGACGGTCGTCGAAGCACCAAAGGTGGACGTCCTCGCCCAGCTGCTGGGCACCGACCCCCTCGCGGAGATGTCCGTCGACCAGGTCATCCGGCGCTACTCCAGCCAGGCCCAGTACTGCCACGAGACCGCGAAGGAGCGCTACTCCGAGATCGAGGGCCGCGTCAGTGTTGCCTGGACGGTCGAGGCCGGCGTCGTGAAGGACGTCGAGATCCTCGACGACACCACCGGCGATCCCCAGATGGCCGGCTGCGTGGCGCGCAAGGTCAGGTACTGGCGCTTCCCAGCTGGGATGGACGCCGAGGTGGAGCATCCCTTCGTCTTCCAGCGGGCGATCTAGGGTCTCCTGAAGACCAGTCGTACGTCGAGCGCCCCGGCCTCGAAGCGCCCGACCTCGCAGCGAAAGCCCTCTTCGTCCGGCACCAGCCGCACCACCGGACCGAGGCCGCTCGGCACCCAGTGGAAGCCGCCGCCTTCTCGCGGGAGCACCGCGTGGACATCGGCGATGCCCTCGCTGGTGAAGTGGTGCACGACGAGGTCGCCGTCTTCGCCGACACCGTAGAGGCAGAGGTCGCTGTAGCCGTCGATGACCTCTGTGTACTCGATCCATGCCCCGTCGAGGATGGCCCTGACCCGGGCTTCGCCGCGGACGGGGGAGAGGTGCACCACTCCGGTGACGACCCACTCGCCGAGCATGAAGGACAGCGCTTCGAGCTTCTCGAGATGGGGCATGCCGGCTTTGTCGATAATGTGCCCCCATGCCGCGCGCCCCAATGCTTCTGTTGCTCGCCGGAGCCGCCCTCGCTGCAGATCATCGTGGCTGGACCGAGGGCACGCCGGCGGCGGGTACGGGGGCCCTGCTGGCGCCGCGGGATCCGATCCCTGTCGAGCTGCCCGCCTGGGTCGTCGAGCGGGTCGCGGGGCCCACCTTCGTCTACTACTTCTCTCCAGCCTGCCCCCACTGCCAGGCCACTATCGGCGAGGTCGTCGAGCTCTCGGCGAAGACCCCGGGCGTGAGCTTCATCGGCATCTCGACCGGGCGCGCGACCGAGGAAGAGGTCAGCCGGTTCAAGGCAGACAACGGCGTCGAGTTCGACATCCTGATCGACCAGCCCCAGGGCTTCGCCTACTCCCTGGGCGCTCGCTCGACGCCGACGGTCCTGGTCCTCGAGCCCGCAGGGTCCGGCGTGGTCGCCACGGACTACTACGGACCCTGGGTCCAGGGGAACTCGCTCTTGTTCCAGATGCGGAGAACCCCGGAGATGGCCTTCGCGATGTTCGAGGAGGACGTGTACCAGGGGGACTCCGTCTGCGGCGCCTGCCACACGGAGGAGGCTCGCAGCCTCTCGCTCACCCACCACGCCATCGCCTACCAGACCATCTACATGCACGACGACCAGGACGACCCGGAGTGCGTCGCCTGCCACGTCACCGGGCTCGGCGCCCAGAGCGGCTTCCAGCTCGGCGAGCACGACAGCATCCTCGCCGGGGTCGGGTGCGAGGCCTGCCATTCCCCGGGCGGTCCCCACGATGGCGCGGTCGTCGACCCCCGGACCGCCTGCGTCGCCTGCCACGACGCGGAGCACAGCATCGCGTTCTCGGTCGAGAAGGGCCTCCCCCACATCGACCACTTCAGGGCGAACGCAATGACCGATGCCCAGCTCCACGCTCGGTGGATGGAGCTCGCCACGGGCGAAGCCGCCCGGCCGCTGTTGGCCTTTCCGGAGGGCAGGAACCTGGGCCCGTCAGCCTGTGTGTCCTGCCACGAATCAGAGGTCGCCGCCTGGGAGGAGTCCAGCCACGGCGAGGCCATCGAGTCGCTCTCGCGCAAGGAGCGGAGACAGCTCGACTGCGTGCGCTGCCACGGGACCCCGTCCTCCAGCGGCGCGCCGCCTGCCAGCGTCGAGGACTACAGCGCCGGTGTCGGCTGCGAGAGCTGCCATGGGCCGGGAGAGGCCCACGTGGAGGCGCCGTCCTCGTCGAACATCCAGGGCCTGGGCGAGAGCTGCGCGGAGTGCGTCATACAAGCGGTCTGTACGAGCTGCCACGACAAGGAGTGGGACGCCGCCTGGAGCCTGGAGGCACGCATGGAGTCCATCAAGGGCCACAAGTGACGGCGCTCGAGCTGCTGCTCCTGGCATTGGTCGGACTGGTCGCCGGCACGGTCAACACGATCGCAGGGGGTGGTTCGTTCATCACGCTCGCGGCGATGCTGTGGATGGGGCTGCCCCCGGTCGTCGCGAACGCCACGAACCGGGTCGGGGTCGTGGTGCAGTCGGGCGCGGCCACCGTCCAGTTCCACCGCGAGGGCCAGCTCCAGACCGGGGGCCTCGTGGCGGGGGGTGTCGCCGCTTGCGCGGGCGCGCTGATCGGCGCCTGGGTCTCCCTCGAGCTCGACGAGGAGCTCTTCGAGCGGCTCATCGGTGTGATCATGCTGGCCTTCGTGCCGGTCCTGCTCCTGCGCCCGAAGCGGTGGCTCCAGGGTGCAGAGAAGGCTGCTCGTCCCTGGCTCCTCGTCCCGGCGCTCTTTGCGCTGGGCGTCTATGGTGGGCTGCTGCAGGCCGGCGTCGGCATCTTCCTGCTCGCGGCGCTGGTGCTGCTCGGGGGACACGACCTGGTGAGGGCCAACGCCCGCAAGGCCCTCGTCGTGATGCTCTTCACGATCCCGGCGCTGCTGCTGTTCGTGTGGCAGGACCAGGTCTTGTGGCTCGCCGCCATCGTGCTGTCCCTCGGCTCCGCCCTCGGCGGCTGGCTGGGCACGAAGCTCACGGTGAGGTGGGGCCCTGGCTTCGTCCGAGTCGTGCTGATCCTGGTGATCGCGGTGAGCGCTGTCCGGCTGTTGCTCTGAACCCGCGAACGCTGCTCTGGCGAGATAGGCTCGATGGATGGTGCTCGCCCTCCTGCTGGCCTGCGCGAAGGACGCGCCCGATGCAGAGCGGTGGCTTGAGCTGGGTGCTGGGCTGGACAGCTACGCGACCCTGGACGCCAGCGACGAGGTGGAGATCGTGTTGGGACCGCAGGGCGGGTACATGATCGCCCTGGCGCTGCAAGCCGTCGGGGTGGAGGGCGGCGACCCGCTGGACCCGACGGTCCCGGACAATCCCCGCACGACCTTCCAGTCCTACCTCCCCTCCCAGCCGGACGCGATCGGCAGCATCACCGTGGCGCTGGGCCTGACCCGGGTCGACGACGAGGTCCACGAGCTCGTCGGTGTGTGGCTGATCTTCAACCCCGAGCTCCCGCTGGAGGACTACTTCGACCAGGAGATCGCCGTCACGGTGGACATCGTGGACGAGGCAGGCAGCCTTCACGACGAGGAGACCGTCCTCGCCGTGTGGCCCGGTGACTCAGGGCTCTGAGACCTCGACGTCGACCCAGGTGTAGTAGTCCGGGGCGTTCACGACGATGCCAAGCTGTCCGCCCGTGAGGTTCGTGACCCTCATCAGCAGGAAGTCGTCCGGGCCGGGTTCGCCCGCGGCAGCTGGCGCGGACCAGCAGGCCTCGAAGGGCACGTAGCCCTGCTCTCCCTCCTCCTCGTCGTCGATGGAGAACATCTCGATGAGCTCGTCGTCGCGAACCAGGAAGAGCTCGTAGCGCGCCACCAGGCCGGGCTCGTCGACGCGGGCGATGTGGACGGACACCAACCCGGTGATGGGGTCGAGCACGGGGTAGGTCCACTCGACGAGGGCCCCGGCGCTGAGCAGGAAGTGATCCCCGGTCGCGATGTCCGTGCGGTGCTCGTCGATCCCGTAGCGTCCGTCTGCATCCGGCGTGGCCGAGCCTCCCTGGACATAGAGCCGGTGCCAGCCGGTTCCTTCCAGGGCGTCTGCCGGGCTCTTCTCGTAGACCAGGGGCAGCTCGCACTCGGCGGGCTCCGGAGGCGCAGACAAGTCCGGATCCGTCCTGCAGCCGGGCGAAAGCGAGAGTAGGATTCCGACCAAGCGATCACCTATCCGTCTGGTGCCGAAGAGGCCTCATGAAACCAAGCCGCCGGCACCTGCTCGCGGGTAGCGCCAGCCTCGCCGCGCTCAGCGCCGTGGGCTGCAAGTCCCCAGACTCCCCGCCGGTCACAGACAGCGCCGGCGACTCCACCACGATCGACACCGGCCCGCTGCCCGACCTCGGCGAGCCAGAGGTCGGCTCGGAGCTGTGGCAGACGATGGCGGCCTACGTGCGCGCCAGCGCCGACGGTGAGATCGGCGGCCGCGTGAACCTCTTCAACCCCGCCGCGGTGCCTCATCGCGTCGTGGTCCAGGTCTTCACGCTCTACGGCCAGCTCGTGGCGCGAGAGGAGATCTCCGCCCTCGGCGCCGAGCTCTCCGACCACGTCGAGCTGCACGACCTGCTCGAGCGGAACGATGTGCCGCTGCCCTTCGAGGGCCACCTCTGGGTGGGGGCGACCCCCGAGTCCGGCAGGAGCTTCATGGGCCTGCAGGGCATCATCTTCGACTGGTACGGGCCCGCGCACATCGCCTCCGTCCACGGTATGCGGGATTTCGGCAACTCCAACTCCGACTCCAGCTGGTCGGACCTCATCCTGCCCAAGGTGATCAGCACCGAGCGCTACGTCTCCCGGGTCGCCATCGTGAACGCGACCGCTGACGGCGTCTCAGAGGGACTCAACGCGCGGCCGCAGGTGATCATCAGGGACGACGAGGGCGAGGAGCTCGTCAACTTGGAGCTCGATGAGCTCCCGCCCTACTGCGCGACGATCTTCACGGTGGACGAGCTGCCTGGCGGCGACGCGCTGTCCATCGGCAGCATCCAGATCCTCGAGCCGGAGGCCGGGCTCGTCGCCATGGCCTTCCTCGTCGATCGCGACAACGACGGCTTCGTCTCGGCGGATCACTTCTTCGACCGCCACTTCGTCACCCACCTCGCCGGCTTCGTCGGCTGAAAGGAGCGAACATGGCTGATGCCGTGACCCTGGCCCGCTTCTGGCAGCTCTACGAGTCCGGGTACCTGCCCTCGGTAGGCTCGTGGGTGCAGGTGGCGCCTGACTCGGACCTCACCACGGTGCTCAACGCCTTCAACTCCCTCGGCGAACAGCAGCTGGAGATCTTCCTCATCGACCAGTCCGGGAGCACGGTGGTCTGGCACGTGCCGGACCCGCTGGCGACCAACAAGACGCTTCGGATCGACCTCGAGACGATCATCCCGGCTGAGTCCCTGCCATTCGAGGGTGCGGTCTGGGTCTGGGCCCTCGGCGACAGCTCTGAGGGCAGCATCGGCCTGCAGGCCATCGACCTGGACTTCGTGGATCGGACCCGCCCAGAGGGCCACAGCGCCGGCAGCGTGCACATCGTCTTCGACTTCATCAACACGCTGTCGATGGGTCCCTTCATGGACTACGTCTCGCCGCGGGTGCTGGTCGACGCGACCCCCGAGGGGAGCCAGCGGTACCAGAACTACCTGGGCGTGGCGCACATCCCGCTGGAGCTGGGGACCGCAGGCATGGAGCTCGAGATCTCCCTCACGAACGAGGCCGGCGAGACCCAGACCGCGGATCCGATCGAGCTGGAATCGATGGGTTCGTGGTTCGGTAGCCTGGAGGCGCTGTTCCCCGGGATGCCGGAGTTCCTGGCCCGTGACGGAGAGGACCGCGGCTACGGCACCGTCAACGTGCGCGAGGCCAACGGACGAACGACGGGGCTGGCAGGCATGTTGAAGGTGGTCGATGTCGTCAACAGCTCGCTGATGGTCAACCACCTCAACGATCGCAACTTCGCGCGGCCGGCCATGAAGGAAGACTGAGGGTCGGACCGCGTGACATCGCCGAGGCTCCTCGCTTCTCTCCTGCAACCGAGGAGTCGAGATGCCGCGTGTCGCCGTCGTTGGGACCGGGCCCGCCGGGCTTGCTGCCGCAGAGCGCCTGGCCGAAGAGGGCCTGGAGGTCACGCTCTTCACGCTGGGGCACCACCTCGACGGCAAGGCATGCAGCTGGGAGATCGAGGGCGGGCGCACCGTCGAGCACGGACAGCACGTGCTCCTGGGCTTCTACGAGGAGCTGCCGGCGCTGTTGGCCAGGGCGGGCGTCGACGCTCGCGAGACCACCGTCTCGAACCGGGGCCACTACCGGATCTTCGAGGATCGGGACGGCGAGGCCCACCACCTCTACCTGGGGGAGTGCTCCCCGGGATCCCTGGTTCGAGGTCTCCGGTACACGGGCTTCACCGCCGCGGAGCTAGCGAAGTTCTCGGTGTTCTTCGCCTCTGTCGCGCCCTCTGTGATGCTCGGCGTCCCCGAGGCCTGGTACGACATCTGTCTCTCCGCCTGGGCCCTGCAGAGGGGCTTTCCCCTCAGCCTGGTGACCACCAACGCCTTCCGGTCGAGCCGCGAGGCCCAGCTCAACTGGCCAGGGGAGATCTCGGCCTACTCGATGCTCAAGACCCTCCGCATCGTCGGGCGGGACTACACCAACGCAGAGGCCTGCATCCCGGCCGGCGGCATGAGCGCCATCTGGTGGGAGCCCATCGCCCGCCGCATCGAGGCCCTTGGTGGCGAGCTCCGCCGGTACTCCAAGCTGGTCGGCATCGAGCACGACGACGGACGCCTGTCGGGCCTCACCTTCGCCTCGCCTCGGCCGCACGCCCCCGGCCAGCGCTACGTCGAGGGGACCATCCCCACGGTGCCCGGGAGCGAGTGGACAGAGGGGGGACTGGACGGCGCCGTGCTGACGCTCCCTGCGCCAGCCTTGCAGGAGGTCCTCGATCGAGACCCCGTCCTGCCCCACCTGCCCGAGCTGCGAGGCATCGCGCGGCTGAAGACCATCGCGCCTTTGGGCCTGCACGTCTGGCACCGGAACGCGGTCACGGAAGGACCCCTCCATCGGGGCCGCCCTGCACTTCGTCGGCCAGGAGACCTGCTTCGATGGCCTCACCCTCACCTTCGGTCCCAGCCTGCTGCCGGTGGAGACCCGCTGGTGGACCGTGGGCCTGGCCGTGATGCCAGAGCTGGTCGTCCCCCTTCGACGGAGAGCCTGGATGGACCGAGTGGGGTGTGGGCTTCACCGGCAGGCTGTAGACCTGGCTCAGGTGTCGTCGTCGTCGTTGCAGTTGGAGTCGATGCCGTCTCCGGGGGTCTCTTCGGCGTCAGGATGGATGTTGGCGTCCTCGTCGTTGCAGTCCTCGTTCGAGTCGTAGCCGTCGCCGTCCTCGTCCACCCGCCCGGTCTCGGCCACGCCATAGAGCGCCACCACGTCGCCGCCGGTGTCCTTGTCGCCGCACGCCGCCAGGGCGAGGCCCAGGACCACCGCCACGCCCGGCAGGCGTGGATCGATGCTCCGGATGGAGACCCCACAGTGAGGGCAGCGGGGCTCGCTCTTCCGGTAGAAGCAGGCGCAGGAAGGACAGGGCAGCATCTGGGACATGGCGACAGCATGCCACCGCCCGACGGGCTGGTCAATCGAGTGGGAGGTCTTCGACGATCAGCTCGAAGCGACCGTGGTCGAAGGGGGCGCCGGTGGCCTGCTCGCAGCGCACCAGGCGCTCGCGCCGGCCCTGCCTCGCCAGCTCTGTGACCCGGTGGTAGCAGAAGGGGTTGTTGCCCCGGCGGCCAAGGACGGAGGTGCTCGTGGAGGGGCAGCCGGCCAGGCACACATCGCCGTAGTAGCAGCTGCCGCAGAAGCCCCAGAGCTGGCTCTGGTCCCGAGATCGGCAAGCCAGCACCGAGGGATCCTGCTCCCAGATCTGGCGCAGGGAGAGCTCGGAGAGCCGGCCGGTGCAGTAGTCCTCTGTGGGCATCGACAGGCAGGGCTTGACCTTGCCGTCGCTCTCCAGGCCGATCACCCAAGTGCCCCCCTTGCAGCCAGGCCAGTGGGTGGCGCTGCCTCCCGGACGCGAGCGCAGCACGACCTCGTGGGGCCCGAAGTAGCCCACGTTGTCCCCGGCGAAGATGTCGAAGGGAGGACGGCCTGGCAGCTCGGGAGATCCCAGCTGGATGGCGGCGAGGCTGTCGATGACGGGCACGACCTCCCAGGGCTGCAGGAGCCAGTCGGGCGCGTCCGCCGCCCTGCCCATCGGCGAGGTCAGCTGGACCTGCCAGCCGTCCACGCCGTGGGCCCGCAGGAGCTCGGCCAGCTCCGGCAGCTGGTGCATGTTCAGGCGGTTCACCTGGGTATTGGCCGACACGGGGAGCCCCGCGGCCACCCCCGCGTCGAGGGCGCCGAGGGCCAGGTCGAAGCCGCCCGCCACCCTCCGCATGCGCTCGTGGGCGTCCCGCAGCCCGTCCACCGAGACCGCCAGCTGCCCGAGCCCGGCGGTCGCGAGGCGATGGGCCATGGCCAGGTCCAGGGCCCGACCGCCGGTGAGCACCGAGACGAAGACCCCGGCGTTCACCAGCCCCTCGATGATGAGCTCCAGGTCCTCTCGCAGGTAGGCCTCGCCCCCGATGAGGGTGACCTCGCGGCAGCCCAGCTCGGCCAGCTCGGCCACCACCTCCAGCGTCGCCGCCGTGTCCAACTCCCCGGGCTCCGGCAGCCCGGCGCGACTGCCGCAGTGGGCGCAGGCCTGGTCGCAGCGACGGGTCAGCTCCCACACGGCGTAGACAGGCACGGTCTGGGGCTGGCCGGGTCCTGGCCGCCGGCGGCTGCTGGGCATCGTCGGCTACTCCGCCAGCTTGCGCAGGCGACCCTCGAGGGCCTCGATGTCCTCTTCGGAGAGGGCGCCGCGTAGGACCTCGACCACCTCTCCCGCCTTGTCCATGACGTAGCTGGTGGGCATCGCAGCCGGATCGAAGAGGCCCACCACCGCGCCATCCGGATCCAGGCCCACCAGGAGCGACAGCTCCAAGCGCTTGATCGTCGCGTCGACCGGGGGACGACGGCGATCGATGTTGATGGTGATGACCTGGGCGTCGCTGCCTTCGAGGCGCTCGCTCAGGGCGTCCAGCATCGGCAGCTCCGCGAGGCACGGAGCACACCAGGTCGCCCAGAAGTTCAGGAGTGTGGCCTTGCCCTCCAGCTGGGAACGACCGAGCTGGGCGTCTGCCGTCGTTGGCAGGAGGAAGGCAGGCGCGTCGCTCCCGACGGCGGTGGCCGCGTGAGCGGGGCCCAGGAAGAGCAGCAGGCAGCCCATCAGTAGACCCACGCCGTCGACGTCCCCCCCGTGCCGCTGTCGACGCCGTCGCTGGGGGTCACCGTCAAGGTCCACTGCTGGCCTGTGTGCACGTCCTCTCCAGGCACCTCTGTGCCGGTCCCGTAGGCCGCGCCGTCCACCGTCCAGGCCACCGTGTAGGTGATCGCGTCGCCGTCCGCGTCGACGGACGCGGTGTCGATCATGGCGATGAGGGTGGTGCCCTCCCTGGGGTTGGTGGGGTCGATCCACACCGTGGGAGCCGTGGGCGCGGTGTTGGCCACCTCGACCTCGTCGCTCGCGACCGTCTCGCCGACCCCCTGGTCGTCGCTGACGGTCAGCTCACAGGACACGAGCTGCGCGCGCACCACCGAGCCTGCCGCGAGGATCTCGCCCTCGGCTGCCGCCACTCCATCGATCGTCCAGACGATCTCTGTGCTCAGCTCGTCGTCGTCGGCATCGTCCTCTCCCAGCCCGATGCAGGTTGCCTCCGTCTCGGCGGTGAGCGGCTGGGGTGTGATCACTGCGGCGCCGAAGGTCGGCGGTGTGTTCGAGATCCCGACACCTGCCCACGCCTCGGCCCGGGCCTGGCTCCCGTCGACGGTCGCCGCCCTGCAGAGCCACTGCTCGTCGCGGGTGGTCTGGTCCGGGTCCACGCTGGAGCTGTCGGAGTCCTCTACCTCCACCCCGTCTCGGAACCAGGTGTACATGACCTCCAGCTGCTCGCCGTCGGGGTCCGCCAGCTCGACGGTGGCATCCAGGGTGTCAGAGGTGGTGGGCTGCTCGGGAGAGAGCGTGAGGCTGATCTCCGGGCCCTCGTTGGCGATCTGCACGTCGTCGAGGACCTCGTCGCTGACCAGTTCGCCAGCTCGCGCCGTGACGCTGAGGCTCCAGGTCTCTCCCACCGAGGTGAAGGAGGCGGGCACGGCCGCCGCGTCGTCCAGCTCTGGGACCGGCTCCCCGTCCACGCTCCAGCGCAGCGTCAGCTCGGGTGAGGCGCTCTCGGAGCTCTCCCCCGGGACCAGGACCAGGGCCAGGAGGTCCGCCGCGCTGCCAGGTGCCTGGGGCTGGATCGACACCACCGGCGCGGTGATCCAGGCGGGCTCCTCTGGCGTCGTGGAGGGTCGACCCCAGTCCTGATCGCAGGCGGGCAGCAGCAGGAGCCCCAACATCAGGAGCCCACCAGGACGACGGCGGTCGTCACGGGCTCGCCCTCTGTGCGCCCGTCGTAGGGGGTGACGACGCAGTAGACGGTCTCGGCGCCGGCGTAGTCGTCCAGGTCCAGGCTCGACAGGCTCCCAGGCACCGCGTCGTCGTCCACGTGCCAAGCATAGCGGAAAGCAGCCGGATCGTCGTCCGCGTCCTCCCAGCCGGTCGTGGACACCGACAACATGTTGTCTTCGACCTCGATCGTCGCGCTGGCGACCGAGGGTGCGGCGTTGTCGATCACCGCGTACTGCTTCAGCTCCTCGCCCACCTCCTCGCCGTCATCGGGGGTGACGCTGACCTCGACGAGCTGATCTCGCAGCGCCAGGCCAGCCGGCAGCGAGGACGAGATCTGGGTCTCCAGCGCCGCGCCGTCCACCGCCCACTGGTAGGCGAGGCTGACGGGATCGCCGTCCTCGTCCGAGGTCGTGACCTGGGCGATCAGCGGCTGGGTGACATCCCCACTCTCGAGCACCACGTCGTCCACGACCGGGGGGGTGTTGACGATGAGCACCTTGGCGCTCAGCGGCGGCTCTCGGGGGCCGTCCAGCTCTGGGGTGACGACCACCCTCCAGCTCTCGCCCTTCTGGGTCTGGTCCGCTGGGATCACCAGGCCCTCCAGGCCCACGATCTCCTCGTTGTCCCGGAACCAGGCGGTGGAGATGGCGGAGGTGTTGTCGCTGGTGGTGACCCCTACGAGCAGATCATCTGCCGTCTGCGGTCGATCGGGGCTGAGCACGACCTCGATGACGCCTCCGGTGTCCTGCTGGGGTTCGCCAGCCTCGCCACCTCCCGGGACATCACAGGCGGCGAGCAGGACGAGGGCGAGGAACTCAGAACGCACTGGTCACTCCGAAGCGACCCACGTGGGCGACGAAGGACCAGTCGTCGTGGGTCTGGAGATAGTAGTCGTATGCCAGGTGGACGGAGAGCTGGGTGAGGCGCTCTGGATCGAGGCGCGAGCGCACTGGCTCGAGGTCGACCACGGCCTGGGTCCCCCAGAGCTGGCTCACCATGGCGTCGTACTTGTAGTCCAGGCTGAGGTAGGTGAGCTGGCGGGCCTCGGCCGCGGTGTAGCTGTCCTGGTGGAAGTCCGACGCGGTCTGCACGTAGTGCCTGTAGCGGAGTCCCAGGATGACCAGCTCGCCGACGTGCTGGTTGTAGGCGAGCTCGGCGGTCACCGAGCGGATCCCCCAGTCGTCCCGGTAGAGCCTCACGAAGGGGTGGAGGGCCCCCCGGATCGGCACCCACTGGTCCACTCGCAGCGAGGCGGCCTCTCGGAAGCGGCGCTCGGGGTGGGTCTCCATGACGTAGACCGGACTCTGTTCGGCGTGGGAGACGATGTCCGAGTAGTAGGGGCTGGCCTGGTAGCCACGCACCCAGGTGGGGCTGTAGCTCAGGGTCAGCACCGTTCCGCGCGTGAGGACCTGGGCGAAGGTGAAGCGCCAGGCGTCGGTGTCCTTGCGGAGTGACTCCGTGCCGGCCTGGCCCAGGCGCAAGGGCTCGATGGTGTCGAAGCTGTGGTACCAGTAGGCATCCAGGGTGGTGCAGCGCTGGGCGAAGTCGCGGCTGAGACCGCCCCCCACCGTCGTCGAGCCGTAGTCGGGCTCCACGCTGCGCTCCAAGAGCATCGAGCCCCGCTGTGCCCCGCGGTCGTAGCCCACGCCCAGGCTGCCGGCGCGGCGGGTCTCCTCGCCCATCTCCGGGCTCGCCGAGCTCATGCCGTCGATGCGTCGGGATGCGGAGGAGATCACGTCCACGAAGGCTCTGCCGGTCACCGCCACCGTGTCGGAGACGTCCATCGAAGCGTTGGCAACGGGAGTGGACACCAGGGTGCCAAGGGAGTCGGTGTAGAGGTGGCCCGAGACCATCACCCGTTCATCCGCAGCCGCCACCCCGACCAGGGCGGCACCGAGCAGGGCGAGGCTCAGTTGCAACCGCAGCCCCCGCCGGCGACCGCGTAGCCGCCAGCGCTGCCTTCACGCGTGCAGATGAAGTGCTGCTCGAGGAAGAGGGACTCGGGGATCAGCTCCGGCTGCATGACCGGGTCGGCCAACAGCTCCCGCTCATAGGACCGCACGGTGGCGCAGCCGCTCAGCAGCAGCACCAGCAGGACCTTCAAGAGTGTCTTCATGGGCACCTCAGTTGTCCAGCGCTCCCTGGTCGATCCAGGTAGCGATGTCCGCGCTCTCGTCCGTGGTGAACCAGCCGCTGGCGTGGTGATTCCCCTTCGTGACGAGGGCGCTCGTGGAGCTGCTGTAGGGGGTGACTGTGCCGCTGGACATGACCAGATCGTAGGAGCTCACGTCGAGGTCGCCGTCGATCCTCTCGTCACCGTGGCAGCTGTGACAGCTGGCGATCAAGATGGGCAGGACGGTGTCGTTGAAGGAGGTCGGGGGCCAGGTGGTGGCCGAGAGCTCCACGACGTTGTCGTCCTCGTTGCCGTCGGCGTCCTCTGCTCGCACCACCAGGTACCAGGTGCTGCCGTAGTCCAGGTCTTCGAACTCCGCCGAGGTCTCTCCGGGCGCCGTCGTGGACTCGGGCACCGAGAAGTCCTGCCCACCGGCGACATCTGAGAGGTAGAGGCGGTAGATCAGCTCGGATCGCGGCGTGGAGTCGTCCGAGGCCGCGGACCAGCTGGCCTGCAGGGCCGTCTCGCTGGTGGCCTCCAGCGACTCCACCCCGGCGAAGACCGGAGGCCCCTCGCCGCCGCCGCCCGCGACTCCGAAGAAGATGCTCTCGGACTCCGTGCGCGTGTTTCCGCTGAGGTCCGCCAGCCCGGCGCCGAGCCCGAGCTCGCAGAAGCTGCCCGAGGGGAGGGGGGCGAACAGCTGCAGCTCGATGGCGACGAGCTCGCTGTCGTAGCTGGGCAACAGCTGCTGATCGGCCCCGCTGCAGCTCAGGGTGATCAGCTCGGCGTCGAAGCTGCGCAGGTCCGGGGCCTCGGACAGGGCCAGTCGTGGCTGGGTGTCGGGGTCGTTGTCCGTGCTCCCGTCCCCGGGGGTCGTGCCGGTGATCCGAGGGGGTTGGCGGTCTTCAGCCGTGCCGATGGTGAGGCCCCACGATGGGACCTGCGCCTCGTTTCCGCTCAGATCCGTGGGGGTCGTGTCCAATCTCAGCAGCACCTGCTCCCCCGCTGGCAGGCCCTCGTCCGCGCTCCAGGTCAGCGTTCGCCCGTCTTCGTGCAGCTCCAGCTCTCCGAGCACCACGACGCTGTCGTACTCGACGAGCAGCCCCTCGGCGCTCAGGGAGTCGGGGTCGAGCTCCTCGTCGAAGCGAAGCTGTACCGCGGAGCCGGGCGGGACCCGCCGGGTGTCGGGGGTGGGCAGGATGGCCTCGGCCTCGGGCGCGGTGTGATCGGGCCAGGTCTGGAAGACCAGCAGGGTGGGGCCTTCCTGCGCAGCGCCGCCCTCGCTGCGGAGCCCCTCGAGCCACAGCGCGCAGCTGCGACCTTCGGTCAAGGGCAGGCGGGGCTCCAGCTCGATCATGGCCTCTTCGCTGTCGTAGGAGACCGCGGCTCCCAGTGGGGCGCAGGTGGTGTCGAGCGAGGCGCTGTCCTCGCTGACGCTGGAGGCCTGAAGCGGGGCACGGAACCAGACCTGTAGCAGCCGCTCGGGGTCGACTCCGCTCTCTCCGCTGGCGGGGCTGGAGTCCAGCACCCGGGGGCCTCGATCCCCTCCGGTCTGGAAGTCGATGCGCTGCTGGGACGCCAGGTGGTTTCCTGCCAGGTCCCGCAGGGCGCGCTCCAGCACCAGGGTGTACCCGGCCCCTTCCTGCAGCTCCTCCAGGGGTCGCAGGTAGAGCCGGGAGTCCTGCTCCGAGGCGATGATGGCGAGCTCCACGCTGCCCTCGTCCCCCTCCAGGTGCAGGCTGGCCGCGGAGAGACCGGCGACATCCAGCGGCTCTGACAGCAGGATCTCGAAGGCGCCGAGCGTGTCGACTCCCTCCGCCTGGTCCGCCGGGGTCGACAGCAGGACCTCTGGAGGGATGTGGTCCGTCGCCACGAGCGCGCCGAGGGCGCCCTGGTCGCCGCCGGGCCGGTGACAGAGGTTGCAGTCCGCGGTCGCCGGTAGCTGGTGGTCCGCTGAGCGCTGGTCTCCCAGCTGGAAGGTCACCGCACCCGCCGGGAGGCGCTCGAGGCTGTAGAAGAGCCCGAGCTCGGTGCTGGTCGCCAGGAAAGTGGTGCGGCCCGAGCTGTCGGTGAGTCTCAGCTCCGCGTCGGCCAGCGGCGAGCCTGCCTCCAGGTCCGTGAAGACCGTCCCGGAGGCGGTGAAGCCAGGGTGGCAGGCCGCGCTGCTGCAGCTGGGCGTGCCAGCGTGCACGGCGTCGAGGTCGGCGTTGCTTCCAGCGCTCAGGTCGCAACCCGCGGCGAGTACGAGCAGGGCTGGGAGCATCGGCTCAGTATAGTGATCCGCCATGGTCTCCCCTCGATCCATCGGCAGGTGGGTCCTGCCCGCCTCGGCGCTGCTGCTGACCGCCGCGGCGCCTCCCGTGGACGACGAGGCGATGGTCCACGCGCAGCGGGAGCTGATGGGCACCGGCTTCCAGGTCCGGATCCCCGTCACGGAGCAGACCCGCCTGGAGGCGGAGCGGGTCGCCGAGCTTGCCCTGGACGAGGTCGCCCGCATCGAGCGCCTGGTCTCCAGCTGGCTGGCCGACAGCCAGCTCTCAGAGGTCAACCGCCGCGCTGGAGGGACCCCTGTGCCGGTGGACGCCGAGCTCCTTGGCCTGGTCCGGCGGGCCTTGGAGATCTGCAACCAGACCGGTGGGCTCTTCGACATCACCTATCGGCCGCTGGCGGCCGTCTGGGAGCTGTCGGCCGAGCCCTTCGTCCTGCCCGAGCCAGCCCTGGTCGCCGCTGCCCGCGACAAGGTCGACTGCAGCAAGGTCGAGGTGGACGAGGGAGCCTCGACCCTGCGCCTGGCAGAGGAGGGCATGTCCATCGGCCTGGGCGGCATCGCGAAGGGCTACGCGGTCGATCGGGCCTCTGCGTTGCTCTGGAGTGAGGGCTTCATCGACAGCCTCGTGGATGGGGGCGGGGACGTCCTCGCCCGAGGCAGACCCGCAGACCGCAGCTGGCTCGTGGGTGTGCAGCATCCCCGGGAGCCGCTGGGCACGCCGCTGGCCCAGGTCGCGCTGGAGGATCGGGCTCTGGTGACCTCTGGCGACTACCTGCGCTTCGCCATGCACGAGGGCACCCGCTACCACCACATCCTGGATCCCCGCACGGGCCAGCCGGCTCGCGGGTTGATCTCGGTGAGCGTCCTCGACGCCTCTGCCGAGCGCGCCGACGCCCTGGCCACGGCCCTGTTCGTGGCGGGGCCGGAGGGGGCCCTCGAGCTCCTCGGGCAGCTCCCGGAGGTGGACGCGCTGTTGGTGATCGAGGGGGGCGAGCTCTCGATGACCGAGGGCTTCGCGGCGACGATGCAGTGAGTCGCTACGCCGCTCTGCGCGACTCGCTCGAGAGGTCTACGACAAGGGCGAAGGGACCTTGGGCCGCCTCCAGGGATCGAAGCTCCGAGGCCGAGCTCAGCTCGAAGACCTCGTAGCCCTGCTTCTGGAGACGAAGTCGTGAGATCGCCCGCTGGCTCGCCAGGGGGTGGACGACACAAGCTCGCTTCTGAGGCGGCTGCACGAGCCGCAGGACGCGTTGGATCATTCTGGGTGCGCTCCGGGGAAGGGCCTCTTGGCTCGGGTTCCTCCAGTGATGGAAGCGGAATCCGCGGTCGTTGACGTTAGGGTGGTGAGGTGATCTGGCTGTTGCTGGCCTGCAAGGGCGATCCGACGCAGGACTCTCAGGGAGGCCTCGAGCCGATCTGCGTGGACGACGCCAGCTGGAGCGCCGGGACCCGGGCCTTCACCAACGCGACCGAGTCCTGGGAGCTCGACAGCCTCGCCGCGACCGGCATCCGCATCAGCGCCGTCGACTTCGACGGAGACGGGTGGACCGACCTCGTCGTGCGCGGGGGCCACGGCGTCGACTCGTCCTCCAGGAACACCTGGCTCCTGCGGAACACGGGCGAGAGGTCCTTCGAGGACGTCACCGGGGAGCTGCCGAGCCGCTCTGGGGCAGTTCGGGAAGGCGCCAACTGGGTCTTTGCGGACGTCGACGGTGACGGCGATCTCGACGCCTTCTCCGGGCTCGCCGACTCCGATGGGTCTCTGGAGCCCGAGACCAGCGAGATCCTGTTGAACGACGGGACCGGTGTCTTCAGCCTCGGCTCAGAGGACCTCGAGCTGCGGCGAGGCAGCGGAGACATGCCCTACGGCGCCGCCTTTGCGGACGTCGACGGGGACGGACACGTCGACCTCTGGGTCACCGAGTACCCCAGCTCCAACTACCAGACCGACCGCTTCTATGCGGGGGACGGGGCTGGCGGCTTCACCGACCTCACGAAGGACCGCGGGCTCAAGACCATCGCCTGGAGCGCCGTGAGCGACCTCAACGCCGGCCTCGGTCACAGCGTCGCCTGGTCCGCGCTCGCCTGCGACCTCGACGACGACGGCCGCCCCGAGCTGCTCGCCTCCAGCTATGGCCGAGCGCCCAACCACCTCTGGCACAACGACGGCACCGGCCACTTCGAGAACGTCTCGGTCTCCAGCGGCTACGCCTACGACGAGCGCACCGACTGGAGCGACAACGAGTCGGCTCGATGCTGGTGCAAGCTGCATCCCGACGACGATGACTGCGAGGGCGTGCCCGAGCCGGAGCGGATCGCCTGCAACACCGACAGCGACGCCTTCCGGTGGAGCCACTCCAGCGATCGCGAGGCCTACCGGCTGGGGGGCAACAGCGGGGCCACGATGTGCGGCGACGTGGACAACGACGGCCTCGCCGATCTCCTCACCACCGAGATCGTGCACTGGGACGGGGGCTCCAGCTCGGACCCGGCCGAGCTGCTGTTCAACGCTGGTGACGTGGTCTTCGAGCGGCCTGGCAACGAGGTGACGGGGCTGGTCCGCGAGCACGACCGGGTCGACTGGAACGACGGGGACATCACGGGCTCGCTCTTCGACTTCGACAACGACGGCTGGCTCGACGTCTACATCGGAGACAGCGACTACCCGGACAGCCGCGGGCGCCTCTGGCGGCAGACCGCCCCTCGACAGTTCGAGGGCGTGCCCATCGAGGACGGCATCGACCACTTCCGCTCCCATGGCTCCGCTGTGGCTGACTTCGACCGCGACGGGGACCTCGACATCGCGGTCGGCCACTCGGGCGCCCGCTGCGACTCGGACTGCTACGACGAGATGCACGTGCGCATGTTCGAGAACCAGCTCGGCGGCAACTTCGTCCAGCTCCGGCTGAGAGCCACGACCGGCTCGAACTCCGCGGCCATCGGGGCCAGGGTGCGCCTGACGACCGGGTTCACCCAGACCCACGAGGTCACCGGAGGCCACGGTCAGTGGGGCGCCCAGGACGACCTCGTGGTGCACTTCGGCATGGGCGAGGCCTGCACGGGCGCCCTCGAGGTCCGCTGGCCCTCGGGCGACGTCGAGACCTTCGACGTGATGAGCGGCTACCTCTACGAGGTCGTCGAGGGCGAGGGCGCGATCATCCCGTGATCACCTGGCTGATCGCATGCACGACACAGGCGGGCGAGTTCGTCACTGGCCCTGCGGAGCCGGTGGTCGAAGAGAGCCAGCCGATCGAATCCAGACCGGACTCCGAGGCCCCGAGCTTCGCCTCCTCCTCCGACCCGTTGACCCAGGACGAGAAGGACGCGATGACCGGGGTCACGTGGAACGAAGGCTGTCCGGTCCCCCTCGACGATCTCGTGGCGCTGCGGCCGAGCCACTGGGACATGGAGGGTCGGGTCCAGACCGGCGAGCTCGTCGTGGCCGAGGTGCGCGTGGCGGAGCTCGAGACCGTCTTCGCCGCCCTCTTCGAGGCTCGCTTCCCGATCCGCTCGATGCGCCCTGCCAGGGACTTCGGCGGCTCCGACGACGCCTCGATGGAGGCGGACAACACCTCTGCCTTCAACTGCCGAACGACGACGGGCGGATCCTCGTGGAGCCAGCACAGCTACGGCCACGCCATCGACATCAACCCGGTGGAGAACCCCTACGTCAGCGGCTCGCTGGTCCTGCCCCCTGCGGGTGCGGCCTACACGGAGCGTGACCCGGAGGTGCCGGGCCTCATCGTCGAGGGCGATGTCGTCACCGCGGCCTTCTCTGCCATCGGCTGGGGCTGGGGTGGCGACTGGTCGAGCCTGAAGGATTACCAGCACTTCTCTTCCACCGGCCTGTGATGGGTCGGCTCTCCCCTCGCACCGCCGTTATGATGCGTCGTCCCACGGGGTAGCAATGCAGACCGGCACCGTCGCCGACCAGCCCATCATCGAGCTCCTCTGCAGCCTCGCGGCCCAGAAGGCCAACGGCCGGCTGGAGGTCCGAAACGACAACCGGCGTCGGGCCTTCTACTTCGAGGGCGGTCGCCTCTCGCTCACCAAGAGCAACCTCAAGAGCGAGTCGATGGATCGGCTGAAGGAGCGCCACCCGGACTCGGGCACCGAGGCGCTGCTGAAGCGCCAGGCCCAGCTGAGGCTGCGCAACGTCGTGCGGTTGTCCGAGGGCGAGTGGGAGTTCGTGGCCAACGTCGCCCCCAAGGATCGGAGGCCCTTCGATCTCATCGGCGGGTGCTGGCTGCTCATCCAGCACGAGCTGCCTGAGGAGTGCATCGACGCGCGGCTGGTCGGTCACGACGACCGCTTTCCGCGCCGCTCGGAGACCGGAGTGCCCCTCGACCGACTGCCGCTCGGCTCGGAGCTGAAGGACATGCTCCGCGAGCTCGACGGCACCCGCACCCTCGAGGACATCATCGACTTCGCCCCCGCCGATCCGAAGGACGCCCGCAAGGCGCTCTACCTCGGCCTCATCTGCGGTTGCGTCAGCTTCGACGAGGAGGGGCACTTCTCGGAGGTCCGCGCGACCGGCACAGAGAGCGAAGACGAGCCCTCGTTCTCGATCTCGGACCTCATCGCCGGGGCGGTCGGTGGAGCCGTCGACAAGCCTCCGGACGAGGAGCCCACGCTCACCGTAGACCCCGGCGCCGAGCCGGAGATCCAGAGGCTGCGCCAGGAGCTGGTGCGGGTGAAGAAGGCCGAGGACGCATTCGAGGCCCTGGGGATCCACTGGGACGCCAGCGAGGCCGAGTACCGCAAGGCCTACTTCGCCCTCGCGCGGGATGTCCACCCCGACCGCTGGGCCACCCAGTCCGGCGACCTCCAGGAGCTCGCGAGCGAGGTGCTGGCCCGCCTCAACGAACACTGGGAGAAGGTCTCCGATTCGGACCGCCGAAAGGCCTACGTCGACAGCGTGATCCACGGCATCAAGACCGAGGACGAGCTCGCGATGGAGAAGGTGCGGGCCATCCTCGACGCAGAGGACCGCTTCAAGCAGGGCCTGGCGCTACACCACCGCGGTGACGTCGTGCGCTCCCACGAGATCTTCCGGGAGATCTTCGAGATGGTGCCGGAAGAGGCCGAGTTCCGCGCCTACTACGGCTACACGACCTTCAAGCTGAACTGGGCCAACAACAAGGAAAAGGCCCAGGAAGGCGTGACCATGATCAAGGCCGCCATCGACGATCACGTGAAGCTCGACTCCGGGTGGGTGCTGCTCGGCCTCGTCTTCCGCACGACAGGTCAGCACAAGAAGGCCCTCAGCGCCTTCAAGCGGGCGCTCGAGATGAACCCCGCGAACACCGAGGGTGTGCGCGAGTATCGACGCTCCATGCGCGACGTCGCGGACGAGAAGAAGAAGGACGAGGGCGGCAAGGGTCTCTTCGGGCGGTTCTTCGGGAAGAAGTGAGCGACCTCTACGTCAACAGCGTGCTCTTCCACCTCGAGCCCGTCCGGCGGTTGCTCGACGACGACCGGGTGAGCGAGGTCCTCGTAAACGGACCCGACGAGATCTGGGCGGAGAAGGACGGCAAGCTCATCCTCGTCAAGGGGCTCTCCTTCGGCGGAGAGGAGGAGCTGCAGGCCGCTTGCATCAACCTCGCCCAGTACAACCAGAAGTGCCTGGACGAGGAGAACCCCCGGTGCGACGGGCTGTTGCCCGACGGGAGTCGCATCCACATCGTCTTGCCGCCGGTGACAGAGCGCATCCACCTGGCGATACGGAAGTTCCAGTCCAAGACATTCGGGCTCAAGGATCTGATATCGCTCAACTTCCTGACAGAGGACGCCGCCCGGTTCCTCAAGGTCGCGACGCTGATGCAGAAGAACGTCATCGTCAGCGGCGGCACCTCCTCGGGCAAGACCACGCTGTTGAACGTCCTGTCGTCCTTCCTGGGCGATGACGAGCGCATCGTCCTGTTGGAGGACTCCAGCGAGCTCCAGCTACGCAACCGCCACGTCGTCGCCATGGCGACCAGGCCCCCCGACCTCCACGGGCGCGGAGAGGTCACCATGCGCGACCTGTTGCACTCGACGCTGCGACTGCGCCCCGACCGCATCCTCGTCGGCGAGGTCCGCGGCCCAGAGGCCCTCGACCTGCTCAACGCCCTGAACTCCGGCCACGGCGGCACGATGACCTCGCTGCACGCGAACACGCCCCGGCAGGCGCTGGCCAAGCTGGAGACCCTCTGCCTGTTCGCTGGAGAGGACGTCCCGGCCCGCGGCATCCGCACGGCCATCGCCTCGGCGGTCGACGTCGTCGTGCAGTGCACCCGGCTTCGGGACGGCACCCGTCGGATCAGCTCCATCGCAGAGGTGGGCGACAACGTCGATCAGCACGGGAACTACGGTGTCACCGAGCTGTTCGCGCTGAAGGCGGGTGGCCTGGATGCCTTCGGGAAGATCATCGGCAGGCTGCACGGCAAGGGGATCCTGCCCTCCTTCTACGAAGACGCGATCGCCCGGGGTTGGGTCATCAAGAAGGTCGCCTTCGACATCCGCGAGTGATGCTGCTCCTCCTCGCCAGCGCGCTCGCCACCCAGCTGACCTACGACCACGCGCCTTGTCCGGTCGGCGAGGACGACCACGCCCGCGTCTACTCCAAGCTCGCGGCGAACCAGATCGGTGGCTGGGACTCCGACCTCGCCCGCTACTCGAGCGAAGGCCAGTGGCGGGAGTACGCCATCGCCACCTGCCGCGACTCCTTGTTCTCGGTCTACTCCGGGGACATGGGCATGATCCTCGACGCGGACGACAAGCGGGCCATCGAGAAGCGCCTCAAGCAGCTTCGGCGGGGTGTCGACGTCGACACCTTGGAGGTGTGGGATCGCTACCTGCTGGCGGTCGAGGTCTACAGGCTGCTCGGGCGGGATGCGCTGTTCCTCGCACAGATCTACCTGGAGGCGAGCTGGACCGCGCGTGACCGCGTGGTGGGTGTCTACGCGGGGCTGGAGGGCCCTACGGACGCTCGCGACATCCTGGACGCGGGCGCGCTCGAGCTCGACAAGGTGCTCGACGATCACACGCGGAAGATCGTCTTGCACAACATGGCTAGGGTCGCCCACCGGGGTGGATGGCCGAAGGAGCGGGACGCCCACCTCACCGCCTTCGAGGCCGTCGGAGACCTCGACGAGGACGAGGCGCGAGTGCTGAAGGAGTTCCACTGGATCGTGGACGAGGTCGAGCCGCGGCTGCAGGACCTGGCCCTGACCGAGCTGGGGGCCTATCTCGAGACCGCGCCAGAGGGACACGAGCGTGTCCGTGCCACCTACCTCATGGCCGACCTGCTGCGCCGCCGAGGACGCCTGGAAGAGGCCCGGCGCGGCTTCCTGCTCGTGGCAGAGAACCCAGAGGCCCCGGCGGAGTACAAGGACCTCGCGACCTGGCTCGGGGACAACGGCTGAGGTACCGCCGTCGTGCGGTCCCGTGCTGGAGATCAGCACGTCGTCCGCGCCAGGATAGTCGTTCCCGGACTCCGACGGGGTGCAGGTGCCCTCGCCGTCGATCTCGAAGCTGTCGTAGTCCGTGTCGGTTCCATCAGTCCAGCCGTCGATGAAGCTGGCGACCTGCGCGGCAGGAGCCGGGCAGTATTCTCCACCGCCTGACCCCGTGATCGTGATGCTGCCCGGGTTGATGCCGATGTGCTCCGCCTCCCACCGGATCCCGTCGGCGACCAGCACGTCCCCGGTCATCGTCTCCTTCGTGCAGAGCTGCACGCTGGCGCCGCTGAAGCCGTTCTTCTCGTGGGAGCCGGAGGTGGTGTCCGGGCTCAGGACCGTGGTCGCTCCGCTGAGCGGGCTGGATGACGCCTCCAGGTCGAAGTCCGCGATCTCCATGTCTCCAGAGGCCGTGTCACGGTACAGCACGTAGAGGGTCGGCCCAAACGCGATCGCGTCGTAGATGGTGGCGTTTGCCTCCACCAGGAGACTCGCCTGGGTGTTCTGGGCGTAGGGCCAGTAGTCCCGACCAAAGACGGGGAGGGCGAACGAGTCCTTGGCGAACGCGAGCAGCAGCAACAGCATGCGACCTTCTGCCCCGACAGAACCGCACCCGCGAAAGAGCGAAGCTGCGTCCGAGCGTCCGCCCTGTCAGATCAGCATGCCGGACCGGCTCCGGTCCTCGAACCGGTAGCGGTCGAGCCCCCAAGATCCGAGCATCACACCTTGATCTGCACGATCCTTCGGATGAGCAGGGCTCCGACTGCCTGCAGCGTCATCATCACCAGCAGCAGGCCCCAGCCGACCGCGGTGGTCCACATGCGGGAGATGAGCTCCGGGTCCATCGTCCAGAGCACGCCCCCGAGCACGAAGGGGAGGATGACGATGATGACGCCCTGTGCGACGCCCTGTGCGGTCAGCGACTTGATCTTGCCCTGCACCTTCTGGCGCTCGCGGATCGTGTAGGAGATCGTGTCGAAGGTCTCGGAGAGGTTTCCGCCGGACTGCCGCAGGATGTTGATGGACGTCACCATGATCTGGACGTCCTCTGTGTCGATCCGCGACTCGAGGTTCAACAGCGCCTCCTCCATCGGCACACCGACGCGCTGCTCGTCCATCAGGAGCTTGAACTCCTGCGCCACGGGGTTCGGCAGCTCCTCGCGCACCATGTCCATGCACTGGACCAGGGAGAGCCCCGACTTGAGGCCGTTCGACATGAAGGAGAGCGCGTCGAGGAGCTGGGTCTCGAAGCGCAGGATGCGGTTTTCCCACATCTTCTTGATGACGAAGCGGGGGAGGCTGTAGCCGCTCGGGAAGCCGAAGGGGCCGATCACCAGGACCAGGACGACCACCACCCGGATGATGTGGTACCAGCCCTCGAAGGGCAGCCCCGCCGTGACGAGGAAGCCCAGCCCGATGCTCGCCACGATGCTCACGACGATGAAGCCCACGCAGTAGCGCGCGGGCACCTCCATGAACATCTTGTCGAACATCTCCTGCATCCAGTCGACGTAGCCGCTGGTCTGGGTCAGGAAGCGTCGCTCCGCCCAGGGACCGAAGAACCAGCCCACCACCGCCCAGGCCCCGATGAAGGGGAGCAGGGCCCCCAGGCGGAAGGTCGTGAGCCCGTCGAGCCAGGGGGGGACGAAGTCCATCATCGGCGACCCCTCGGGACGACGCGGCCGCCGGTGCCGGGAGCGGAGAAGATGCCCTGGGGAAGGGCGATGCCACGGGCTTCGAGGTCCTTGACGAAGCGCGGCACGAAGCCGGTGGGCAGGAAGCGGCCCTGGACCTTGCCGTCCTCTCCGAGGGCGTCCTGCTTGAAGATGAAGATGTCCTGCAGGGTGATGACCTGGCCTTCCATGCCGGTGATCTCGCTGATCTGCGTGATCCGACGCGAGCCGTCCGAGAGCCTGGAGAGCTGGACGATGATCTGGATCGCAGAGGCCACCTGCTCGCGGATCGCCTTCGAGGGGAGCTCGAGGCCGGCGAACATGACGAGGGTCTCGAGCCGCGCGAGGCAGTCCCGCGGCGAGTTGCTGTGGATCGTCGTCAGGGAGCCGTCGTGGCCTGTGTTCATGGCCTGGAGCATGTCGACGGCCTCTGCCCCGCGGCACTCTCCGACGACGATGCGGTCTGGCCGCATGCGCAGGGTGTTCTTCACGAGGTCGCGGATGGCGACCTCTCCCTCTCCCTCGATGTTGGGTGGGCGGGTCTCCAGTCGCACGATGTGGGGCTGTTTGAGCTGCAGCTCGGCGCTGTCCTCGACGGTGACGATGCGCTCGTCAGAGGGGATGAACGAGGACATCACGTTCAAGAGCGTCGTCTTTCCCGAGCCGGTGCCGCCGGAGATGAGGATGTTGAGCCGGGCCTCGACGCAGGCTCTGAGGAAGTCGGCGATCTGGTCCGTCAGCGAGCCGAAGCCCACCAGATCCGCGACCGCGAAGGGGTCCCGCGAGAACTTGCGGATGGTGATGGAGGGGCCGTCGATGGCCAACGGCGGGATGATGGCGTTGACCCGGCTGCCGTCCTTGAGCCGAGCGTCCACCATCGGGGACTTCTCGTCGATGCGGCGTCCCAGCGGTGCCACGATGCGCTCGATGACGCCTAGGAGCTGAGCGTCGTCGGTGAAGCTCGCGCCGGTCTTCTGGAGCTTGCCTCCGATCTCGACGAAGACCTGGTCGCTGGCGTTGACCATGATCTCGGTGATGCGGTCGTCCTCGAGGAAGTCCTCGAGCGGACCGAGCCCAAGGGCCTCGTCGACCACCTCCTTGACGACGCGCTTGCGCTCTTTTCGATCCGTGACGTTGGCGCCGACCTCGTCCATGAGGCGCGAGACGGTCTCCGTCACCCGCTGGCGAAGGAGCTCGTCGTCAGCAGCGTCCATCTTCTTCAGATCGAGGACCTCGACCATGCGCTTGTGCAGCAGCATCTTGGTGGCCGTGCGCGGGTCGATGTTCTTCGCATCCCTGGCCTTGCTCCCGCGCTTCTTCTGGAACTCCTCGAGCTCCTTCTGCTGGGCCTCTGTGAGCTTGCCGACCCGGCCGCTCGGGCCGAGGTTCGCCACGCCCTGGGGCCTCGCCACCGTCGCCAGCTGGTCGAAGAGGCGCATCTCGATGACCTTTCGGACGAACTCGTCGTAGACCCGCGCGAGCCGCGCCCGAGCGTTGTTCCACGAAAAGGGCTTGCCCTCCATCGCGGCTGGCTGGCAGGTCTCGGGCTCGTCGGGCACGCTGACCATGACCTTGCGGCCGAGGCTGCGGGCGACGAGATCGAGCGGGAGTCCGCCCTTCTGCGAGCGGTTCAGCACCACCTTCATCAGCTCCTTCGGGAACTGGAGGCGCTGGAGGAGCTCCAGGAAGCGGCGGGTGTGCTTCAGCACGGCGACGTCCGGGGTCGCGAGCACGAAGACCCCGGCTGCCTGTTCGAGGACCTTCACCGTGTGGTCGTTGATGCCGACCCCACAGTCCACGACGATGAAGTCGCAGAGCGGCGCGAACATGGCGAAGAGCTGCTTGACCGTGTCCGGGCTGACCTCGCCGACGCGGTCCGGGGAGGGGGCGATCGGCACGACGCCGATGCCTGCCGGGTGGGGCGAGATGTACTGGCGCAGCTGCTGCGGATCCATCTGCTCCACGTACGGCGCGAAGTCGCAGATGGACTTCGGTGGCTGGGCCTCCATGCCCAAGAGCGACACGCAGTCACCGCAGGACTCGACGTCGAGGTCGACGAGCAGGATGCGGCCGCGGGTCTCCTTGAGCAAGGAGAGCGCGAGGTTGACCGCGAAGGTCGACTTGCCGACGCCGTCTCGAGCCCCCGTGACGGCGACGACCTTCAGCCCGCTCACTGGCGGACCTCGTCGAGGTTGAACTGGTCCTTGATCTCGGTGTTCGCCGAGCTCGACGTCTCGTGGATGCGCGGGGTCAGGAAGACGAGGAACTGGCTCTTCGACTTCTTGTACTCCTTGTTCCGGTACAGGGAGTAGATGCTGTTCTCTACGTCCTCTTCCGGGACGCGGTTGTAGTCGATCGTGTCGCTCACACGCTGGAGACCACCGACGACGACGCTCTCTCCGGCGCGGGCGAACTCGCTGGTCTGGAGCTCGCTCTTGTTGACCGCCTGGTAGCCGTTGGCGGCGACCTCGCCCAGCGCCGTGACCTCGACCTTGATGTCCATGTCGACGTCGTTGTCCTGGGCGTAGGGCGTGACGTCGACGCGGATGCCGATGTCCTTGAACTCGACGGTGTTGTAGAGGCCCTGGCTGACCAGGTAGGGGTACTCGGCGCCGGCGAAGATGGTGGCGCTGTCACCGCTCTTCACGCTGATGGTGGGGTTCTCGAGGACTCGCGCGTAGCCGCTGGTCCGGGCCTGCTCGATGCGGGGCAGGAAGCTGGTGATGGTGGCGGTCGCGTAGCCGTAGGCCTCTGACCAGGCGCCGTTGTCGTAGTCGCGCTGGAAGAAGGCCTCTGGCCCCTGGACCGCCAGCGGTGTCCACTCGATCGCCCAGGTCGTCGTGAGCGACTTGGCGAGCTCGACGAAGTGCACGTTGATGACGATGGTCTTGGCGCGTCCGGGGATGCGCTCGACCTCGCGCAGGTCCAGCACGTTGACAGCGTCCGGGTAGAAGGCCCGCGCGATGGCGTCCGCCCGGGCGAGCTCTGCCTGGGAGTGCACGACGCCCTCGAGGATGATCATGTTGTTGACGAGGGTGGCCTCGACCCCAGGGCGGTCGATCTGCTGCTCGATGAGATCAGAGAGGAGGCGCTGGGCGACTGGGGAGAGCGTGACCATGGACTCCACGAGGGGCTCGGCCTGCGCGAGATCCTCGACCCGCTGCATCTCCTCGTCGATGCTGACCTCGCCCTGGATGTAGACGCGGTCGTTGACGATGCGGTACTTGAGCCCCTCGATGTCGGAGAGCAGGTCCTGCACGTTGCGCATGACCCGGCTCAGGTTCGCGGGGATGACGGTCACCTCGAACTGGTCGCGCAAGGTGCCCGCGGTGTCGTAGACGATGACGCTGGTGGTGCCGGCGCGCCGGCCGGCGATGAGCAGCTGCCGCGACTCCCGCAGTGGCGCGACGCGGATGATCGTGTCGCTGGCGTAGGAGATGTTCCCGAACTCGTAGGGCACGTCCACGGCCACCTGGTCCTGGATGACCACGTAGACGTCGTCGATGAGATCGTCGTCGGCATAGCCGTCGTGGGGGCGGGCGAGTACCACGACCGCCAAGGCCGCGATCAGGAGCGCGAGCAGTGTCCGCAGGCGATTCATCTAGAAGCCTCCGGCGCGGATGGTCTCCCACTTCGCGCGTTGGCGACGGCGGACCTGTTGCGGAATGCCGAGGGTGTTGTGGATGGTCGCGTGCTCGAGTTCCACCTTTGCTTCCTTCTCCCACAGGGAGTGCAGGCTGAGGGAGAGATCGCCGAGCTCCTGCGCCATGATGAGCTTCTGGGCCTCGTCCGGGTAGACGGCGAGGGTGACCGTGCGCCCGCCTCCGAGACCAGTGGGCTGGTAGGCGACCTCTTCGCCGTCGTTGACGATGACCGCCTGCGGCTGGCCGATGTCGTCCCCGACCGACAGCACCCAGATGTGCTGGAAGAGCGTGACCGTACGCACGTCGGACTTGTCGGACTGGCCAAAGTCGAAGGTGCCGATGACGTCGACGTAGTTGCCCGGCTTGATGTGGCCGCCGACCGCGTTGAACTCGTCCACGGCGATCGCGACCGCGCGCATCTTGGAGGGCACATAGAAGGCAAGGCCGGCCTCGTTCGGCCTGACGAGCTTGGTCGCGAGGATCTGCTCGCCCAGGGCGATCGGGTTCGACGAGATCTGGCCGAGGATCTCCTCGACGTCGGTGAGCGCCTTGGGCTGCTTCCACTCCCGCGGCACCTGGCGGATCTCGACCATCGTCTCGTCCAGGCGGGTGTTGGCCCTGATGTCCGTCGTGGCGATCAGCACTGGGAGGGGCTCGCTGCGGTAGAGCAGGTCCTGCTCTCGCTTCGTGACGTAGCGGCACTGGACCAGCGTCATCAACAGGGCTGTGACCAGCGCGGCGATGAAGGCCTTGGGGTTCTTCACGAGTCCTCTTATTCCGCGTCCGCGCGAGCCTACCGTACTTCAGCTAGCGGACATCGCCTGAGCCGGTCGTCATGCCGTTCTGGAAGACATCACGCGACTCCTTGTCCATCGCGTCGAAGCCCTGCTGCAGCGGCCCGATGAAGACGTACGCAGTCGCACAAAGGGCCACGGCGATCACCGAGACGTAGAGCAGGTACTCGACCGTGGACTGGGCTTTTCGGCGTCTCAGAACCATCGGAGCACCTCTGTGGTGTAGGTGAGGATGCAGGCTGCCACGATGACGGGCACGAAGGGAACCGTCGTGAGCTCGGGCTCGGCGACGTCCATGCCCACCGCGCGGGAGACGCCGGCCTTGATCGACGGCACCAGGTTGCCGAGGCGGCCCTTGACGGCGAGGACGACGAGCCCGAAGGGCAGGGCCAGGATGTAGGTGAAGAGGCAGGCGCGCAGGGCGTCCGAGGGTCCCCAGAAGGCCCCGATCGCCATGAGCAGCTTGGCGTCACCCGCCCGCACGGTGCGCCCCGCGAGCCAGGCTGGCACCATCAACCCCAACGCGATGCCGACGCCGGCGAGGCCGGACCAGCCTCCGTGGGTGGCCAGCTGCCAGGTCAGGCCCAGCGCGATGCCCCCGAAGGTCAACAGGTTCGGCACGCGCTGGCGGGTGAGATCGGTCCCCAGCGCCACCAGCACCAGCGCGAGGACCGCGAGATCGGGGACGAACTCCATCAGGGGTAGGGCTTGATGATCACGTCGTTGGCGTTCTTGAAGGTGACGGTGGTGGAGTTCAGGAGCGTGTAGAAGCCCGCTGCCAGCGCGATCACCACGACGGAGATGCCGAGCATGTACTCGACGACGGACTGACCTCTGCGGCGTCGCATGGGCACCTCCGAAGGAAGATAGAGTACCAGCAAGATCGGGACCAACCCGAGCCGCGTGCGATCTCGGGGACTTCCGAGCGTCCGCCCTTCCCCGACCGCGACCCCGACGCCCCATTGCGACGCTGGGATCCCGCGTGATAGCGGCAGAGGCCATGCTCTTGTCACTGCTCTTCGCCTGCTACTCGACCGAGGACTTCTCGGCCGACTACAACGACGTCATCTGCGAGAAGACCGAGGAGTGCTACGACGAGGATGTCCGGCCCTTCGCCGATCCGGACTGGACCACCCTCAAGGACTGCCTCGAGGAACGGGACCAGCCCACCCGCTCGGACGACGAGGACTGCCCCTTCGACCGCGAGTTCGCCAAGCTCTGCGTCGAGGACATGCAGTCCATGCCCTGCCAGGACTACACCGCCGGCACCAACTGGCCCGAGTCCTGCGACTTCGTCTGTGGCGAGAGCGAAGAAGAGTGACGGTATCCTGAGCGTCCCGTGGCCCAGCCTGCCCCCATCGAACAGTTCGGCAAGTACTCGATCCTCGAGCGCGTAGCCCGTGGGGGCATGGCCGAGATCTTCAAGGCGCGGATGGAGGGCATCGGCGGCTTCAACCGACTCTTCGCCATCAAGCGCGTCCTGCCTTCGCTGTCGTCGAACCGGGAGTACATCGATCTGCTGGTCGACGAGGCCAAGGTCGCCGGCCTGCTCTCTCACGCCAACATCGTCCAGATCCTCGATCTGGGCTCGGTCAAGGGCCAGTACTACGTCGCCATGGAGTTCGTGCACGGGCGCGATCTGGGGCGCACGCTCGACCGCTGCCGTGAGCGCGGCATCACGCTGCCGGTGCCCCACGCCGTCTTCGTCCTGATCGAGGTCCTCAAGGGACTCGAGTACGCGCACAACCGCCAGATCCTGCGGGGCTCCACACCGGTTCCGCTGAACATCGTCCACCGCGATGTCAGCCCCAGCAACGTGCTGCTGTCGTTCCAGGGAGAGGTGAAGCTCACCGACTTCGGCATCGCCAAGGCCAGCGTGAAGGCGCTCGAGACGGTCAGCGGGGTCATCAAGGGCAAGTTCGACTACATGAGCCCGGAGCAGGCCTCTGCCCAGGACGTCGACCAGCGCACCGATCTCTTCGCGGCTGGGGTCCTGCTCTACGAGATGCTGTGCGGGGCCCACCCCTTCCGCAAGGGTGGCGACCTGAAGACCATCGCCGCCATCCGCAGCGGCGAGTATCAGCCGCCGACCTTCACCAACCCCGACGTGCCCTACTCGCTCGAGGTGATCCTCGACCGGGCGCTGGCTCACGATCCTGGCGAGCGCTTCCAGACCGCGACCGAGTTCAAGGAGGCCCTCAACAAGTTCTTCCACGACGCGGGCTTCATCTTCAGCCACACGACGCTGGCCGCCTACCTCAAGGGCCTGTTCCCCCAGGCCGCCGCGCCGCGCACGCGCAAGAGGAAGGCCAAGGTCCTTGCCCTGAAGGACCAGGAGACGCGGCCCATCCCGATCCCGAAGGACCGACGGCCGAAGCCCGTGCCGGCGCTGGAGGTCGTCCCCGACGAGCCCAACGACCCGCACGAGGAGTCCGCCGAGGAGCTCAGCCTCGACGACGAGGAGCGCCCGACGATCCCCGAGGCGCCGCCGCCGATCATGGAGGTGCCTCGGCCGACCGTGCCAGACGATGACCCGATCGGCGACCACCCCTCTGTGGCCTTCGGGCCGATCGACTCGGGTGGACACGCCTTCGATCAGCACGGTGACACCTCGACGATGACCCCGGGGCGCGTCCCCGGTCGAACCCCGCAGCTGGGACCGGCCACCCGGGTCGAGGTAGAGCTCGACGAGGACAGCGAGGACCGGCCGACGGACAACGGCCTCCTCGAAGCGGACAACGAGTCGACGCTCATTCGCGACCCGGACGTGATGGCGCAGGCCTCTGCCCCTCCCAACGAGTGGGCCGAGGACATCGAGACGGTCATCCGGCCCGACCCGACGAAGCACCCCTACGCCCGCAGCGAGGAGATCGAGGAGCTCGAGCTCGACGAGGCCACCGCTGCGCGCGCCGACGAAGCGCCGCCGATGCGAGAGCTGCCGCCTGACGTCGCGCCCACAGAGGGCACGGAGCCCGGCCCTGCTGCGATCGCCGCCCAGGCCCCCCCGCCCAGGCCGCGGCCCCCACTGGAGCGGTCACCGACCACGCCGAAGATCACCCGCCGAACCTGGATCTTCGTCCTCGCTGCGGCGATGGTGGCTGGCATCGCCGGCTTCGGTGTCGGTGTGCTCGCGGGGGCATTCGCGATGCACTCTCGCGCCGGGGGGCTCGAGGACCAGCCGGTCGTCACCTTCGAGCTGGCCGAGGGGGTCACGCTGGAGATCGACGGCGAACCGGTCGAGGGGGGCGAGACGCTGCCCATCACTCCGGGCCATCACTCCGTGGACGTGGGTGTCGACCCCGCCAGCGTCGAAGGGGAGTAGATGAGCGAGATCACCCCGACCCCGTCCACCGAGGTCGACGGGAAGAAGGACAGCATCGTCCTCGCGATGCTCAAGGGCTTGAGGCCGACGCAGTGGGTGAAGAACGTCTTCCTGTTGGCGGCCCTGTTCTTCAGCCTGGAGTTCACCAACCTCGAGAGCGTGATCAAGGCCGCCTGGGGCATCGGCGCCTTCTGTCTCGTCAGCTCGACCGGCTACCTCATCAACGACGTCCTCGACCGCGAGGCCGACGCCAAGCACCCCCGCAAGCGCAAGCGCCCGATCGCCAGCGGCGCTTTGCCTGTGCCGGTCGCCTGGGTGGAGGCGACCTTCTGCTTCGCCGGCGGCCTGACCGCCGCGTGGTTGTTGGACCCGATGTTCTTCGCGGTCGCGCTGGTCTACTTCCTCAACACGATGCTCTACACCCTCTGGGGCAAGCAGCAGGTCATCCTCGACATCATGATGATCAGCCTGGGCTTCCTCTTCCGAGCGGTCGCCGGTGCTGTCGCCATCGGGGTGTGGATCAGCCCCTGGCTCATCCTCTGCGCGGGCTTCTTCGCGCTCTTCCTCGGCTTCAACAAGCGCCGAGGCGAGCTCTCGGTGCTCAGCGAGAAGGCAGGCGAGCACAGGCAGATCCTGCGCGAGTACACGACCTCGATGCTGGACGAGTTCCAGGCGATCACGAGCTCCGGGACCATCATCAGCTACGCGCTCTACACCGTGCTCGGCTCGCCGAATCCGCTCCTGGTGGTCACGGTGCCCTTCCCGCTCTACGGCGTCTTCCGGTACATCTACCTGGTCCAGAGCGGCGAGGACGGGGACCCCAGCCACCTGGTGCTGAAGGACAAGCTGATCATGCTCACCGGGGTGCTCTACGGCATCGTCTTGGTGGGCATCTTGCTGTTCGCCGGGGAACCCCTCGGCCCGGGACGCTGGACGCCGTAGCGCGCGACCGCCTCGAGGCTGGGGGCCGTGGACAGGACCGTGCCGTCCTCGCCCTCGTCGACGTCGAAGTAGCGGACCACTGCGGGAAGGACGTGCTCCCCGGGCGGCTCGCGCGTGTCCGGGAGCGAGAACTCCAGCCCCGTGCCGAACTCGACGGCCTCGACGAAGGCGCACTCCCAACCCTCTGGGACAGCGCAGGAGCCGGCGCTCGCGACGGGGATCTCCACGAGCTGTCCGTCGAAGAGCACGACGACCTTGTCTTCTCCCAGGACGAGGTCCTCGTCCCGAATGCGCAGACCGAAGCTGACGCGCCTGTGGTGGACGCGCGCCGCGACGGCGACGCTGGCGTCCCGTGGGCCCTCCCAGGACGCGGAGCCGGCCTCTACGACGCTGCGGTCGTCCACCGCGATGGCCTTTCCGTCCCACTCCTGGAGGTCTCCGTCGATGCGGGCGGCCTTCGGGGCGGCGTAGATCGCGTGGACGGACTGGAACAGCTCGTCCGTGACTGCTTCGTCGAGTTGCGGGAGGAGCGAGACCTCCAGGATCTCGGCTACGCCCTCGACCAGGACGGTGGGCTCGTCGCGCTTCGGCAGGATGAGCACGACAGCGTCCTCGTCCTGGCGGACGGTGAAGCCCTGGCCGGGACCCTCCGCGTGGGCGTCGTAGGCGATGGTCTCGGCGTGGACCGGCACCCCGTCACGGAAGACCAGGTCGTCTTCTGCGACGCGGATGCGCGGGGGCTCGTCGGGGCCGCGCAGGTCGGCGAGGAGCGTGCCGACGGAGGCGTCCTCGAGGGCGATGGTGACGGCTACGTGGGCTGGCAGCAGCTCTGTGCGATCTGGGCTGGGGGTGCAGGCCAGGAGGGTCAGGAACATGCGTCCAACAGCGCGTCCACGTCGGGCACGTCGGTCATGGACCGGCCGTAGTGGGTGTACAGGAGGCGCCCATCCGGGGCGACGACGAACTCCGCTGGGAGCTTGAGCTGCTTGCGCTCCACGGGACCGTGCCCATGACGCAAGGCTCGGAAGGCGCGACGCACCCCTCCTCCCGCCAGGGCCCGGAGAGTCCCGGCCAGGGCCTGGTCACCACCGACGTTGAAGGCGCGGAAGAGCTCGTGGTCGGGGTCGCAGATCACCGGAAAGAGCAGGTGGTTCCTGGGCACGAAGTCCTGGGCGACCGGGGGCTCGCTGTCGGTCACGGCGACAACCGTGACGCCTGCGAGATCGAAGCGGGGCCAGTGCTCCTGGAGCAGTGCCAGGGCCTCGCGCGTGAGCGGCTTGCCGAGGCTGCGCACGAAGCAGATCACCATCGGGCGTCTCGGCGGCGGCACCACCACGTCCAGTCCGAACACGGGACGCCGGGTGAAGGCAGAGACGGTTGCGCCGACACGAAGCACGGCCACCTGTATAGCCGAGCCCAGCACGGCCCTGCTACATGGGAGGCGACTGGAGGTGTGCTCATGTTGTGGACGCTGTTGGCTTGTGTGGGAGCGGGTCCGACGGACACGTCGGGGAACGACTCCGTCGTCGATCCCGGAGAGGAGGGCACGGGTGCTCCGGATCCCAAGCCCTACTCGGGGGGCGACTGCCCCACCTTCGACAACGGCACCAACAGCTTCGAGGTCGCAGGCAAGACACGGGAGTTCATCCTGAAGCTGCCTGACGATCCGACCGGGGCGCCGGTCTGGTTCAACTGGCATCCGCTCGGCGGCACCGCCTCCCTCGGCATCCAGTGGCAGGGCCTCAACTCTCTGAAGAACGATGGCTGGATCGTGGTCGCGCCAGAGGCCCTGAGCAGCCAGGCGGTGACGGAGTGGGCCTTCCTCGACTCCATGGATCCGACCTCGGACCTCACGCTCTTCGACGACCTGATCGCCTGCCTCGATGCCCAGTACGACATCGACAACGATCGCATCTACACCACCGGCTTCAGCGCGGGTGGGCTCTGGTCCGCCTACCTCGTGCTGCATCGCTCGGAGTACCTCGCCGGGTCGGCGCCGCTGTCGGGGGGCACGGGCCAGTTCATGTCCTATGTGACCCCCGAGCACCAGACTCCCGTCCTCTTGACCTGGGGTGGAGAGAGCGACACCTACAACGGGCTGTCCTTCGACGACGCCAGCCTCCAGTTCCAGGCGGACCTCGAGGCGGACGGGCACTGGGTCGGGACCTGCGTCCACAGCTCCGGACACAGCTTTCCGAACGAAGCCACCGACTACACGGTGCAGTTCTTCGACGACCACATCTACGGCGATGAACCGGTGGGCCTCGACGGGGCCGAGGTCTATCCGAGCTGGTGTACGGAGTGATCCTCGCGCTGGTCCTGGGCTGCAGCGAGCCGGTCTGTACGCTCAAGATCGACGCCGGAGACCGAAGCTGCGAGGTGGACGAGGACTGCAGCCTGGTCTACACGGACTGCGCCCAGGCGTGCTCCTGCGCGGCGGTCTCTACCTCCAGCGCGGCGGACTACGAGGGCAGGAGGGCCGCGGACTGCGGGGCTGGGTGCGAGCTCGCCCCCTGCGACCAGGACTGCAAGGCGGCCACGGACGTCATCTGCCGCCGCAACGTCTGCGAGACCGTCGACCTCGCGGGGGACACCTTCGAGTACTAGCTGAGCCCGGCCAACTGGTCGCCGACCTCGACGTCACGGGCCTACAGCGGGTAGACGACGATGAGGTTGTCCCCGACCAGCGCGTCAAGGTGGGCGCTGACGAGGACGACCTCGAGGACCTGGTCCCAGGGGGTGTCCTCGAGGCGCATTGTGACCTCGCCCGAGACGCCGTCGGCGACGACGATGTTGATGTCCCCCCGCTCGGCGAGCATGCGGAAGATCCCGTGGACATCCGCCGACTGCAGATCGATCGTGAGCTTCCTGGAGGGGAGGGCGGGCGCGCCGACCTCGAAGTCCTTCAGCTGCGCGGCTTCGTCGATCGCCAGGAGCCTCAAGACCTCGGCCAGGGCCGCTGGGTTGGAGCAGCGACCTCTACGATCTACGAGACCCCCGACGTACTCGTGATCCAGGGCGACGATGGGCTCGGCTGCGGGGGCCCGGAGATCGGTCGCCAGGGCGGTGGACAGGGCGAGGAACATGGGACCTCCAGCCCCAGTACAGCAGAGCGGTGTGCAGATCCGGTGCAGCTACGCCTCGGTCACGAAGGCGTCGAGGTCCTCTTCGAGACCCCGGACTGCCAACGACCATGTGTCGGGATCCTCGAGATCGAGGCCGAGGGTCTCCAGGGCCAGGGGCTCGCTGTCGTCCCAACCGGTGCGCCGGAGCAGCGCCACGTAGGCTGCGTGGTCGCCGTCGGCGAGGACCTTGCGGTAGACCAGCTGGGCGAAGAGGTAGCCGAAGGCGTAGGGGTAGTTGTAGAAGGCGAAGCTCGAGATGTAGAAGTGGAGCTTCGAGGCCCAGAAGCGCGGATACCAGGTCGCGAGCGCCCCACCGTAGGCCTCCTCCTGACAGCGCAAGGTCAGCGCGCTGAGCTCGTCGGGGTCGAAGACGCCCTTTCGGCGCAAGGGGTACAGCGCCCGCTCGAGCTCGTAGCGGGCGGGGATGTTCATCAAGAAGGCGACCCCAGCCATCAGGCGAGCGTCGAGCATCGCCAGGCGAGCCTCCCTGGTGTCCGTGGCCTCGAGCGCTGCGTCGCGGACGAGGCTCTCCGCGAAGACGCTGGCGGTCTCTTCGAGGGTCGAGGTGATGGCGCGCTGGCTGGGGAGCAGGTCTCGGCAGACCCAGTTGTGGTAGGCGTGGCCTAGCTCGTGGGCCAGCGTGACCGTGCTGCGGAAGGTGCCGCCGTGGGTCATGAAGATGCGGCTCTCGCCGGAGAGCGGCACGTTCGCGCACCAGCCGCCGGGGCGCTTGCCGTTGCGGTCTTCTGCCTCGATCCAGCGCCCCGCGAAGGCGGCTCGGGCGAAGTCGGCGAGTTCGCCGTGGTAGCTGCCGAAGTGCTCCAGGATGAAGTCCCGGGAGCTGGTCCAGTCCTGGCTCGTGTCCTGGAGCGGGAGGGGAGCGGCGAGGTCCTCCCAGCCGAGCTCCTTGCCCAGCAGGCCCGACTTCGTCGCCATGTAGCGCTGGAGGAGCGGTCGAGCGCGCCTGGTGGCCTCGAGCATCGCGTCCAGGGTCTTCCTGGTGAGCCGGTTCCTGGCCAGGGTGTCGGCGAGCTCGTCCACTCCACGCCGATCGTTGAGGGACTGGCGCCAGCCGACGATGTGGGACAGGGCCTGGGCGCAGTCCTCTTCGACCCCGCTCCAGGCCGTGTCCAGGGCGGCGAAGGCGGCGATGCGCTTGGCCGGGTCCGTGCCGCCGAGGAGGTTGAACGCCTGGGTGACCGCGACCTCCTCGCCGTCGAGTTCGACCTGGAGCTGGCCGCTGATGCGGTCGTAGAGCTGCCCCCAGGCGCGCACGCCGTCTTCGGTCAGCTCTCGCAGGAGCGCCTGCTCCGCGCGAGGCAAGAGCAGCCTCCGGTTTCGGCGGATGCGCCCTAGGAAGGGCCGCATGGACGCCAGCTCCTCGCGGCGCTCGAGCGCCTCGAAGGCCTCGTCGCTGGCATTCGCGATGCCATCCTCCGGTCCCACCCAGGCCCGACCGAAGCGACTGAAGATGGCGTCGGCCCGGGTGGCCAGACGCGCCGCGGAGCGGTCCGAGGTGTCCGCGCAGGTGACGCAGTGCGTAAAGGTCGCCACCTGGCAGGCCTGCTGGACGAAGCGGTCCTGGTCGAGGAGCCAGGCGACCCACCCGTCGATGTCCCCTGGCAGATCTGGCAGGGCATCGCCTCGTCGTAGGAGATCCTCGGCGCCCAGCTCCGCCGTTGTCAGCGCGCTGTTGAAGGGTTCCCCATCCGGACCACCCGGAAAGATGCTGTCGAGGTTCCAGGTGGGTGCCGCCATCGATCCCGCCTAACCGCTATGCTCAGTCTATGCGGCCCGGTCTGCAGGTCCTGATCGCAGCGGTGCTGGTGACGCTCCTCGCCGGTGCTGGAGCCCTTGGCGGCGATCTGCTCGGCTACTCCGGCGCAGAGGTCCACGGCCACGCCTGGGTCCAGTGGTGGCATGGCGAGGCACTGCCCGCGTGGCCCGGCGGGACGTCGCTGGCTGCCGGTGCAGAGGCCTGGCCCGTCATCGATCCGCTGACCACGGGCCTGGGAGCGGTCCTGGGGCGGTCCTTTGGCTACACGGCGGGCTGGAACCTGGTCGTCTTGCTCGGGGTCTTCGGTGCCTTCCTCGGCGGCGCGGCGCTGGCGCGGCGGGAGGGCGGGAATCCCCTCGTCGGAGGGGTCGTCGTGGCGCTGGGGCCTGCCTTCCTCGGCTCCGCCGCCTCGGGTCTGACAGAGGACCTCGCGCTCGGGTTGTTGGCCGGCGCGCTCGCCGTGGTCCTGGGTCCCGGGATGCTGTGTGCCGTGCTCGGTGGGCTGATGCTCGGCCTGTTGGCGTGGTGCGGGCCCTACCTCGCGTGGATGGGGGCCGTCGTAGCGCTCGGCCTCGGACTCGCGCAGTGGAGGCGCTGGAAGCACTGGCTGGTCGCCGGGGCCGTCGCCTTGGCCGTGGCCCTGCCCGCGGCGTGGCTGCAGGCAGATCGAGCCGGGGACGCCGCCGGGGTCACGGTGGAACAGCACGAGCCCCAGTGGAGGATCAACCCCTGGCGCGGCGCCGATCTCGCGAGCTTCGTCACACCCGGGCGGGTCACCCCAGAGGGCCTGGTCCGGATCCATCCCGGCTACCTCGGCTTCGTGGCGCTGGGCCTGGGGCTCCTGGGGGGGCGCAGCCGGTGGTGGTTCGTGCTGCTGGGAGCCTTGTTGCTGGCGCCCGGAGACGCGCTGCGCTTCGCAGGAGAGCCGCTGGGGGTATCCAATCCCTTCGCCTGGCTGTTGGACCGAATGCCCTTTGGATCGGCCTTCCATCACCACGGGCGCTTCCTGCTCGTCGGCTCCCTGGGGCTGGCCGTCGTGGCCTCGCGTGGGGCCCAGCGCTGGCCTCGCTGGGGCTGGGCGCTTGCCCTGGCGGTGGCGCTCGAGGTGCTGTTGTTGTCGCCGGCGCCGCTCCCGCTTCCGACCGCGGAGAGCGAGGTGGATCCGATCTGGTTCGAGGTCACGGAGGGGCCGGTGGTCCCGGTGCCGTCAGCAGGACCAGGGGTGCACTTCCAGGCGCCGCTATACGCCCAACGCGCCCACGGTCAGGTCCTGGAGATCGTCCCGAATCGACCAGGGCTCTCCCCCGCCGTCCAGGGCACCGAACTGGGCCGCTGGCTGGGGCACCCCGTGGGCCCGCCGCCAGAGGTCACGGAGCTTCCGTGGACCCTGGTCGTGCGCGAAGACCTCGTGCCAACTGTCGAAGCCGCGCTGGGCCCCCCGGACGTCGAAGCCTCCGGTGGCGCGATCTGGCGTCAGGGCTCGTAGTCGAGGCCGAGGAGCACGGCGGCGTAGTCGTCCTCGGTCGAAGACCAGCTCCCGTGCACGATGCTGGCGACGCCCTCGTCGCCGTTCTCCTTGCCGATCACGAGGTTGTGCGAGCCCTGACGCGGCTCGCTGCCGTCAGCGTCCTCGTCGTAGCCGAGCAGCAGGTTGCCCAGTCCGTTGGCGGTGTCCGTGTCGCCACTGCCGTTGACGATCAGCACGTTGGCGCCGGTGAAGATGACCTCGTTGGCCACGGTGTCCGCATGCATGTACGAGAGGAGCTCCGCCACGCCGAAGGTCTCGCCCTCCAGCTCCGCGATGTCCGTCCCCATCTCGGTCAGGTCCTGCGCCGTCTGCTCGAGGCTCTGCTCGATGAGGGTCTGACGAATCCCGACGTCCTCGATCGACTTCGCGGCCTCCTCCTGGTCCAGCTGCAGCGTGGCGGTCTTCTGCTCGAGGGTTTCCCCTGGGCTTCAGCGCCGGAGTTCGCCGCCCTTCCAGGTGCCAGCCGCCACCGCTGTGGCCTGCCCGTTCACGCTCAGGGTGCCCTCGAACCAGATCTCGGTCGTGGTAGTGCCGCCCTGGGAGAGCTGGCCGACACGAGGCAGCCAGGGGCCCTCCACCCACAGGATCTCACCTGGTTGCAGCTCCTCCTCGACGCGTGTGTGGGCGCGACGGAGGGTGGAAGGGGGCTGGATCTCGGTGACATGGGCCCAGGCCTCGGCCCAGTCCTCGCGCCGTCCGGTCGGGGCGAGCACGACGCCGCCAACCATCTGCTCGGCGAGCTCGGCGCGCACCGCCCGGATCTCGGCCGCGGTCCCCTCGATCGCGTGGGCCCGCGTCTCGACGGACCACCACGACGCCTGGGGCGCCTGCGGCCGCGGGGGGATCGCTGCTACCTCCAGGTCCGCGGGCGCGACGAGGACATCGGTCCCGGTGAGGCCCGCGACGTAGGGGCCAGCAGTCTCTCGGCCACCCTCGGCGGCCCAGAGGACGTGGCTGGGGTTCCACGCCAGGGACCGGGCGAGCGCGGCGTCCTGGCGAACCAGGGTGGATCTCGCCGCCGCCAGCTGCTCCGGGCGTGCCCCGATCGTGCCGTCGCAGCGAGGCAGGGCGACCAGGGCCAGCCCGAGCTCGTCGAGGTGGGCCGCCTCATGCGAGCCGAAGAAGGCGCCGTGCCACTCGACGGTGTTGAGGTCAGCGGAGAGCACGTCGCGATTCGCGGTCGCGGGACCTGTGCCTGTCGTGGCCCGGATCCCGACCAGCGGAGTCCTGGTCTCTCCCACCTTGAAGCCCCCGTCGACGAGCTCCACCGTTCGGAAGCCCGTCCGCTCGCCGAGCGCGTCGATCACGGTCCCGGAGTCGTCCTCGACGACCGCCCAGAGGTGCAACAGCCCGGGGGTACCAGGGTCCGAGGGGGTCCAGGTCGGTCCCTTCCAGCGCGCGGAGATCTCTGCTGTGCCCTCGGTCAGGGGAGCGGATCCGAGCACCTGGATGATCTTTCCGTCCCGCGCCGCGACGAGGCGAACCCGAGCGCCAGCGGCCTGGACCCGTGCCTTCACCACCCCATCGTCCAGGGTGGCTGAGAGAGCCGTGATGCCCTCGCTGGGAGCCAGGTCGAGCCAGGGATTGCGCGCCACCCGAGCCTCGAGCGAGCGACTCCCGCGCTCGACCGGGGTCGGCTCTGTGGCCGTCGGCCCGGTCACGGCGACGGTGAGGGTGTTGGGTCCGGCCACCGGCTCGACGGCGAGGCGGGTCCAGCCCGGACCGCCCTCGACGGTCGGGTGGCTGACGCCGTTGAGTGTGACGTCCGCGGACCAGTTGAGCTCCTCGAGCACGAGGAAGGAGCCGCCGTAGTCGCCCTCTGGCAGCGAGAACGCCACCTCGAAGGTCTTGCCCTTGCCCCGGGATGTCCAGGGGTCTCCCTCGTCGAAGTACAGCCGCGCCCGACTGTGCGGCGGCACCGTGGGGGTGTCCGAGCACGCTAGCAGGAGGAGGAGCAAGCGCCGATTGTAGTCAGCCGCGACCGGCCACGAAGAGCAGGCCTCCGATGGCTGCGCGGGCCAGCTCACCGAGCCAGCGGGTCAACCCGATGGCGACAGCGGTGGCTTCGAGGGCGCCGTAGGGGCCAAGGACGCGGACGAAGACCCCCTCGCGCACGCCGACGCCGCTGATCGTGATGGGCAGGGAGATCAGCGTGTCGGCGGCAGGGATCAGGGCGAGCGCATCCGCGAGGGCCATGTCCACCCCGTGGGCCTCGATGACGATCCATGCACAGCCGGCGTTGACGAAGGCGAAGGGGATGGCCAGGGCCGCGGTGAGGGCGAGCGTGCGGCGCTTTGTCCTGAGCGTGCGCACCGCGTCGACGGGACCCTCGAGCCAGCGGAAGGGTGCCCGAATCGGACGGGCGGCGAGGAACCAGGCAGCGGCTGGGATCAGCAAGAACGCGGTGGCGAAGACGGCGGCAGCCAAGGCCAGGGCAGGATCGTAGTCGAGCAAGCCCCAGCCGAGGCCGTAGAGCAGGAGCCCCGCCCAGGGGAGGAGATCCTGCAGCCGCGAGGCCGTCAGGGCGACGGCGGCCTTGTCGAGCCCCGCCTCCTCGCCGAGGAAGCCGGCCTTGGCCACATCGCTGCCGCCGCTGGGCAGGACCAGGCCCAGGAAGCTCGCCTTCAGCAGCGCCGCCAGGGCCTTGCGCAACGGGATCCTGGCGTCGAGGGCCTCCAACAGCAGCTTCAGGCGAAGGGCATGGAGCGTCGAGTTGGCCAGCATCAGCACCGGCGGCACCGCGAAGACCCAGGCGGGGGCTCTCCGAAACGCCCCGAGGGCATCCGCCGGATCGACCCGCGTCGCCACCCACGCGATGGCCCCCGCGGAGACCGCGACGCGCACAGCCAGCAGCAAGCGACGCCGCGTGAGCTCGTCCTTGTCCCACATGTCGCGAATGTAGCCCTTGCGCGACTTCGGGGTCCGAAGCCGGGGCCTGCGTTAGCGTTCACGGCGAATGGCACGCTCCCTGCTCCGTCTCCGCGTCAACGGCGAGACCGTCGAGGTCGCAGCTGCGGAACACTGGACCTTGCTGGAGGTGTTGCGCTACGAGTTGGGCCTCACGGGCTCCAAGCAGGGCTGTGACAAGGGCGACTGCGGGGCCTGCACCGTGCTGGTCGACGGGGTGCCGACGCTGGCTTGCTGCACCCTCGCGGCCGCGGTCGTCGATCGCGAGATCACCACCATCGAGGGCCTTGCATCAGCCGATGGGCCGGATCCCGTCCAGCGGGCCTTCGATGTCAGCGGCGCCCTCCAGTGCGGCTTCTGCCAGCCGGGGGTGATCCTCTCTGCGAAGGCCCTGCTGGAGCGCAGCCCCGCCCCCAGCGACGCCGAGATGCGAGAGGCGCTCTCCGGCAACCTGTGTCGCTGCACCGGCTACACCAAGATCTTCGAGGCCGTCCGCCTCGCCGCGCGGGGCTGCGATCGCGAGGTCCCGATGGTCTACGGCCGACCTGCAGAGGGCTTCAACGTTCTCGGGGCGCGAGGCCGAAAGGCCGACTCGATCGCCAAGGCCACCGGCGAGGCCCTCTACGCCGACGACATCGCGCTGCCACGCATGGCCCACGGCAAGATCCTCCGCTCCCCCCACGCTCACGCGCGCATCCGCGGGATCGACACCTCCGCGGCAGAGGCGCTGCCGGGCGTCTTCGCGGTCATGACCGGCCCCGAGCTGCCGACGACCTACTCGGTCATCCCCTGGACGCCGGACGAGACCGCCCTCTGCACCGACAAGGTCCGCTTCGTCGGGGATGGCGTGGCCGCTGTCGCCGCCGTGGACGAGGACACAGCCAACGCTGCGCTGGAGCTCATCGAGGTCGACTACGAGATCCTCGACGCCGTCGTGGAGCCTGCCGCCGCCCTCGCCGAGGGTGCCCCGCTGGTCCACGAGACGGACTGGAAGGGTCGCCCGCGGACCTCGAACGTCTGCAAGCGCGTGAAGCTCGAGTTCGGCGAGGTCGACGCCGGGCTCGCCGAGGCTGCGGAGACTGTCAGCGAGACCTGGTTCTACGAGGGCAGCACCCACGCCGCGATCGAGCCCCACTGCGCGCTGGCCCGCTGGAGCCCGGATGGCCGGCTCACCTTGTGGTCGGCGACCCAGGTCCCTCACTACCTCCACCGGGAGCTGGCCCGGGTCCTCGGGGTCCCGCAGTCGAAGGTCCGCGTGATCCAGCCGGCCCTAGGCGGCGCCTTCGGCGGCAAGTCCGAGCCCTTCGACCTGGAGTTCTGCGCCTCCTGGCTGTCGAAGAAGGCGGGCCGCCCGGTGAAGATCCTCTACACCCGCGAAGAGGTCTTCTACAGCCACCGCGGCCGTCATCCAATGGAGATGAGGATGACCGTCGGATGTGACGCGGAGGGCCGAATCACCGCGGTGGACAGCGACATCCTCATCGACGGCGGCGCCTACCACTCCTTCGGCATGATCACGACCTACTACTCGGGGCAGTTGCTGACAGGTCCGGTGGCCTTCGGCAGCTACCGCTTCGACTCGCGCCGGGTCTACACGAACAAGCCCTGCTGTGGTCCCAAGCGTGGTCACGGCTCCGTGCAGCCGCGCTTCGCCTTCGAGTGCGCCCTGGACGAGGTCGCCGAGAAGCTCGGCTCGGACCCGATGCGGATCCGCCGGGTCAACGCGATGGGTGACGGCGAGCTCACCATCAACGGGCAGCTCCTCCCGAGCACGGGGCTCCTGCAGTGTCTCGAGAGCGTCGAGCGCGACAGCGACTGGGCCGAGCGCTGGGGCAAGCTGCCCTTCGGTCGGGGGCTCGGCGTCGCCTGCTCGATGTACATCTCGGGGACGGCCTACCCGGTCTACCCCAACGAGATGCCCCAGTCCGCGGTCCAGCTCCAGGCCGATCGCAGCGGCAGGATCACGGTCTTCTGCGGAGCCTCCGACATCGGCCAGGGCTCTGACGGGATGCTGGCCTGGATCGTGGCGGAGGAGACCGGCGTACCTCCAGAGGACATCGTCGTGGTGTCCGCCGACACGGACCTCTGTCCGGTGGATCTGGGCTCCTACTCCTCTCGGGTCACCTTCATGTGCGGCATCGCCGCCCGGGAAGCCGCGCGGAAGCTCCGGAGTCGCATCGTCGAGGCCGTAGCGGCCCACTGGGGTGTCGAGACCGTCGGCGTGGCGCTGGGGTTCGTCTTCGACCACCAAGGCCGCCAGCTGGCCATCCAGGAGGCCCTTCAGCTGGCAGAGGTCCGCTTCGGAACACTCGGCGCAACTGGTGATTATCGCACGAGAAAAGCCGGCGGAGACTACCGCGGCGGCTCCATCGGCGCGTCCCCGGCCTACTCCACCACCGCCCACGTCGCAGAGGTGACGGTCGACCCCGAAACCGGCATCGTACGGGTCGACAACGTCTGGGCGGCTCACGACTGCGGGCGCGCCCTGAACCCGCAGCTGGTGGAAGGTCAGATCGAGGGCTCGGTCTACATGGGCTACGCAGAGGCACTCATGGAGGGTCACACCTTCCACGAGACGGGGTTGCACGTCCGGCCGAACCTGCTGGACTACCGGATCCCGACCAGCGCCGAGTGTCCGGACTTCTTCGCCCAGATCATCGAGACCATCGACCCCGGCGGCCCCTACGGCGCCAAGGAGGCGGGTGAGGGTCCGCTCCATCCCATCATCCCGGCCATCGGCAACGCCATCTGGGACGCGGTGGGCGTTCGGCTGCGTCGCATCCCGTTCTCGCCGGAGAGCGTGCTCGAGGCCCTCGCGGCTCGCGCCGGAGAACCGCCGTGCTGAGGATGCCAGCCTTCCGGTACCACCACCCCCGGTCTCCGGCCGAGGCCGTGGCCATGTGGCACGACCTCGGTGACGCGATGTACATCGCCGGGGGGACGGACCTCCTCCCGAACCTCAAGCACGAGCTGCTGTCGCCCGGGCACCTCGTCGGGCTGTCGGGCTTGCCGCCCTCTGGGCTCACCGAGACCGACACCCACCTCGTCCTCGGTGGCCAGATGAAGCTCTCACGGATCGCGGATCACCCCCGCATCCGCGAGCTGGTGTCGCCCCTGGCGGTGGCCTGCTCGGTGGTGGGCAGCCCCCAGATCCGGAACATGGGCACGATCGGCGGCAACATCCTGCTCGACACGCGCTGCCTCTACTACAACCAGTCGGCCTTCTGGAGAGGCGCTCTCGGTCACTGCCTCAAGGCCGAGGGGACGTGGTGTCACGTCATCGGGGGGCCCAAGACCTGCGTCGCTGCCCAGTCGAGTGACACGGTCCCGGTGTTGTTGGCCCTCGGCGCCTCGATCGTGCTGGTCGGGCCTGACGGTGAGCGCGAGGTCGCCCTGCGCGAGCTCTACCGCTTCGATGGCAGGGACCACCTGAAGCTGGAGCGGGGCGAGCTCCTCACGGAGGTGCGCGTTCCCAAGCCCGGATCAGGCTTTCGCGGCGCGTATCGCAAGCTGCGCCTGCGCGACTCCATCGACTTCCCCCAGCTGGGCGTGGCGGTCGCGACGCGCTGGGATGGCGCGGCCCTCGAGGCGATCGACATCGTCGTCGGCGCGGCCGCTCCGATCCCCAAGCCGATCAAGAAGCTGGACGCCTTCCTCGGCCGTCCGCTGTCGGATGGCGACATCTCCGAGATCGCCGAGCTGGTGCGAAAGCAGACCCGCCCGAACGCGGCGGTCACCGGTGACATCGGCTGGCGGCGGCGGATGGCGGCGGTGTTCGCGACCCGCGCGCTGACCGAGCTCCGCCCCCAAACGACGAAGCCCCGGCCAGGTGGCCGAGGCTCGTTGTAGTGGGCTCGGATCGAGCTACTTCTTCTTCGCGCCGCTGCCGGCGGTGTTCGAGCCGGAGCTGCCGGAGCTCGTCTTCTTCGAGCTGCTCGAAGTGGTCTTCTTCGTCGTGCCCGACGAGGTCGTGCCGCCCTTGACGGCCGAGCCCTGGCCGGTGGCGGGACCCTTGACGGCGCCACCGGTGGTGCCGATGTCGTGCGCGTCGAGGTTGTCTCCGAGGGCTTCGCGACGCTCCTCCATGGTCTTGACCTCGACTTCTTCTTCGACGACTTCTTCTTCGACGACTTCTTCTTCCGGGTCGTCGGCCTTGATCTCCTTTTCGGGCTTCTCCACCGGCACTGGAATGAGGATGACCTCTGGCTCTTCGACGGACTCTTCTCCGCCACAGGCGAGAGCAAAACCGGCGATCAACGCGATGACTGAGGGGATGGCGAGACGCTTCATGAAGTGACGTTCCTTTGAGAGACAGGACGGGTTGTAGCGCACCTTGCCACTACCGAGCAACCCTCCATAGGCGTTACACCCTGCTGGAAGAAGACGTCGATCCGCACGGCGCGTGCTTGCGCGTACCCTCAGAGGCCGCTAACAGCGCCCGGCTCCGGCCCGGCATGAGAGCGGGCTGAATCCCTCGACCACGGAGGACATGGTGATTTCCGACCTGTCCTGCATCCGCAACATCGGCATCAGCGCCCACATCGACTCGGGCAAGACCACGCTGACGGAGCGGATCCTCTTCTATACGGACCGCATCCACGCCATCCACGACGTCCGAGGAAAGGACGGCGTCGGCGCCAAGATGGACTCGATGGAGCTCGAGCGCGAGCGGGGCATCACCATCGCGTCCGCGGCGACCCACGCCGAGTGGGACGGTCACCACATCAACATCATCGACACGCCGGGACACGTCGACTTCACCATCGAGGTCGAGCGGGCCCTGCGCGTGCTCGACGGCGCGGTCCTCGTGCTCTGCTCGGTCGCAGGCGTGCAGAGCCAGTCACTCACCGTCGACCGCCAGATGAAGCGCTACAACGTCCCGCGTGTCGCCTTCGTCAACAAGTGCGACCGCCAAGGCGCCAACCCGGTGCGCGTGCGCGACCAGCTCATCGAGAAGCTCGGTCACAACGCGGTGCTCCTGCAGCTGCCGCTGGGGCTGGAGGAGGCGCACGCCGGCGTCATCGACCTCGTCGAGCAGACCGCCTACGAGTGGCACGGCGACAACGGTGAGGAGATCCGAGAGGTCCCGATCCCCGACGGCATGGTCGGCGAGGTGGCGGACTTCCGCGAGCAGATGCTCGACGCGGTCAGCATGTTCAGCGACGAGCTCATGGAGGTCCTGCTCGAAGAGGAGGAGCCCGAGCCGGAGCTGATCCATGCCGCGGTGCGCAAGGCGACGCTGTCACGGCAGATGACCCCGGTCCTGCTCGGCAGCGCCTACAAGAACAAGGGCGTGCAGAAGCTCCTCGACGCGGTGGTTCGCTACCTCCCGGCGCCGACGGACGTCGACAACACGGGCCTGGACCTCGACGACGACGAGGCGGAGGTCCTCGTGCCGAGCGATCCGGAGGGGCCGCTCATCAGCCTCGCCTTCAAGCTGGAGGACGGGCGCTATGGCCAGCTGACCTACCTGCGCGTCTACCAGGGCACGATGAGGAAGGGCGACGTCATCTACAACAGCCGCAGCGGCAAGAAGGTGAAGGTCGGCCGCCTCGTGCGCATGCACGCGGACGAGATGGAGGACATGGACGAGTGCTGCGCCGGCGACATCGTCGCGCTCTTCGGGGTGGACTGCTTCTCCGGCGACACCTTCACCGACGGCAGCGTCGCGGTGGCGATGACGAGCATCCACGTGCCGAACCCGGTCATCAGCCTCACCGTGACGCCTAGGGACAGCAAGGCCCAGACCAACATGTCGAAGGCGCTCTCCCGCTTCACCAAAGAGGACCCGACCTTCCGGGTGAGCTACGACCTGGAGACCGGCGAGACGATCATCTCCGGCATGGGCGAGCTCCACCTCGAGGTCTACGTCGAGCGCATGAAGCGCGAGTACAACGCCCCGGTCGAGGTCATCCCGCCGCGGGTCAGCTACCGCGAGACGATCAGCAAGCGGGCCGACTTCGTCTACGTGCACAAGAAGCAGACAGGCGGATCCGGCCAGTTCGGCAAGGTCTGCGGCTTCGTCGAGCCCACCGAGAGCGGCGACTACGAGTTCGTCGACAAGATCAAGGGTGGCGCGATCCCGCGCGAGTTCATCCCGAGCTGCGACAAGGGCTTCAAGAAGTGCCTGGCCAAGGGTCGGCTGATCGGAGCCCGGGTCGTCGGCATCAGGGTCACGATCAACGACGGCAATGCCCACTCGGTCGACTCGAGCGACATGGCCTTCCAGGCTGCCGCGGTCGGCGCCTTCCGCGACTTCTACGCGAGGGCCCAGCCCATCGTGCTCGAGCCGATCATGACGGTCGCTCTCGAGGGGCCGGCGGAGTTCCACGGCAACATGGTCGCCACGCTCATGCAGCGCCGCGGCATGATCCTCGGCTCCACAGAGGCCGAGGGCTTCTCGGAGGTCGAGGCCGAGGTCCCGCTCGCCGAGATGTTCGGCTACGCGACCGCGCTGCGGTCCTCGACCCAGGGCAAGGCGGAGTTCACGATGGAGTTCTCTCGCTATTCCCAGGCCCCGGTCGGCGTGACTGACGAGCTCATCAAGGAATTCCAGGACCAGAAGAAGGCATCCTGAGGAGGAACGATGTACGCGCAGATCTACGAGCGCAGCCCGATGCGGGTTTTCGAGCAGTCCCTCCACGGTGGCCTGGCCGCTGGTGAGCTGGGAGCGGTCGTCGGACGAGCCGGGACCGGCAAGTCCGCGCTGTTGGTCCACCTGGCGCTGGACCGCCTGCTGAGGGACCAGAAGGTCCTGCACATCAGCCTCAGCGAGACCGCCGAGCACGTCCGCAGCTTCTACGACGCCATCTTCGGCGGGGTGGCGAAGGCGGCGCGGGTCAAGGGCAAGAACAGGGCCGAGGCCAGGCTCCGGGTCGAGCAGTCCAGGCAGATCCTCTGCTACCTCGACCGCGACTTCGGCTACGAGGACGTCGTGAAGGCCATGTCCTTCGCGGAGGAGATCCTCCACTTCGTGCCCGACGCCGTCATCCTCGACGGCTTCGATCCCAAGGAGGAGGGGGTCCTGGAGCAGCTCTCCAAGCTCGCGAGGGAGAAGCGCTTCGCGCTGTGGACGTCGCTGGTGAGCCATCGCCACCTGCCCGGTGTCATCCCCTTCGCGGAGTCCTGGAGCACCATGGTCAAGCTCGAGCCGGTCGACACGGTCGTGGAGCTGACCGCCCAGCGGGTGCACGGTGAGACCCTGGAGGAGGGCATGGGTCTCCAGCTCGATCCCACCACCATGCTGGTGACCGGCGAGGACATCTGGGACCCGCTCAGCGCGCCTCCGAGCCCCCGCGCGATGGACTGCACGCTCTACAGCGGGGGGGCCCTGGGCGCCGAGACCGCCTTCGGTCGCATGGCGGAGCAGTACGGGCTGTCCGAGCTGAACTTCACCTTCGAGGGCCACCACCAGGAGCGCACGGACAAGAGCAAGAAGCTCAGCGAGCGCGAGCTGGCGGCGGGCGACGTCTCCCTGGTCTACGTCAGCAAGCGCCTGCATAGGACCTACACGGAGGGCAGGCTCATCCGCCGTGTCCTGCAGTCCCTGTGGCACCAGGTCAGCCGCGCCCAGCAGGTCTTCGTGGTCGGGGCCATCAACGAAGACGGCACGGTGACCGGCGGCACGGGCTGGTCGGTCGAGCTGGCCCGCATGTGGCACAAGGACCTCTGGGTCTACGATCAGAAGCAGGCCGGGTGGTTCCACTGGCACAAGGACCGCTGGGTCTCGGGCATCCCGGTCATCGAGAGCCCCCACTTCTGCGGCACGGGCACCCGCCAGCTCAACGACGCGGGCGAAAAGGCCATCGCCGGACTCTTCGAGCGGAGCTTCGGCGTCCCGCGCTAGCGCAGCGCGGGGGTGCCCTCCTCCGGCTTGTAGGCTTCCGGGAGCATCTCCGCGATGCGGGCCCGGGCCTCTTCCAGCGCCGCGGTCTTGCCCCAGCCGGCCGGATCGAATGGCGCGCCGAAGGTCAGGCTGACGTCTGCGGGGCGCATGCGCTCGTCGTAGGCGAACAGGTGCTCGCTGCCGGTGATGGCCACCGGCACGACGACCGCTGCCCCTCGGGCGTAGCGAGCCGCTGCCCGGAGGAAGGGGCCCATGCGGCCGCTGCGGCTTCGGCTGCCCTCCGGGTAGAGCAGCACGGGACCACGCTGGGTGCGCCAGGTGCGAGCCTGCTCCAGGCTCCTCAGGGCGATCGCGGCGATCTCGCGGGGGGACAGGCCCGAGGCGTTGTGCATGAGCTGTGATGACTGCGCGGTCATCAGGGTGTTCAGCGCCACGGCGGCCAGGCGCCTGAAGGGCTCGGTGTAGACCTTCGGGCCGGCGACGACGAGGACCTCGTCGGCGAGGTCGCTGTCCAGGGACACCAACGCATCGGTGACCTGGGTGTCGACATAGCTGAGGTGGTTGCAGATCCAGATCTGGTTCTGGCCGCGGACGGACTCGGGGTGCTCCAGCCCCCGCGCTCGCGCGACCCCGCAAGGCACGGGGATGAAGGCCCTGGAGATCCGCCGCAGCACCGTCGCCGCCGGGTGGGGCCGGTACTCCCGTCCAGCCTCGGCGTAGGTCTTCACGGTCTCGAGGATCTCCTCGTCCGTGGAGGCGGACAGGGCCTCGCGGACGCGGTCCTCGGCCCTGGTCGCGATCTCCGCGTCGTCGCGGAAGTAGGAGTTGATGAAGCCAGGGACGACAGCTCGCGCCTGGTCCGGGGTCAGGGCCGAGAGGGTGTCGAGGTCCATCGGTGGCCCGATTAACTCGCCGCGGCTACCCTCCCGCAATGTCCGCGGCCATTCCGCCCGGCGTGCTCCACGTCGACCGAGAGCTCCACGCGCTGTACGAGCGGGTGCCGTTTTCGCGCTACCTCAACCCGCTGAATGCGCGAGAGGCCCGTCGCGCCTTCCGCGCCGGCGCAGAGGTGCCCCCGCTGCGCTACCACGAGGCGACCTGGGCGGACCGCGAGCTGTCAGCGCTCGAGGCTCTCCATCCCCCAGAGGATCACCCCATGGGCATGATCCTGGCCCAGGCCATCCACGGGACGACGCTCTTCATCCGCGCCCTGCGCGATCGCACCATCGACGCCTTCGACGAGCTGGCCACGCACTCCGGCTGGTACCCCGACGCCGAGACCCTCGTCGCGGCCCGGGGAGAGGCGCCGGCTCGTGACACGACCCCCTTCGCGCTCTCCGCCAGGGACATGACGGCCGCCCTGCAGGACGCTCTCCGAGAGCGAGGCCTCGCCGACTGGCGGATCGAGGCCGATCCCGTGATGTCCGCCCGCGTGCTCGTCGATGGCGCCAAGCGCCTGTTGCGCGTGAGCCCGGCTGCCACCTTCCGCGAGCGCGACATCAACCGCCTCATCGTGCACGAGGTCGAGGTCCACGCGATCCGCAGCGCCAACGGTCGCAACCAGCCGCTGCTCATCTTCTCCACCGGGCTGCCCGGATCCCTGGAGACCGAGGAGGGCCTGGCGCTCTACGCGGAGGAGCTGTCGGGCTCGTCTTCGCCAGGTACGGCCTGGCGCCAGGGGGTCGTGGTCCAGGCGGTGGACTGGGCCCGGCGCATGGGCTTCCGAGAACTCTACGACGCCATCGCCGAGGCAGCGGGGCCGGGGCTGGCCTGGGGCGTCGCCGAGCGCCTGAAGCGCGGGCTGGCGGATCCTGGCTCGCCGGGGGTGTATGCCAAGGACATCGTGTACTACCGGGGCCATCGGAAGGTGAAGACCTGGGTCGAGGCGGGCAACCCGGTGGCGCACCTCTACGTGGGCAAGGTGGGCATCGACGATCCCGTCCAGGACTGGCTCGACGCGGGCCTGGTGACGCCCCAGGCCGTGCCCAGGACATTCCGATAGGCCCTGGTGGAAGACGCCAAGGCCGAGGTCTGCATCGTGGGAGCCGGCGCCGCCGGGCTCTGGGCGGCTGCAGCCTGCGGGCGCCAGGGGCTCGACACGCTGGTCCTGGAGAAGACCCCCCGATGTGGCTCGAAGGTGCTCGCCAGTGGTGGCGGGCGCTGCAACCTGACCACCACCCTCGACGCCGCCGAGACCGCGCGCCACTTCGGACGAGCGCACAACTTCATCGCTCCCGCGCTGCGTTGCCTCTCGCCCCAGGCCGTGCGTGCCCACTTCGAGTCGATCGGCGTCGCCACGAAGGTCGAGCCAGAGCTCCAGAAGGTGTTCCCCGTCTCCGACTCCGCCCTGGAGGTCCGGGACGCCCTGGAGCGGGACGCCAGGGCCGCGGGGGCTCGCTTCCGGCTGGAGTCCGCCGTGTCCGCCGTCGAGCCCTTCGAGGGGGGGTGGGTCGCGCGCACGGCCCAGGGCCCGGTCTCCTGTCGCAGGCTGCTTCTCTGTGTCGGCGGCAAGAGCTTCCCGAAGACCGGCACCACCGGAGACGGCTACCGCTGGCTGAGGGCGCTCGGTCTCCGGGTCGTCGACCCGGTCCCGGCCCTGGTCCCCCTGGCCAGCCCGGCCCCCTGGATCCACGAGCTGAGCGGGACCTCGGTGGACGGGGAGCTCCGCATCGGCAAGCTGCGGCGCCGCCGTCCGGTGCTCTTCACGCACCAGGGCATCTCGGGCCCCGGCGCGATGGACGTCTCAGAGGCGGTCTCGCGCGGGGGGCAGCGAGAGGCGCGCCTGGACCTGTTGCCAGATCTGAGCTGGCTGGAGTTGAGGAGCCTGCTCATCGCCGCGGCGGGTCGCGCCGGCTCTCCGCGGCTCGCCTCTGTCCTGCCGCTGCCCCGCCGGGTCGTCGCCATGGTCGCCCTGCGCGCGGAGCTGGCCGAGGCCAATCCCAGGGCGAACCAGCTGGACAAGAGCTCCCGTCACAAGCTGATCGACGAGCTCAAGGGGCTCCGGATCCCCATCTCCGGGACCCTGGGCTTCGCCAAGGCAGAGGTCACCGCCGGGGGCCTGGCGCTGAAGGAGGTCAACCCCGGGACCATGGAGGTCCGCAGGGCCCCCGGGCTCTACGTCTTCGGCGAGCTGCTGGACCTGGCGGGGCCGATCGGCGGCTTCAACTTCCAGGCGGCTTTCTCCACCGCCGAGCTCGCGGCGCGGGCCGTCGGGTTGGCGGCTCAGCGAGCGCGTTAGCCAGTCGACATGCGACTGCTCGGATCCATCGTCGTTCTGTCTGCTCTCGTCGGCTGCCGCATCTCCAAGGAGGACTTCCCGGACCGGTACGCCCGGGCCGCCTGCAGGAGCCTCGAAGAGTGCGATCCGGACTACTACGAGGACATCTTCGACGGCGACTTCGAGGAGTGCACGGACGTCTACACCGATGTGATCGAGCTCTTCATGGAGTTCAGCGAACAAGCCGGCGAGGACTACGACCCCCAAGAGGGTCGCAGGTGCGTCAACGACGTCCGGCTGGCCTCCTGCGACGATCTCCGTGACGTCGAGGTGAGCTGCGAGGTCTTCGAGTAGCCGCTAGATGAAGTGAGGCTAGCGCGGCACGCCGATCTCCACGACGGTGGAGACCTGCTCGAAGCCCAGCCGGCGGTAGATGCGGTCCGGGGTCGTGTCCCGCGCGGCGACGATGACCTGGCGGCCCTCGAGCATCGCAGCCACCGTGCCCACCAGGGCCGTGCAGACCCCCTCACTGCGCTGATCCGGCAGGGTGCAGACGTCCCGGTAGCGAACCACGCCGTCGCGAGCGAGGACGACGAGGGCCCCCGCGTCCACGCCGTCCTTCACCGCCACGAAGGCGCGGCCGTGCTCTGAGTAGTGCCTCCACAGCCAGTCGTGGAAGCGCTGGTGCCAGGGGTCGGTGACACCGTTGGCGACGCGGGAGATCGCTTCTGCGCGGGCGCTGTCCTCTGCGATCTCGATGACCGAGGGCGCCTCGAGCCTGCCGAGCTCCAGGACGCTCAACAGCGTGCAGACGGCCCCGGGCGGAAGGGGTGGTACTCGGGGCTCGCTCTCGGTCTCCCACAGGACGTAGGCCTTCTCTACTCCCGGGTGGTGCTCGCCTCAGATCTGCAAGGCGTCGTCGAGGTCCGCGGGCTCCTCGTCGAGCTCGATGCGCTTGCCGAACCAGGTGTCCTGGCAGTCGGGAGCGTCGAAGATCCGCGCTCCGTCCGTCTCGGTGTAGACGGAGGGCCACGCCCAGACCCAGGTCTCGCGCGCGATCAAGGTCTCAGCGCAGCTCGAGGGTGACGGTCCCCCCCGAGACAGGCCCGATGACCCCTGAGACGAGATCCCCCTCGGAGGGCTGGAGCGGATCTCCCGAGCGCACCAGCTTGGCCTGTACGTAGGCCGGGTCCGGGAAGGGGCCGCCCGCGGTGAGGTCGTCGAGGCCCAGGGTCGTCTCCAGGGGGAGCTCCCAGTCCGGGATGCGCCTGGCCGCTGCTGGCTGTCCGGCGGGGACCGGCGAGGAGCGCACGTAGACATAGAGCACGCCGCCAGGCTCCACCTCGCCCGTCGCGGTGACCGTCGCGGTAAAGATGGCGGGCGACTGCTCGCTCGTCCCGGTGTCCGGGGTCGGTCCTGGCGCCGGCGCCACGGCGTCGCCGAGGAGGAAGGCGGCGAACTCCCGATCCAGGGGGTCATCGGCGACCTTCACCGCGGTGCTCAGCTGGGCCCTGGCTTCGACGGCGTCCCCCAGCTGCATCGCGATGATGCCCCGCCACAGCGCCACCTCAGCAGGCAGGGCCTCCTCCTGGGACTCGAGGTCGGCCAGCGCCTCGTCGTGGCGGCCGATGAGGGCCCGCAAGGCTCCGAGGTGGACCACCACCCCCGGGTCCTGCGGATCGAGGGCCTTGCCCTTGTCGATGAGCGCCATCGCCGTGTCGAGGTCTTGGGTGTAGAGCGCCCACTTCGTCAGCTGGTTCAGGGCGTCGATGTCGGTGGGATCGGCCTCGAAGGCCGCGCGGGCCTCTGCCACCGGGTCGTCGACCAGACTCTGGGCGTTCCCAGTCACGGAGCTCTGGTCCACCCGGGGCGCCAGCGCCGCCTGGAGCACCAGGCCAGCGACGGCGAAGAAGATGGCCAGCCCGGCCAGGTACCAGCCCAGGTGACGGGAGCCGCCGTTGTCCGGCGCCATGGAGACGGTGGACTCCGAAGGGCCCTCCTCCATCCGGCGGAGGACCGCGGCGGCCTGCTCGACCAGCCGCTGCCTGGTCGCGTAGTAGTCGTGGTCGTCGAGCTTGTGCTTGTCCGCCTCCAGGTCGCGGAGGCGATTCATGAGGACCTCGCGCCGGACCTCGAGGTCGGCGAGACCCTGGTCATGCGACCAGCTCCGGCCCCCGATCAGCGCGAAGACCACGCCGCCCGCGGCCCCCAGGCCGAGCACGACGATCGGTGGTCCCCAGACAGCCCAGTCCATCTACTCGTCCAGCTCCTTCAAGACCCGCTCGGTGTAGGGGTCGGTGCTCGCAGGCGGCGGAGTGGCCTTGGCGCTTCGTCTGCGAAGAGCGACGAGGATGAACACCAGGCCGAGGGCCCCGACCACCGCGGGGCCGACATAGACCAGCGGGTTGTCGTCCTTGGGCGGCGCCAGCAGGATCCAGGTGTCGTAGCGGGCCACGAAGTAGTCGACGATCTGCTCGTCGGTGTAGCCCTCGCGGACCAGATCGGCGATGCGCGCCTTCATCGACATCGCGGCCTCTGTGGTCGAGTCGGCGACGCTCATGCCCTGGCAGACCGGGCAGCGCAGGCCAGCGGCGATGGCCATGGTGCGCTCCTCGACGATGGACTCGTCCATGACCGACTCGCCGAAGGGCTCGACGCCGACAGCCTCGCGGATCGGGACCAGCGCGTTGGGCACGTCCTCTGCGGAGGCGAGCGCGAGGCAAAGCCACAGGCCGGTCACAGCATGCCCTCCAAGGTCTCTGCCAGCGCGACTGCGCTCACCGGGCCGCTGATCTTGCGCACGATCTGGCCGTCTCGGTCGATGAAGAAGGTCTCGGGCACGCCGGCCACACCGTAGTCGACGGCCATCGCGCCCTCCGGGTCGTCGAGGGTCGGGTAGGCAGAGCCGGAGGCGCTCAGGAAGGCCCGCGCCTTGGCCGGCTCGTCGCCGTAGAGGACGCCGAGGAAGACCACCCCGCGTGGGCCGTAGGTGGTCGCGCCGGCCTGCAGGACCGGGTGCTCGATCTTGCAGGGGACGCACCACGTCGACCAGAAGTTGAGCACCACTGGCCGACCCGCGAGGTCCTCCAGCGCGACCGGCTCTCCCTCCAGGGTGAAGGCCCCGAAGGCAGGCGCCGCCTGGCCCGTCATCGCATCCGGGACCGCGTGTGGGTCCTTGCCGAAGCCGCTCCAGAGCACCCACAGGAAGGGCACCAGCAGCAGGAGCCCCAGAGGCAGGATCAGCCAGGACTTCTTCATGTGGCCAACGCGAAGATGCGCAGGAGCACCTTGAACCTGGGCCAGCTCCCGATGACCCCGCCGAGGAAGATCACGAGGCCTCCGATCCAGAGCCAGCAGACGTAGGGCTCGACGATGGCCCGCACGCTCACGCTGTCATCGTCGAAGCGGACCAGGGAGAGGTAGAGGTCCTCTCTCCAGGTCGACAGCACGGCCGGGGTGCCGATGGGCTCGCGCATGGTCCGGTACTGGTTCATGCGCGGGTCGGCCCGGTCGATGAACTCGCCCTCCTTCTTGACCTCGATCCAGGCCACCTCGGAGCTGCGGTTGGGCTGCTCCTGGGTCTCGGCGCCCTCGTAGGTGAGCTGGTAGCCGAGCACGTCGACCGTCTCTCCGGCGACCAGCCTGACGTCGACGGTCTCCTTGTAGGCGCCCGACATGGCGATGGCGACGGCGCAGAGCACGACCCCGAAATGCACCACGTAGGCCGCCACCCGGGTCCTCGAACGAATGGCGTAGCGCGCAAAGGCCAGCGGCCAGAGCTCGCCCTTCGACATCGCTCGCTTGATCGAGGGCGACAACAGCTCGTCCAGGGTCGTGACCGCGGCGAAGGCGGCCAGCACGAGGGTCAGGCCGGCCCAGGCGTTGTCGAGGTCGAAGCACCAGAGGGCCCCCACCGTCGCGGCGGCGGCCAGGCTCGGCAGGATCAGGCGCTTGCCGACGCGCAGCGGATCACCGTCGCCCCAGGGCAGGGCGGGACCGACACCCATCAGGAAGAGGATGCCAGCGCAGACCGGCAGGCTCATGGTGTTGAAGTAGGGCTCGCCGACCGACAGCCGCTCCCCGGTGACGGCCTCCTTCAACAGGGGGTAGGTCGTGCCGAGCAGCACCGTGAAGGTGAAGCAGGAAAACAGCAGGTTGTTCAGGAGGAAGGTCACCTCGCGAGACAGCGGGCCGGGGATGCCCTCGTCGGAGGGCGCGAGCTCGCCGAGGCGGGCGGCCAGCATGACGAGGCAGACCACGGTGCAGAGCGCGATGAAGACCAAAAACGCGGGGCCGACGTCCGACTGCGTGAAGCTGTGGACCGAGTTGAAGACCCCGGAGCGGGTCATGAAGGTGCCGAGCATCGTCAGCAGGAAGGTCACGAGTGCCAGCGTGATGGTCCAGCCCTTGAAGAGCCCCCGACGCTCCATGACCTGGGCCGAGTGCAAGAACGCAGTGGCTGTCAGCCACGGCATGAAGCTGGCGTTCTCCACCGGGTCCCAGGCCCAGTAGCCGCCCCACCCGAGCACCTCGTAGGACCACCAGCCGCCGAGCAGGATGCCGAGGGTCAGGAAGCTCCACGCGAAGAGCATCCACCGCCGCAACGTCCGCATCCAGCTGGCTTCGAGTCGACCCGCCAGCAGCGCCGAGACCGCCATCGCGAAGGGCACCGCCATGGTGACGTAGCCCATGTAGAGCGCCGGCGGATGCAGGACCATCAGGACGTGGTTCTGCAACAGCGCGTTGGGTCCGGGACCGTCCAGCGGCGCCGGGTCGACCAGCGTGAAGGGGTTGGCGACCCCCGCCACCAGGAAGGTGAAGAAGACGCCGACGGCGAGCAGCGTCCCCACCGAGTAGGCGCCGTGCTCCGGGTCCCCGTCGCGCCGGGCCCACGTGAAGGCGAGGGTCGAGGCGCCGAGGATGAAGCCCCAGAAGAGGATGCTGCCCTCGAGCGAGGACCACAGCGAGATGACGGTGATCAGCGCGGGGGTGTCGAGGCTTCCGACCTTGGCGACGTAGGCGACGCTGAAGTCGTGGTTCAGCAGCGCGAGCTCCATGAGCCCGGTGGCCGCCACCATGCACGCGCCGAAGAGGTAGGCCATCCAGCGGGTGGCTCGCCAGGCCGTCTGGTTTCGGGTCGCGCCGCCGGCGATGCCTGCCACCGCGCCGACGGTGCAGGCGCCGAGGGCGAGCAGCACGAGGCTGCGGCCGAGGAGGCTGATCAGATGTCCTCCTCGATGGTCTCGTAGAGCGCCTGTCGCTCCTCCTCGCTCATGCCCTCGAAGGGCGCCTTGTACTCGTTGCTGTGCTTCACCAGGAGGCGGTCGGCCTCGAAGACGCCGACCGGGGTCATGGTGCCCTCGACGACGACGCCGATTCCCTCGCGCAGCATCTGGGGGGGCGCGCCCTTGGCGTGGACCTTGACCTCGGCCGTGTCGTCGCCGACGACCAGCCAGAGCTCCTGCTCCTCGACCCGCCAGTCCAGCGAGCCCTCCTTCACGATGCCGCCCAGGCGGATGGTGGGCCCGATGGCCTCGTCCCCGGCAGCGGCCACCTGCGCGGGCTCCCAGTAGTAGGTGAGGTTCTCCCCCATCTGGTCCGCCGCGAACCAGACGAGGCTGAGGGCGGAGGCGGCCACGAAGAGGGCCCCGACGAGGAAGAGCGGGCCTTGCTTGTTGGCGCTCATCGACCACTTCGGACGACGAGGTAGACGCCGTAGGACAGAAGCACGGTCCAGGTCACGCCGTAGACGAGCCAGACGGTGCCCCAGCCTCCTTCGATCATTCCGGTCACGAGACCTCCAGGGAGATCGGGGCCTTCTTCTCCGGGAGCGCGCTCGCTCCGTGCTCGGCCTGCATGCGGTCCAGGGCGATCTGCCGGCGGAAGAGGATGAAGCCGATGCAGAGGAAGAGCATGCCGAAGGCAGCGATGCGCAGGACCCAGACCATCGGGTCCGAGATCGTGTCGGGGTTCGACTGGGTCTGGTGGAGGCTCTTCCACCACTTCACGGACATGTAGACGATGGGCACGTCGACGAAGGCGAGGATCGTGGCGACAGAGCTCAGGGTGCGCCTGCGGTCGTGGTCGTGGACCAGCGCCCGGAGGACCAGCACGCCGGCGAAGGCCACGCCCATGATGGTGGTGGTCGTGAGCCTGGGGTCCCACGTCCAGTAGGTGCCCCAGGTCTGCTTCGCCCACATCGAGCCCTGGAACAGCAAGAGCCCCGTGAGCACCACGCCGACCTCGACGGCCGCTTCGGTGGTCGCGTCCCAGCCGTCGCGGCCGCTGGCGAGGGCGCCGCAGGCCGCGATGAAGGCGATGAAGTAGGTGAGCAGGGCGAGCCACGCGGTGGGCACGTGCACGTAGAGGATCCGCCCGACGTCTCCCATCATCGCCTCTGGCGGAGCGACGAAGAGTCCTGCGTAGTGCCCCACGCCGAGCAGGACGACGCCGAGCGCGCTGAAGCCAATTGCCCAGGGATTCTTCACTGTTCGACCAGGTACCCGAAGAACACTCCGCCCAGCGCCCAGAAGACTGCGTCGAAGCAGCCCAGCAGGGCGAGCCATCCAGCGATTTGGCCCATCGGGTCCCCGAGGAGGACGAAGCCGAGGGCCTTCACCGCAGCCAGCAGCGCTGGGACGAGGAGCGGAAAGAGCAGGACCGGCAACATAAGCTGTTGGGCCCCGCTGCGCGCCGCCAGGGCGCTGTAGAGGGTCCCGGGTCCGGCGATGCCGGCGCAGCCGAGCAGTATGACCGCTGCCAGCTGCCACCAGGCCCCCGTGACGCCGATGTCCATGAACCACGCGGACAGGGGCAGCACCAGGGTGGAGATGGCGAGCAAGACGACCAGGTTCGCAAGCGCCTTGCCGTAGAACAGCGCCCGCGGGTCGACGGGTAACAGCCGCATGCCCTCCAGGGCGCCGGACTCGATCTCCGTCTGGAAGCTCTGGTTCAAGAGCAGCGTCGAGGCCATCAGCATCGCCAACCAGACGTAGCCTCCGGCGTGCTGCTGGAGGGTCTTGGTGTCGGGACCGATCGCGAAGGAAAACAGCAGGATCATCAGCCCGGCGAAGGCGAACAGCGCGACGCCGCGAGCCCGGCCCCTCCACTCGATCTGGAGGTCCTTGACCAGGATGCGCAGCGCTTGCCTGACCCAGCTCATGGATGCAGCACGTCCCAGGCGCGACCGATGTCTGCTGCAGGTCCGGTCCAGCGGACCTGGCCCTTGTCCAGCAGCAGCGCCCGCTCGCAGAGGTGGCGTGCGCGGCTCACCTGGTGGCTCGCGACCACCACGGTCGTGCCCTCTCCCGAGAGCTCGATCAAGAGCTCGTCGACGAACTGGAAGCCCGAAGGATCCAGCTGACCGTAGGGCTCGTCGATGAGCGCCAACTGCGGCCTCTGGGCCAGCATGCGCGCGAAGGACAGGCGCTTTCGCATGCCCGCCGAGTAGGCCCGGACCGGGTCGTCCCGGAGCTCGAGTCCGACCCGCTCCAGCCAGGGCTCGGCGGCCTCGTCGCGCCCGAGCAGGTCGAGCATCACCCGGAGGTTCTGTGGACCCGAGAGGTCCTCGTAGACCGCCGGGAGGTGACTCAAGAGCGCCAGCTCCCGCCGGCACTGGGCGAGGTGCTCGCGGGGGTCCCGCCCGAAGAGCATCAGCTCGCCCTGGGTGGGCGGCAGCGCGGTGGCCAGGATGCGCAGCAGCGTGGTCTTGCCAGAGCCGTTGGCGCCGACGATGAGGAAGCGCTCCCCGGACTCGATCGCCAGGTCCACGCGGGCCAAGGCCCAGCGGGGTCCGTAGCGGCGGGAGAGACCATTGGTGTGGACCGCGAGCACGGGCGCGCTCTAACCTGCACTGGTGACCTTGTTGCTCCTCGCATGCGCCATCTCGTGGTCACCCCCTTGACGCTTCGATACCTGCTCATGATGCGGCTGGCGGAGTGAAGCAGGTTCCGACTCACGTGCTCGGCCCGCCGGTGCGCGGCGATCTGCGCCGGCTCGGCGGCTTCGGCGAGGGCCTCGTCGAGGGCCTCCGCGGCATGCTCTCCAGCGCCGATCAGCTCGGCTACGCCTGGCAGATCCTGCGCGAGGGGGTCTGCGCCGAGGCGGACCTCGCGGGTCACCCCCTCTTCTGCCGTCGCTGCCTTCGGGAGCTCCGTCTCCACACGAGCCCGGCGCTGTTGCCGGGCGACCTGCTCGAGGCGGATCGGCTCCGTCGCATGTCGGCAGAGGACCTCGTGGCCCTCGGGCGTGTTCCCTTCCCCTTCGTCCGCGAGGTCGGGGACCCCGGCTTCACGCGCGTCAGCTGGGAGTCGGCCCTGAGCCGGATCGGCGAGGTCCTTCGGGCCATCCCGGCTCAGCGGCAAGCGTGGTTGGGCACAGAGGCGCTCTCGGACGAGGCGGCGTACTCCCTGGGACGGACCGCGCGGCTCCTGGGGGGTCACGGCGTGCACATCGTCGTCGACCATCCTGGCCGGGCTGTGCTCGCGGCGATGCTGGGGCATGCCTCTGGGACCGGGACCCTCGAAGACCTCGACTCCGACGTGGTGCTCGTGTGGGGGGCGAACCTGCGAGAGAACCACCCCGCCGTCTACGCCCGCCTGCGGGAGGCCAAGCTGCGCGGCACCCGCGTCGTGTCTATCGACGTGCTGGACGGGCTGCCCCTGGCGGATGACCTCGTCCGTGTCCGGCCCGGCGGTGACGGCGCCCTGGCCGCGGCGGTCCTTGCCACCCTGGACGGCTGGGGCGCGCTGGACGAGGTGGGCATCGAGGCTCACACCAGCGGGCTGCTGGAGCTCGACTCGGTCGAGGACCTGACCACCATCTCCGGCGCGAGGCCGGAGCTCGTCGAGTGGCTCGCCACCCTGCTCGTGCGGTCCGCGTCGAGTTGCAGCGTCTTCGGTCGGGGGCTCGGCGCAGGGGTCGCCGGTGTCGCGGCGCTTCACCTGGCGACCGGGCGGCTGGCCTCTGCTGGCAGCGCCCTGTTGCCCCTGTGGTCGCCGGGGCCCTGGGACATGGGCCTGGCGCCCGACCGCCTGCCTGGACGGGCGCTGACCGCTCGAAGCGCCGCGCGTCTCTCCAGGATCCTGGGCGTCCCGATTCCGGCCGCAGGAAACCCCGCGCCGGAGCCGGACTTCGTCTACACCGTCGGCGCCCGGGCCTCTGGGCGGATCCGCGTGCACCAGCTGGTCCACATCGATCCCAGCGTCGTGGAGCCCGGCGAGCTCGTCGTGTTGCTCCCTTCCTGCCGGCCCCACGAGGAGCAGCGGACCCGCACCACCCTCGAGCGCCGCCGGGTGCACCACGAGCCCCTTTTCGGAGGCCCGTCCGCCGGCGAGGCCCGCCCCTCCTGGGAGATCCCGGACCTGGTCGGGCGCGCTGCATCCCCCGGGCTGCCTGCGCTGGAGCTCGCCGAGATGGGCCGCGTGCTGGGACCGGACCGCTGGGAGCGACACCTCCATCGAGACGGCGACTTCTCCCGGCTCCCCGGCTGTCGGGCCCGCTTCGTCCCGATCCCCAAGCCAGTCCTCCGCCCGGGGGTCCATCTGAGCTTGCGTCACGGAGTGGCCCGTGGGCTGATCTTCGTGTCTCGGAGCAGCGGCTTCGAGGACGGCGACCACGTCCGCGTCCTGGGAGACCTCGGATCGATCCCGGCCAGGATCCGCCTCGCTGATCTGCTCCCATCGGTGGCGCAGCTGGACGCCAGCGACTCGGCCCGGGTCACCTCGGACGGCCGCGTCCGCATCGAGCGGGCCTGATCAGACCGGGTAGCCCAGCCCGCTCGCGATGAAGAAGGGGGCCACCGGGCTCAGCGCGCAGGCAGCCCAGATGAGTGGCCCGGGGTCCTCGCCCCTGTCGGCTCTGGTCGCGAAGGGCCAGACCACCCAGGCTGTCTGGAGGGCTCCGGAGATGGCGCCGAAGAGCACGCCGAAGAGCACGATGTTCGCGCCCTCGTGACAGCACAGCCCTGCGGCCCCGCCGACCGTCGCGCCCCACAGGCCGCCCATGATGAACCCGACCGGGACGAGCCCGGCGCCACGTCCCAGCCCGTGCAGCGCGAGCCCTACGATGTACCCGGTGCCGCCACCGATCATGAAGGCGCTCAGTGGGAACAGCGGTAGGCTCGTGGCCACGACCAGCGGGGCCAGCAAGCCATGGAAGGCCCCCATGGCGGCGAAGTAGAATCCCCAGACCTCGGCGTCTTTCGGCACGGGATCAAGGTGCACACCCGATGTGCAGAATCGGGGGAGGGGGCCCGCAATTCCTAGAACGGAATCGGGTCGTCTCCGCCGCCACCTGCGTTGCCGCCGCTGTCGCCGTCGTAGGGCATGTCGCCGCCACCGCCGCCCTGGCCTCCGCCGCCGCCGCCCTGGCCTACGCCGCCACCCTGGTCGCCTCCGCCACCCTGGCCTCCGCCACCCTGGCCTCCGCCACCCTGGCCTCCGCCGTAGCCGCCGCCGCCCTGGCCTCCGCCGTAGCCGCCGCCACCCTGGCCTCCGCCTCCGCGGTAGCCGCCGCCACCGCCGCCGTCGGCGGGTCGATCGCCGCGGCTGCCGAGGAACTTGATCTCGTCGCCGACCACCTCCGTGCTCCAGCGGTCCCGACCGTCGCGGTCCTGCCACTTGCGGGTCTGGAGTCGACCTTCCACGTAGACCTGTCGCCCCTTGTTGAGGAAGCGTCCGGCGTTCTCCGCGTTGCGTCCGAAGAGCACGACGCTGTGCCATTCGGTCTGGTCCTGCCAGTTCCCGTCCCGGTCCTTGCGGCGGTGGGTCGTGGCGATGCGGAGGTTGCAGACGGGCGTGCCGCCGCCAGTGGTGCGGACCTCTGGGTCCTGTCCGAGGTTTCCGACGAGGATGACCTTGTTGATCATGACGTTTCCTTCTGTAGGGCGAGGAGGAATGTATGCAGCGCTCCGGACAGAAAGTGTCCGGGGGATCAGATTCCCACGAGCTCCGCGCTCTTATCCCAGAGGGCGCGGGCCAGCAGAGGATCCCGAGCCTGCTTCGTGGGGGCGGTGATCTTGCAGTCGACGAAGTACTCGCCGGTGACCCCCTGGACGTCCGGTGAAGAGGCCAGCCAGATCTGGGTCTCAGCGCCTTGATCGACGCTGGTCATGAGGGGTCGGACCAATCCCAGGATCAGTCGCCAGAGGCCGCTGTTGTCTCGTCCGAAGCCGGTCGCGATCACCCCGGGGTGGAGGCAGTTCGAGGTGATCGCGCTGTCCTCCTCTTCCAGGCGCCGGGCGAGCTCCAGGTTGAAGAGCATGTTGCAGAGCTTCGAGGTCGAGTAGACAGCCATGCCGTCGAAGCGGCGCTTCGAGAAGTCGAGATCGTCCAGGTCGAGCTTGCCGCGTCGGTGGGCGCGAGATGCGACGTTCACGACGCGCGCCCGTCCCTCGAGCTTGGGCAGCAGGAGGTGCGTCAACAAGAAGGGCGCGAGGTGGTTCACGGCGAACATCAGCTCGTGACCATCGGCCGAGAGCATGCGCCTGGTCTGCATCATGCCGGCGTTGTTCACCAGCACGTCGATCGCGCCGAGGCGCTCGGCGAGCTCGCGCACCGACTGCAGCGAGGCGAAGTCAGCCAGCTCGAGGCTGGTGTCACGACCGGTGGCCTCCTTGATCTGCCCCTGGGCGATCTCGCCCTTGCCCTGGCTGCGGCAGACGAGCGTCACCGAGGCTCCCATCCGGGCCAGCTCCCTGGCCGTGACGAACCCGAGGCCAGAGTTGGCCCCGCTGATGACGACGCGGCGTCCGCTGAGATCCTGCTCCATGCTCTGTCGCTAACGGGCCGTTCCCAAGGTGGGTACGACGAATCCGCGGAGCCCGCCGAGGCCGGGCTATGGTCCTGGACCGGGCAGGTCGGAGGACGCGATGCGTCTGTTCGCGATCACCACGCTCATGGCGGGGCTCACCGGCTGTACCTTTGCCTCTGGGGCGCTCCTGGGCGGCTTCATCTGGGGCGAGAGCCCGATGGCTCCCAACGCTATGTTCTAGGCGGGCCCCGGCACGGCCGTGGTCTGCGTCGGCAGCACCGACCCCTCTATAGACGGCGACTTCGATCGCATCGAGACGCGGGGTCGCATCGTCTACGAAGTCGACCCCTCGGCGCTGGAGTTCGACCTGGTGCCCTGCCACGAGGAGCCAGTCGACGCCATCGTCATCGAGACCGAGGGCGGCGAGATCCAGATCGGATACGCCTGGATCCTCGCCGACGGCAGCGACTACACGAACCTCGTCTATGGCTCCGAGGACGAGGCGCGAGTCGTCGTGACCAGTGGAGAGGGCGAGAGCGTCGGCTTCGCCGTTTGGGAGGATCAGCGCCTCGTCTACGCGATGGAGTCGGGCCGCGGCGGCACGACCGATCTCTCGGAGGAGGTCGGACTCAGCGTCGTCGAGGGCGCAGAGGTCGGCACCGTCGAGGACGACTGCGGCACGGTCACGCGGTCCTCGCTGGAGATCACCTCCGAGAGCTCGGACGTCACCCTCTACCCGGGCGAGGACCGCCTCTTCGACGACGAGGACGCTCGCGTGTCCTGGGCCTGCAACATCGACAGCTGGCACCGCGAGGGCGACTGCGAGGACGCGCTGCGGAGCGAGGTCAGCTGGATGGTGTTCTGAGGCGGCGCCTCGGTCGGCCACGCCTCAGTCGGCCACACCGCAGCCGGCGTCGATGCCAGTCGGGTCCTGCGCCCACTGCATGGCCTCGACGCAGAGCTCGTCTTCTGCGATGTCCCCGTGCTCGTCCGTGATGTCGACGAAGATGCAGATCTCCGTGGATGCCAGGATCTCTGGGGGCGTGTTGCAAGCGCCGTCTTCCAGGTCGTCGACGTCGAGGTAGCCGTAGATTCCGAAGAAGTGGCTCATGCACTCGTTGTCTTCGTCCGGGATCAGCCCGACCCGGTTCCTGGTCTCCGAGACCACACCACCGACCTCGATGGCCTCGGCCACGAAGTGCACGCTCCCGAGCGCACCCATGTTCTGGACCTCGACGGCCTCCCAGATGTGCCAGCCGCCCTGGGGTCCGTAGATCAGCGGGATCGAGTCGCCCTCTTCGAGGGGGCGGTAGAAGTTCTCTCCAGTACCGATGACGACTGTCGGCTCACCGTCACACGAGCTGCCGGTCGCCGTGTCGTTGGTCGCTCCGCCACCCAGAGGGCCGGGGCCGGTTGCGCAGGCGGCGAGGAGGCTGAGGAGGCTCATTCGTCACTCCCAGGTGAGGGTTCCGGAACCGAGGATGTCCCTGGCCGAGGCACCCTCGATCACGACCGCGACGTCGTCGATGGTGAGCTCGGCGGTGACGGTGGTCTCGGAGTCGATCAGGACCTTGTACTCCGCCGTCTCGCCGGCGCAGGTCCCGTAGGAGGCCACCACCACCTCGAAGGTCCCGCTCTGGGCCTCGAAGGCCAGCGTCGGGCAGCCGTAGTCCGGCGGCGGGAAGCTGCAGGCGTGGTCGTCGTCGGAGTAGGCCACGACGCAGGTCTCGTTGGCGGTGTCGTTGATCCAGGCGACGAGGTCCAGGGCGGTCTCATCGGAGACGGTGTCGACGGTGACGGTGACGGTCTCGCCCTCGACCCCCTCGACGGACCAGACGTCGACCAGCTCCGGGTCGCAGCCCAGCTCGCTGGTGGCGGTGAAGCCAGCCTCCTCCAAGGCGCTGGCCGAGTCATCGTCGACCAGGCAGAGGGTGTCGGCGTCCAGGTAGGCCGTGCGGGAGTCGTCAGCGATGTACTGGAACCAGCTCCAGCTGACGTCGTCGCCGTCCCGGATGAACACGCCGTAGGGGCTGCCCGCGTAGGCGATCGGGAACCAGTAGCGGCCGAGGTACTCGGTCTCTTCGCCGTCGACGACGCTCCAGCGGAAGCTCGACAGGAAGAGCTGCGAGTAGTCCTCTGTGTTCGGGAGGTAGGCCATCGCCGGGTCCTCGAGGGCGTACTCGTAGTGGTGGTAGTAGGGGCCCTCGAGCCAGGTCGTGAACGGAGAGGGTGTGCAGCCGCCGATGCTGTTGTCCTCGAGGATCGTGGCCTCGAGATCGAAGGCGAAGTCGCAGCCCTCGCACTCCCCGGTGTAGGGGGTGCCGACCAGGCCGATGCGGAGATCGCACTCGGTCTCGTCGCCGAAGGTCGTGAGGTACGTGAACTCGCCGGTGAACCCCGTGTAGACGTGGGGGCCGGTGTCGATCAGCTCCTGTTCTGAGTCCACGGGCACCTGCTCCGCTGGCGGGCAGCCCATCAGCAGCAGGGCGGCGCCGAAGAGAACAGGGGTGGGGCGAAGGTCGAGCTGTGACATGGGGCTCTCCGAAGTCCGCGGTACTAACTGGTCTTCGAGGACGCGGTCCCAGGCGATTGAGCCAGCAGAGCAGGCACGCCGGAATCATGATCTGGAATCAGAAGCGCTGCTCGCGTCGGGGGAGGAGTCAGTTCGGCGTCAGCGTCGAGGAGCACCAGCGGGGGTACGTCCGTGTCTCCGATCGGGAAGGTCCCGGCGGCATCGAGCATGCCGCTCCGCGCCGAGAGCCCGAGGTTCAGCTCGGCCCGTGGATGGACCAGGGCCAGACCGGCGTGCCCCTGGTGGACGGGCACGTACGGCAGGTGGTCACCGATCTCGACGGTGCCGAACTGTGGGAAGGAGGAGTCGAAGCCGGTCTGGAAGGCCGACTCGGTCCAGGCGTAGCTGGCCGAGAGCGGGATGGAGAGCTGGATCGGGAGGCGGACCGTCCAGCCGGCAGTGGCCTCGGCGCCGTAGACCTTGACCTCGCCGCCGTTGAACTGGAGGCCGACCTGGTCTCCGGAGCAGCCTCCGGAGACCGTGCAGGCTCCGGTGAGGTTCTCGTAGTCGTTGTAGAACCGCGCGACCTCAAGGCGGCCAGCTCGCATGGCGTAGGACTCCTTGCTCTTCTCTGTCAGGACGAGATCCTGGTGGACCCGCACACCGACCTCGGTGCGCGACGACAGCCGATCGCCGGAGACGGACCACGCCGCCGTGGGCTGGAGACCCGCCGCGTGGTACCGGCGGGCGGTCGTGCCGAGCTACGGCTCTCGTCGACACGGCCGCGGACTGCACGCTGGACGGCTCGAGCGTGGGGGAGAACAGCCTCGAGCTCGACGGCAGGGCAGTCTGCGGCCAGGCCACCCATGTCGACCATTGCTCCGTCTGCCACGGATCCGATGGGCTGGGCACCGAGTCCGGGCCCTCACTGTTCGAGATGATGCCGATGCACTCCGACCCCGAGTTGGTCATGATCGTCGCCGCCGGCGCCGGAGAGATGCCCGGCTTCGACTTCGAGCCCCAGCAGATCGCAGACCTGTTGGCCTTCCTCCACGCCGAGTTCGACCCGCCCTGAACGCTGGCGTCGCCCCATCCGCGGGTCCGATTGAGGATATTCTCAAAGCCCGGAGCGCAGAGCACATGGCCATCCTCCTGATCGACGACGACGACACCGGGCGGCGGCTGTCCGCCCACAACCTGCGCCGCTGCGGACACGAGGTGAACGAGGCCGCGGACGGGCGAGAAGGCCTGCGGGTCTTCGATCCAGGTCGCCACGAGGTCGTCGTGACCGACATGCGCATGCCGGTGCTCGACGGCATGGAGGTGCTGCGGCTGGTCCGGGATCGTGCTCCGGACGTGCCGGTGGTGGTGATCACGGCCTATGGCAGCGTGGACAAGGCCGTCGACGCCATGCAGGCCGGCGCTTGGAGCTTCATCGAGAAGCCCTTCTCCCGGGATCGGCTCGAGCTGGCCGTCCAGCGCGCCCTCGAAGCGTCCCGGTTGCGCCGCGACAACAAGCAACTGCGCTCGGTCGAGCGGCCGATCATCGCCCGGTCCGAAGCGATGGCCGAGCTCCTCGCCGTCGTCGATCGCATGGCCGCCAGCGACGCCCCGGTGATGATCTTCGGCGAGAGCGGCACGGGCAAGGAGCTCATGGCGCGCCGGGTCCACGCCCGAGGACCGCGCGCCTCGGGCCCCTTCGTGCCAGTGAACTGCGCGGCGATCCCGGCGACGCTGCTCGAAGCGGAGCTCTTCGGACACGCCAAGGGTGCCTTCACAGGGGCCCAGAAGGCCCGCCTCGGTCGCTTCCGCTCGGCGGAGGGTGGCACGCTGTTCCTCGACGAGATCGGCGAGGTGCCGCCAGAGCTCCAGGCCAAGCTCCTCCGGGTGCTCCAGGAGCGCTCCGTTGACGTGGTAGGCGCGGACCGGGCCGTCGACGTGAACGTGCGCATCGTCGCGGCGACGAACCAGGACCTGGAGCAAGGGGTCGCCGACGGGCACTTCCGCGAGGACCTCTACTACCGGCTCAACGTCCTGCGCGTGGACATCCCACCGCTGCGAGAGCGTCGAGAGGACATCGTGCCCCTCGCCGAGGCCTTCCTCGCGGAGCTGGCCATGCGCGAGCTCGTGCTGGATCGGTCCGCCCGCGACGCCCTGCGCAAGAGGACCTGGCGCGGCAACGTGCGCGAGGTGCGCAACCTCTGCGAGCGCCTCTCCGTGCTCGCCCCCGGCCCCGAGGTGAGCGCCGCCGACATCCCGGCCGAGCGCACGCTGAGCCGCAGCCGCAGCTGGCTGGAGCACCTGCCAGCGGACATCACCCTGACCGAGCTGGAGACCCAGGCCATCGAGCACACGCTGGACCGCTGAGGCTGGAACGTCAGCGAGGCCGCGCGCCTGCTGGGCGTCGCCCGCCACATCCTGGCCTACCGCATCGAGAAGTTCGGGATCGCGCGGCGATGAGGGTCGCTCGCCTGTTCACGACCCGAGGGCTGCTCCTGGTCTGGGTCCCGATCGCGGCCACCGCGATGCTCCACTACCTCTCTCCGCCAGACGCTCACTGGCTCCATGACGTGGCCAGACGGCTCTTCTATGTGCCGGTGCTCCTGGCGGGGGCCCAGGCCGGCGTGCGAGGCGGGCTGCTCGCAGCGGGGGTCGCCGTCGCCGTCTACGTGCCCCATGCCTTCATCGACCACCTGGGCCACGACCCCGCCAACCACACCGAGAAGCTCCTCGAGATGATCTTCTACGTCGTGATCGGCGGGGTGTCCGGCTTCCTCGCCGAGCGGGAGCAGGCCCGCCAGGCCGAGCTCTCGTCGAAGGACCATCAGCTGGCGCGGGCCGCTCGGCTGGAGTCCCTCGGCCAGCTGACAGCGGGCCTGGCCCACGAGATCCGCAACCCGCTGCACGCCATGCGAGGGACCGCCGAGATCCTGCTCGACGCCGTGCCCGACGAGGCCCCCGAGCACTCCCTCGGAGAGGCCCACATCGAGGAGATCGATCGCCTTAGCGGAGTGCTCAAGCGGTTCCTGGAGTTCGCGCGGGATCCGGGGGCGCGCTCCACCGGCCCGGTCGTGCTCGACGCGGTCGTGTTGCGCGTTGCGGACCTCGTGCGCGCCCAGGCCGGGCGGCAAGAGACCCGCCTGGAGCTCAGGACCGAGGGGGCAGAGGTCCAGGGGGACGCCGAGCAGCTCACCCAGGTCGTGCTCGTGCTGGCGCTCAACGCGCTGCAGTCGGTGACCAAGGGTGGCCGGCTGTCGCTGGTCGCCGACGGGGGCCGGATCCTGGTCCACAACGACGGCCCGCCCATCGCCGAGCCGGACCTGGAGCGGCTCTTCGACCCCTTCTTCACCACCCGCGCCGACGGCACCGGGCTCGGGCTGAGCGTCGCCTGGCGCATCGTAAAGAGCCACGGGGGCACCATCTCCGCCCGCAACACGCCCGACGGGGTCGTCTTCGAGGTCGAGCTGCCCGCCTCGGCGTGAAGCCCCCGCCGGACTCACTCGTCCAGCGCGTCGCGGTCCAGCACCCAGAGTCTCTTCCAGAGGAGGTACAGCGCGGGCAGCACCACGAGGGTCAACAGCGTGCTGCTGACGAGCCCTCCCACCATCGGCGCCGCGATGCGCTTCATCACGCGGGTGCCCGTCTCCGTCCCGAACATGATGGGCAATAGGCCACACAGCGTGGTCGCGACGGTCATCAGCTTGGGGCGCACCCGATCGACGGCGCCCTCCATGATGGCGGCCCTCAGATCCTCGACGGTGTTCATCCGCCCCTCCTCGCGGTACCGCTCGACCGCCTCGTCGAGGTAGACGAGCATCACGACCCCGGTCTCCGCCGCCAGGCCCAAGAGCGCGATGAAGCCGACCTGGACCGCCACCGAGCTGTTGAAGTCCAGCATCCACAGCAGCCAGATGCCGCCGAGTGGCGCGAAGAAGATCGTGCCGAGCATGACCATGCCGGTCTCGCCGAAGCGCCGGAAGTGGGCGTAGAGGAAGATGAAGATCAGCGCCAGGGTGAGCGGCAGGACCAGCATGAGGCGCTTGTTGGCGCGCTCCATGTACTCGTACTGGCCGGACCACTGGATGCTCACGCCAGGTGGCAGAGGGACCTTGCTGCGCACGAGCTCCCGGGCCTCTTCCACGTAGCCGCCGATGTCGTCGGTGGTCAGATCGACGTAGATCCAGGCGGTCCGCCGCGCGTTCTCGCTCTTGATGGCGGGGGCGCCCTTCTCGATCGAGATGTCGGCGACCTGCGCCAGGGGAACCGTGTGTCCCATGGGGGTCGGCACCGCCACCCGCTCGAGGCTGTCGATGTCGTTGCGCAGCTCCCTCGGGAAGCGCACGTTCACCGGGTAGCGCTCGAGCCCTTCGACGGTCCAGGTGACGTTCATGCCTCCGATGGCGCTCTTCACGATGTCGTTGACGTCCTTGACGTTGAGCCCGTAGCGGGCGGCGTCCTCGCGCCTGATGCGGATGTCGATGAAGTTGCCCCCGACGACCCGCTCGGAGAAGACCGAGGCCGTACCGTCGAGGGTCTGGAGCACGGCCTCGATCTGCTGACCGAGCTCCGAGAGCTCGTCGAGATCGTCCCCGAGCAGCTTCACCCCGACCGGCGTCTTGATGCCCGTCGCCAGCATGTCGATGCGGGTCTTGATGGGCATCGTCCAGGCGTTGGTCACCCCCGGGAACTGCACCATCCCGTCCAGCTCCCGGCTGATGTCCTCGATGGTCTTGCCTTCGGGCCAGGTCTCCTGGGGCGTGAGCAGGATGGTGGTCTCGATCATCGTCAGCGGTGCTGGGTCCGTCGCGGTGTCAGCGCGCCCGATCTTGCCGAGCACGTGCTCCACCTGCGGGTGGGTGGAGATGATCTTGTCCGTCTGCTGGAGCAGCTCCCGCGCCTTCGTGATCGACAGCCCCGGCGGGGTCGTCGGCATGTAGAGCAGGTCGCCTTCGTTCAGCGGCGGCATGAACTCACTGCCGATCCGGCTTGCGGGCCAGGCGGTGGCCACGACCAGCGCCACTGCCAGGGCGATCACGACCCCCGGCCTCCCCAGCACGAAGTCGATGATCGGCCGGTAGATCCCGATGGACAACCGCGAGATCGGGTTGTCCCGCTCCGGCCGGACCTTGCCTCTGACCAGGTAGAACATCAGCGCCGGGATGAGCGTCACCGCGAGCAGCGCCGAGGCCGCCATCGCGAAGGTCTTGGTCAAGGCCAGCGGCGTGAACAGCCGCCCCTCCTGCTGCTCCAGCGTGAAGACCGGCAGGAAGGAGACCGTCACCACCAGGAGCGAGAAGAACAGGGCCGGACCGACCTCTCGCGCGGCGGCGATGACCATGCGCTCCTGATCTGCGATCGCCCCCCGTTCACGGTGTTTGTGGAGGTTCTCCACCATCACGACCGAGGCATCGACCATCACCCCGATGGCGATCGCGATGCCTCCCAGGCTCATGATGTTGGCGTTGAGACCGATGGCCCGCATCGCGATGAAGGCCAGCAGGATGCCCACCGGTAGCGTCAGGATGGCGACGACGCTGGAGCGGAAGTGCAGCAGGAAGAGGATGCAGATGAGCGCGACGACGAGCATCTCCTCGCCGAGCTTGACGACCAGGGTCTCGATGGCATCCAGGATGAGCTCGCTGCGGTCGTAGGAGACGTGGACCTCGACCCCCTCGGGTAGACCTGGCTCGAGCTCCGAGAGGCGCTGCTTCACCCCCTCGATGGTCTCCAGCGCGTTGTCCCCGAAGCGCATCAGCACGATGCCGGTGACCACCTCGCCCTCTCCGTTCATCTCGACGAGACCTCGCCGCACGTCTGGACCCAGCTGGACGTGGGCGACCTGCTTCAGGAGCACGGGGACGTGGGACTCGCTGGCCATCGCCAGCGGGATCGTCTCGAGGTCCTCGACCGAGCTGATGTAGCCCTGGCCGCGCACCATGTACTCGGTCTCCCCCATCTCGATGAGTCGCCCGCCGGCGTCCTGGTTGGCCGCCTGGATCGCCACGCGGACCTGCTTCAACGTGACGCCGTAGGCTCGGAGCTTCTCCGGGTCGACCTCGACCTGGTACTGGCGGACGAAGCCGCCGACCGAGGCGACCTCTGCCACGCCGGGCTGGCTCATGAGGTCGTAGCGCAGGTACCAGTCCTGGACGCTGCGCAGCTGGGCCAGGTCGAGACCGCGGAAGTTCGCGGCGCGCAACAGCTCCTCGGGCGAGAGCCCCGCCGTGGCGTCGCGGTCGAAGCCCTTCTGCGCGAAGCGGGCGCCGTCGGTGCCCAGGAGCGCCTCGAGGTTCGCGTGCTCGGGCAGCTCCGCGGCGCTCACCTCGCCGTCGTGGTCCCCGTCCCAGGCCTCGCGCAGGAGCCGGGCGCGCGGCGAGAAGTCGGTCAGCGTGTACTCGTAGACCCAGCCCACACCGGTGGCGTCTGGACCGAGCTGGGGCGTGACCCCCTCGGGGAGTCGGCCCTGTGCCGCGTTGAGCGACTCCAGGACCCGACTGCGAGCCCAGTAGAGGTCCGTTCCGTCCTCGAAGATGACGTAGACCATCGAGACGCCGAAGAAGCTGTAGCCACGCACGTCGTCGGCGTAGGGGACGGCCAGCAGCGAGGTCGCCAGGGGGTAGGTCACCTGGTCCTCGACCACCTGCGGCGCCTGGCCCGGATACTCCGTGTAGACGATGACCTGGACGTCGGAGAGATCCGGGATCGCGTCGACCGGGGTCGACCAGAGCGCCCAGACGCCGCCTGCGCTGGCGAGCAGGGCCAGAAGCAGCACGAAGAAGCGGTTTCGCACGCTGGCTTCGATCAGGGCGCCGACCAGGCCCCCCTTTTCGGCGGAGCTCACTCGACCTCCTCGAGGAACATCCCGCAGATGGAACACCGTCCAGGCACGTCTTCGATGACCTCCGGGTGCATCGGGCAGGTGTACTGACCCGGGTGGGGGCCAGTGGCCTCGCGCTCGACGAGGTCCATGCCGCACTCGGTGCAGCGCCCGGGTTCGTCGTCGATGATCTCTGGGTGCATCGGGCAGCTCCAGACCGTGTCCGAGGCCTCCTCGCGGTCATCCTCTGGGGAGAGCATCTTGCGCATCGCTTCCTGCAGCTGGCTCTCGCTGTCCAGGAGGAACTGGCCGCTGACCACGATCTCCTCGCCGTCGGCGACGCCGTCGAGGACCTCGGTCAGGTTGCGATCACCGACGAGTCCGGTCCTGACCTGGCGTGGCTCGAAGTGTCCCTCTCCACGAGCCACGAAGACGATCTCGCGAGTGCCGGAGTGGAGGATGGCCTCGCTTGGGATCGCCAGGACGTCGTCGAGGCGCCGGTACTCGATGTAGACCGTCGCGAACATGCCGGGCTTGAGCTCCAGCCCGGTGTTCTCGAACTCCAGGCGTACGGTGAGGGTGCGGCTCTTTTCGTCCAGGGTGGGGTAGATGTAGGCGACCTGGCCCTGCAGCGTCGTGCCCTTGTCGTAGGTGAGCTCCATCTGGGCTTCCTGGCCGACCTCGACCCAGGGGGCGTCGAACTCGTAGACCTCGGCCGTGACCCAGATCCGCTGGAGGTTGCCGATTCGGTAGAGGTCCTTGCCCGCGGGCACCCTGGCTCCCTCGATGACGTTCTTGTGCAGGACGAAGCCGGACTGGGGTGCGCGGACCGGCAGGGTCCGCCGGAGCTCTCCCTCGTCGCGGATGCGATCGAGGTCGCGGCCGGAGATGTCCCAGAGCTCCAGCTTCCTGCGGGCAGAGGCCGCGAGATCGCTGTCCGCTCCCTGGCTGCGCAGCGCCAACAGGTACTCCTCCTGGGCGGACACCAGCTCGGGCGAGTAGACCTCGAACAGCGCCTGGCCCGCCTTCACGGGGTCGCCGGTGCGGTCCGCGTAGAGCTTCTCGACCCAGCCGCTGTAGCGCAGGTTGACGACGGAGAGCTCGTCCTCTCCGACCTCCACCTCGCCGATGGTGCGGAGGTGGCGGAAGACCGTCTGGCGCCGGGCGATCTCGGTGCGGACACCCATGTTCTGCTGGACGACAGGGTCGATGTGGACGCTGGCGTCCGAGCTGGCCTCGTCGGCGCTCGGCGTCGACGAGGTGTTCATCGGGGTGAGGTCCATGCCGCAGATCGGGCAGGTGCCTGGCGAGTCCTGGACCACCTGGGGGTGCATGCCGCAGGTGTAGAGCTGGCCTGCCTCGTGGGCGTGCTCCTCCTCCGTGGAGCAGCCGGCGGCGAAGACGACGAGGAGAGGGATCAACAGGAGCAGGATGCGTGTCACGGGTTTGCTCCTATGAGTGCTCGGGTCTCGGCCCGCTGGATGTGGGTCTCGGCGGCGGCCACGAGCCAGGCCCGCTCCAGCGTGAGCAGGTCGACCTCCGCCTCGTACAGGGAGGAGAAGCCCGCCTTGTCGACGCGGAAGTCCGACAGGGTGGTCTCCAGGGTCGCCTCGGCGGCGGGGATGAGCACGGTCTCGTAGGTGTGGGCCTTGTCCGCTGCCCGGGTCCAGCGAGCGTGGGTGGACGTGAGCGAGGCCTCCAGCTGGTCCAGCGCCGCCTCGTACTGGGCCCGCGCGGCGGAGGCCGCCTCCAGGTGGCCGCTGGCCATGCCCTCCGCGCGCTTGCGGCTGTTGAAGGGAAGCGGCGCGGACAGACCGACGCTGACGAGGTCCGTTCCCTCGGGCTGTTGGGTGCGGATGCGGTAGCCACCCCAGACCGTCAGGTCCGGGCGGGCATCGACCAGCGCCAGGTCGGCCGCCAGCTCCTCGTTCTGGGCGACGAGCTGGAGCCGCCGGAGCTCGGGACGGGCCTCCGCGGCCGAGGCGAGCCAGGCGTCGACGGTCCCCTCGACGGCGACGGGCTCCAACTCCGCGGGTGTCTCGAAGGTGGCGTCGTCGCGGGCCAGCGCCTTGGCCAGGCCCGCAGAGAGCTCGATGTCCGCGCGCTCGTAGTCTCCGAGGTCGTCCTTCAAGCGTTCGGTGAGGAGTCCCAGGCGCAGCAGCGCCGACTGGCCGGCGCTGCCCACCTCGTAGCGGGAGCGCACGGCCCCCAGGAGCTCGACCGTGAGGGCGAGGTGCCTCTCGGTGACCGAGCCGAGGGACCGGCTCAGGGCGAGCCTCCACCAGGTCTGGTCCACCTGCATTCGGAGGAGGAGCTCCGCCTCCAGCGTGGCCTGCTCGCTGATCTCCACCTGGCCGGTCGCGACCTCGGCCCGCAGCGCGGTGACCCCGGGCGCCGGCAGGGTCTGCCGGGCCTCGAGCTGCACGCCCGACATCGGGTGGTTGCCCGGCAGGGGGGCGCTCACCGCCATGTTGGAGTACGCGGCACCGACCATCGGATCCGGCCAGACGTCCGCGACCTCGGCCAGCGCTTCGAGCTGACGGGTGCGCGCCTGCATCGCCTGCAGGCTCGGGTTTGCAGCCACCGCCTCGTCGGCAAGGCGGTCGGTGTCGTCGGCCATGGCCAGGGACAACAAGAGCAGCATCGAGACCTCCGCGGATCAGCGCCCCAGGGCTGTATGGCGTTCGCCAGGATCTCAGTGCAGTTGTCGTGCCACGCGTCGACAGCTGGGCGCCAGCGGCCAGCGGGCGACAATAGTGATCATCGGATTGAGAATATTCTCGAATCCGCGCCGGGATCAGTTGCAGGCGCCCTCTCTCCGGTCGAACTCGTCGCCGTCACAACGCTACCGCCGTTTCGTCCCAGGAGCTAGGGTCGAGTGGCGAGGACCCTGTCCCAGCTGATGTCCTCGAGGGCCTGATAGCGCACCTCGCCTCCGGGCTCCGAGTGCAGCACCTGTCCCTCTCCGGTGTAGAGCCCCATGTGCCAGGGCCAGTACTTCGTGTCTCCGTCGATGTGCAGCGGAGCGTCTGGGATCTCGTAGCCGGCCAGCAGGAAGAACACGACGTCCCCTCGCTCGAATGGGACCTCCTCGCCGCGTGAGATCACCGCGGTCTGTGGTCCGAGCAGGCCACTCGCCACCAGCTCCGAGGGGTTCACCGAGTAGCTCGCGCGGGGGGTGCCCGTGGCGGCGGAGTAGCTGCGGAAGACGAAGCTCATGCACCCGAGGCCAGGGTTCGCGGCGGTGGCCTGGCCGTTCCAGGCCCAGGGCGTGCCGAGGTAGCCCTCGGCGTGCTCGATCGCCTGGTCATGGACCTCGCCAGCGAGCGCAGCGGTGAACAACAGCAGCATGAGCTCTAAGGAAGCGGCGGCCTTTTGAGCGGCGGCCTGATCAGCGAGTGCATCAGCGAGTGCATTGTCAGAGGATAGGAAGTTCAAAGCCCCACCCCCAAGTACATCGTAGTTAACATAATGTTTCTTGTGCGAAAGGATAGGAAACATTAGTCCAAAACCGAGCCTGCTTGAAGGCCATCTAGCGCGCAAATAGTGGTTCACGGCCGACTTCGACAGATCAAGCCGCCTGATTTCCACCGAAAACAAGCGCCAACAGCGGGTCTCCAGCCTCGACTTGGCCAGCGGTGGAGGATAGGGAACACGGGCATCATTGAAGGTGCGGTGGTCGCTGCGGAGGCAGCAGGCGCCTTCAAGTCGCACCTCTCCAGCGGGTTGAGCCCATGAGTTTCTGTGAAGCCTGCGGGACCAACATCGGGTTCTTTTCCCGAAAGAAGTACCGTGACGGTGCGGGAGAAGTGCACGCCTACTGCAGGCCGTGCTTCCGAAAACTGCCTGAGCCCGGCACCCCGCTGTACAAGGCGTGTCACGCCATCGACCGGGCCAGAAAGGCCAACGCCACCACCCTGGATCTCTCAGAACATGAGCTGCAGAGCCTACCGTCTGACCTCTTCCAGTTCACCCAGCTTAAAGAGCTGAACCTGCAGGGCAACCAACTTGAGGCCCTGCCTGGCGAGATCGGCCAACTCCAGGCCCTGAAGAGACTGGATCTGTCGCGCAATGATCTCACCGCCCTGCCCGAAGAGCTCTGGCGGCTGAGGGCCCTTGAGGTCCTGAACCTCCAGGGCAATCGACTCGAGACGATTTCTGAGGACATCGGGCAGCTCCGCGCCCTTCAAAGGCTGGACCTGGAATCCAACCGACTGGAGCGCCTGCCCCGGGAGCTCTGGCAGCTGCAAGACCTGGACACTCTGGCCCTGGAGCGCAACGCCATCAAGGTCCTGCCTTCGGAGATCGGCCAACTGCAGAAGCTGACGCGCCTATGGGTGGGATATTGTGGCCTGGAGACGTTGCCGCCAGAGGTCTTCCGACTGCAGGCCCTGGAAGATCTGAGCTTGTCCGGCAACGCCTTGGGGTCTTTGCCGCCAGAGATTGGCCATCTGCGGCAACTCAAGCAGTTGTACATAGAGAACTGCGGCCTGGAAACGCTTCCCGCAGAGATCGGCAACCTGCATGCGGTCCAAGAAATGTACCTGGAAGGCAACGGTCTCCAGTCCCTACCGCCAGAGATTGGCCAGATGAAAGCTCTGATCAATCTGATGCTGGATGATGTCCCCCTCTCCCTGAAGCTGCCGATGGAACTCTTTCAAATGCAGTCCCTTGAGCGGCTCTCCATCTGGCAAGATCTCCTCGACGCCCAGCCGCGGGAGGTGGCCAAGCGGGTGTGGGAGCGTGATCTGTGCTGCTTCAACGACCCTTATTCCTCCGAGGTCCCAACCACGCGGCGAGTCCGCGCCAAATACCCTGATGAGGCCCGAGGAAAGGGCATTTCTGGAAAATGTTACGTCCGGTTCTGGGTCGACGAGAAGGGGGCGCCCTATGACATCTGGGTGGGCCCTTGTGCCGCGTACTGGCGGGATGAAGTCATGGAGGCCGCCTCGCAGTGGCGGTTCGAACCCCGGAAGGAGGACGGCCAGTTCATCAAGACCCACTACGGCGTCTCCATGCGCTTCAAAGCGGACGGCGAACCAAAAGACGATGCGGCCGATTCATAAGTTGATTTCAGCCATTTCCAAGATGGAAGGTGGAGGCGGCGGGCGTTGAAGCCCGACCGCCACCGACTGCGGTGGCGGGGAGCAGCCCGCGCCTCTCACCGACGCGTCATCTGTTCCACCGATCCGGTTTCCTGGTGCGTTTACGGAGCGGTGATGAATTCGACAGTATGGATCTGGCTGGCGATGATCTGGCCAGCCATGTAAGCGCCGTCGAGATCGCCATTGATGTGTCGCCCAAGCGTAAGGCTGGCAGCACACGATCCGTTTCCGGTCAGAGTGCCCGCGGGCAGCAAGAAAGAGCCTGCGTCAAGCAGTCCCTCTGTCTCCACGTCGTCCATGCAAGGACTGTCAATGTCCAGAGAACAACAGCAGCATGAGCTCTTGGACCGCTTGCTGCCGCCTCGGTTCAGAAGGCCTCGAGGTCTCCGGCCGAGCCGGCCCCTGTGCCGTCGGTGCTGGCAGCCTCCAGCTCGCCGCTCACGCCGCTCCCGGCGAGGTGCGATGCCACCGGCCAGCCCTCGTCGGTGAGGTTGCCGCCAGCGTCCAGGAAGGCCTGGGTGGTGGTGCCCGCGATGGAGCTCCCGTCGAGCGGGCCGCCGCCCGGCAGACCGATCGGGCCGCCGAAGCCCAGCGCCCCGGGCTGGAAGACGATTCCGAGGGGGTTCGTGACGAGCCCGCTGCCCCAGTCCCAGACGCTGTAGGCCTCGGCGATCTCGCCGAGCGGAGGTGGAGCTCGTTGCCGCTGACGCTGTCCGTCTCGACGATCGCGTCGACCTCGATGAGCCAGGCCAGGCCCGGGGCCGCCGCCTTGACCTTCGCTTTGTCGTCTACCAAGACGCAGCTCCCATGCGACCGCCTCGAGCATCCGCAGTTGGCCGCTCTCTTCGGGGCCGCGGAGCGCAAGGCGCCCGCCCTCCTCGAGGCAGCGGGCGATGGCATCGTCGGCTAGCGGCTGGGGCACCCGCAGAGTCGCCGCGCGCCGGCGGAGGAGTCCCAGGTCCGGTGGGCGTTGTGGGTGACCGTTGGCCCCGAAGGCGTCGGCGATCTCCTCTGCGGTCGGGCGGTGGTGGGGAGCTTCGGCGAGCATGCGGCTGATGAGCTCGCCCAGCCACGGCGTCTCGCACTCCGGGACCTGTGTGGAGGGCTGCCCGGTCAGCAGTTCGCCGAGCACGATGCCCAGGGCGTACACGTCGCTTGCTGCCTCGCCCTGGCCTGCGAGTCGCTCCGGAGCGGCGTAGTCCCGGGTGCCACCGGTGCTTTCGGCCAGCCCAAAGTCGACGATGCGGACGCGCTGCTCGGTGGCGACGAGGTTGGCGGGCTTCAGATCGCCGTGCACGACCCCGGCGTGGTGGATCGCAGGCAGGGCGTCCGAGAGACCCGCGCCGATCCGGACGACCTCGTCCTCCTGCAGCGGTCCTTACTTCAGGCGCAGTGACAGGGGCTCTCCCGGGGCCAGCTCCATCACGAGGTGGGGTGGACGACTCCCGGCGTCGATGAGCTGGACGACGTCCTGGTGGCAGATCCTCGAGAGCGCGCGGAGCTCCTCGCCGGGAGCTCGGTCGATGAGCTTCAGGGCGACGTCGCGCCCCGCTCCAGCGCTGGCTCGCCAGGTCACCCCGAAGGCCCCGGTTCCCAGGGGCTCCAGCAGGGTCCAGCGCCCGACCCGCTCACCGGGTCCCATGCTCACCTCCACGTCACCTTGATACCACCAGCCCGGGTCGGGCCGATCCTCACCTCCGGTCTCTCCCCGGAGATACTCTGCGCGATGCGTCGACTCCTGCCGGTCCTTGTCCTGCTCGGCCTCGCCTGCACCGGCGGCGAGGACTCCGACCCAGCGCTACAGGACACCTCGGTGGAGGACGACCCCCAACCCACCGGATGCGACGTGCTGGAGGTCGGCTACGACGGCGAGAACCCGCCCAGCGTCGGCGAGAGCTGGACCGTCTGGCCGATCTGTGACGGCTCGCTGGTCTTCGGCGCCATGGTCGTCCAGGTGGACCCCACGAGCTGCGCGACCATCGACGAGGGCGTCGTCACCTGGAAGGAAGCCGGCAGCTGCGAGCTCATGGTGCAGTCGGGCAGCCAGCGCGCCTACGAGACCGTGGAGGTCCAGTGATCCTCTCGCTCCTCGCATGCCCCGCGCCCGAGGAAGACACCCAGGTGCCTCCGCTGATCCAGGACACCGAGGTCGAGGACTCGCCGCCAGATTCGCCGCCGGACTCGCCGGTCGACACCGAGCCGCCCTGCGAGCCCATCAGCTTCACGACGGTCCCGGACTACTGCACCCTCGACGACCTCGAGGGCGCCACCTGCGGGCTGGAGGGCGATCACCACGTCGCGCCCTACATCTACGTCGAGGCCGCCGGTGGCTGGTGGACGAAGCCCACCGCAGAGGGACCCACGGTGGAGCTTGCCGATGACGGGACCTGGACCGTCGACATCACGACCGGGGGCGTCGACGAGTCGGCCACCCGGATCTGTGCGTACCTGCTCCCCCTCGACGAGGAGCCCCCGCTGGCGCTGGGCGCGGCGGAGCTCGACGAGTCGCTGGAGGCCTGGCCCTCTGTCTGCGTCGATCGGCCCGCCCCGGACACCACGCTCGAGTTCGGTGAGCGCACGTGGACGATCAAGGGACAGTGCGGCACCTCGTACGGACCCGGTCCCTGCGTCTTCCGAGAGGACTACTCGACGGTCGACGGAGACGGCAAGCTCCACCTGCTCGCGGAGGGTGCCCCCTACTGCAGCGAGGTCTACCTGCCAGAGGCTCTGGGCTTTGGCGAGTACAGCTTCACCGTCGACACACCGCTGGACGATCTCGGCGACGTCAACGCCGTGCTCGGCATGTTCCTGTGGGACGACGACGAGGCCTACAACCACCGCGAGCTCGACTTCGAGTACACCGTGTGGGGCGAAGCTGGCGCGGACAACGGCCAGTTCGTGGTCCAGCCCTACGACACAGAGGGCAATCGCTACCGCTTCATGATCGACGACACCACGCCCACCACCCACCGCTTCCAGTGGACCGCCGAGGGCGTCGTCTTCGAAGCCGGGGGCGAGTGCTGGGAGTACGCGGGCAGCGACACCCCCCCTGAAGGCGACGAGCGCGTCCACATCAACCTGTGGCTCTACTCGGGCGAGGCGGCGGAGGAGAGCTGGTCCAAGGAGGTCGTGATCTCGGACTTCACCTTCACGGCGGAGCCCGCCGAGCCCATCGAGTGTGACTGAGGGCGTGGTTCGCCCGCGGTTTCGGTGGCCCCTCTGTCCTTGAGTCCAGCGCCCAACCAGGTGGGGACTTCCTGGTCACTGGCGAGATCGACGTCGACGAGGACGACAACAACGCCGTCTACGTCTCCACCCTCTCGGTCAACACGGTCTTCCTCAACAAGAACGACGTCTACTGAGTCTCGTAGCGGTAGCTGGCGCCCTCGACGAAGGGATGGGCGTCGAAGCCGCGGTCCTTCAGGGTGTCGACCAGCGGCGTCAGGATGCGCGTCGGCAGGCCGAGGGTCGCGCGGGTGTCGTTCACGAGGTCCGTGACCAGCAGCGTCCCGGGCTCGAAGCGCCCGATGAGCTGCTCGATGGCGTCGTGGTCCTCGTAGTCGACACCCAGGATCACCCAGTCCGCGCCGCCAAAGCGCTGCGCTGCTCGGCTCAGCCACTCCGCATCGGTGTTGTGGTGCAGCGAGCAGTTCAGGTGCAGGAGCCTGCCTCCGTCGGGGAAGGTCAGCTGGGCGATGATCGGCTTCGCTTCGGGGAGCCCTACCCGCCGCCTGAGACGCCGGACCGCCAGCAGCGGGTTCATCAGCCCGGCCTTTGCCTTTCGCACGAACTCGGTGGGGGTCGCGTAGGGGATGGGTGCGTACTCGAGGGCTTCGACGAGGACCTCGCCGAAGCGGCCGCCGGGCGCCTGGTCGCGGACACGGCCCACGGACGTGAGCCAGGCCCGCACGGCGGACGAGGCCACCACCTGGGGCTCGACCCCGGCTCGGATCGCGTGGACCAGTCCCTCCGCCCGCTCGCACTCGTGCCAGGTGAGGACGCAGCGGTCGTCCCTGCCGACGTCCCTGTAGGGGTCGAAGCGGATCGGCTTGCCTGGCCACTCGACACGGATCGCGCTGTGGCCCTCGTGGGTCAGCCGCAGTCGCCAGGGCGAGCTCTTCATCCGGCCTTCGCGACGACCTCTGCGGAGAGCACCTCACGGACGTGCCCGAGGGCCCAGTCCACCTCTTCCTTGGTGATCGTGAGCGGCGGCGCGAAGCGGATGACCTGCTGGTGGGTCTCCTTGCAGAGCAGACCCCGGTCCATGAGCGCTTCGCAGAATGGCCGCGCCGAGCCGCTGGAGGCCTTGACCTCGACGGCGATGAACAGCCCTCGGCCGCGGATCTCGTGGACGTGGGGGCTGTCGATCTTGCGCAGCTCGTGCATGAAGTAGTCGCCCATCGCGGCGCTGGCCTCGACCAGGCGCTCCTCGACGAGGACCTCGATGCTGGCCTGACCCACAGCGCAGCCGAGGGGGTTGCCGCCGAAGGTCGAGCCGTGGTCGCCGGGGTTGAAGACGCCCATGACGTCCCAGCTGGCGAGGAAGGCGCTGACCGGGAAGACACCGCCGCCGAGGGCCTTGCCCACCGTCACGCCGTCGGGACGGATGCCCTCGTGCTCGAAGGCGAAGAGCTTGCCCGTGCGGCCGAAGCCGGTCTGGATCTCGTCGGCGATGAGCAGCGCGCCGTGCCGATCGCAGAGCGCCCGGGCCGCGGCGAGGTAGCCCGCCGGCGGCACGTTGATGCCTGCCTCGCCCTGGATCGGCTCCACGAGGAAGGCGACGGTGTTCTCGTTGAAGGCCGCTGCCAGCGCGTCGATGTCACCGAAGGGCACCACCACGAAGCCAGGGGTGAAGGGGCCGAAGCCCTCCTTGTACTGGTCCTCTGTCGAGAAGCCGACGATGGTGGTCGTGCGGCCGTGGAAGTTGTCGGCGCAGACGATGATCTCGGCCTTGCCCTTGGCGACACCCTTCTTCTGGTAGCCCCACTTGCGCGCCGCCTTGATGGCGGTCTCGACCGCCTCCGCGCCCGTGTTCATCGGGAGCGCCGCCTCGAAGCCCGTGACCTCGCACAGGGTGCCCAGGAACTCACCGAGGCGATCGTTGTGGAAGGCCCGCGAGGTCAGGGTGCAGCGACCGGCCTGGTCGACGAGCGCCTGGACGATCCTGGGGTGGCGGTGACCCTGGTTCAGCGCGCTGTAGGCCGACAGCATGTCCATGTAGCGCTTGCCTTCGGGGTCGGTGACCCAGACGCCCTCTGCATGAGCGATGACGATGGGCAGCGGATGGTAGTTGTGGGCGCCGTACTTCTCGGCGAGCTCGATGGCCTGGTGCGTGCTCACGCGGGCTCCGGGGAGGGAGGTTGGAGGCAGCCGGAGCCTAACCGGGAGCGGCTACGATGGCGCGGTGCTTTGGATGCTGTTCAGCACAGCCCTCGGAGATGACGATCCATGGGGGCTGGTCCGCGTGGAAGACCCCGATCACCCCGACGCGATCGCGCGCTCCCACAGGGGCTCGATACTGCTCGAGCCGCCCACCGATGGCACCGAGTGGTTCGTCGAAGAGGTCCCCCACGTCGACGAAGGGGTCGGGTCCCAGCGCGCGGACGGGGCCTCGGAAGCCCTCGGCGTAGACGCCTGGCACGATGCCGGCTTCCTCGGTCAGGGTGTCTCCATCGCGGTCTTCGACCTGCAGTGGTACGGCACCGAACTGGACCACGAGGAGCTCGGCGACTTCGAGTCCTGGGACTGCTGGGCCCACACGGCGTGCACCCCCGAGATCGACACCCTGCGGCCACGCTTCACCTACGAGGGAGGGGTCCACGGCCTGGCCTGCGCAGAAGTCGTCCGCGACCTCGCCCCCGAAGCCGAGCTCCACCTCGTGCGGACCAACGGGACCGTCGCCTTCGAGAACGCCGTGGCCTGGGCCGTGCGCGAGGAGATCGACGTCGTCACCCTGTCGATGTCCTACATGAACAGCAGCTTCTACGACGGCAGCGGCCCGCTCGCGGTGCTCGTCGAGGACATCAGCGAGGGCGGCACGCTCCTGGTGACCTCGGCCGGGAACTACGCCCAGGGCCACTGGAGCGGTCCCTTCGTCGACACCGACGGCGACGGGCTCCACGAGTTCGAGGACGGCAGCGAGCGGCTCGGGGTCTACTTCCACGCGGGCAAGAAGCGAGGCCTCGCCCTCCAGTGGGACAACTACTACCGCTGCGGGGACACGGACCTGGACGTCGTCGTCTACAGCGAGGACGGCACGGTGCTCGACGTCGGGGACCGGGTGCAGGACGGCGAGAAGGGCTGCTCCCCGGTGGAGCGCCTCGCGCCTACCCTGTCAGAGGACCAGTGGGCAGAGGTCGAGATCCGGCGCGTCGCCGGAGACCCCGCGGTGATGATGAACCTCTTGACCTCGAGCGGGCGCATCGAGGGCAGCCACGCCGACCGCAGCGTCACCGATCCGGGCACACATCCGCTGGCGTGGACCATCGGCGCCATGGACCAGGACGGGTACCTGTCGAACTCGATCGAGGGCTTCTCCTCTCAGGGGCCCAACATGGCCGGCGATCCGAAGCCGGACATCGTGGCCACCGACGGCGTCACCAGCTCCGCATATGGCCCCCGCGGCTTCTACGGGACCTCCGCCGCCTCTCCCAGCGCTGCTGGGGCGCTCGCGGTGGTGATGTCCCGGGACCCCTCCCTGACGGGCCGAGAGGCTTCCCAGCTCATCGAGGGCTGGGCTGTGTCCGAGCGCACCAGCTGGCAGGAGGTGGACAACACTATGGGGGCCGGACGCCTACGCCTGCCGCCACCGGAGGCCTCTCTCCCGGGCTGTCTCGGGCGCGCCGGTTGGCTGGCGCTCGGGATCGGCTTACCCTTGCCGCTACTGAGACGAAGACGACGAAGCCCACCTTGCTGACGCTGTTCCTCCCCGCATGCCACCTCTTCGCTGACGGCTCGATCCCGTGCACGCAGGACGAGCTCCCCGAGTGCGCCGAGGTCGAGGGGGACACCGACACCGACGCGGACACCGACACCGACACCGACGCTGACGCTGACGCCGACAGCGACGCTGACAGCGACGCCGACAGCGACGCCGACACGGACATCCCTTCCGTCGCGGTCGCGCTGTCGGCCGCTGGGTCCGTCGAGTGGTCCTTCGTCGCCATCGACCAGGACGCAGCCACCGCCTTGGAGCTCGGAGCCCCCGGGACGACCTACGGGCCACCTCTCTGGCTGCCCTCCGACGAGGTCGGGGTGGTGTTCCGAGGCCCCGAGATCTGGATGATGGCCGTCGATGGCGCCTTCCTGGTCGGCGACACCAATCTCCCCATCGAGGACGCTGCCTGGGCCGACGGGGTCATCTATGCGGCCTCGAGCGAGGCGCTGTACCGCGTCGACATCTTCACCCTTGACGGCGTGGTTGAAGTCGAACTGGTCGAGGCCGGGTTCGAGGACCTGCGCCACGTCGTGGCCGCCGCGAACAAGGGCGTCTGGCTCATCGACTTCGGCAGCGACGGCCGTCCTGATCTCCATCGGTGGACCGACGGAGAGGTGGACTTGTGGATCGAGGACTACGACAGCATCGAGGGCCGCTCGGTCGCGGCCTTCGTCGGCCCAGAGGCCGAGGTCTGGGTGTGCAGCGAGGGCGGCGGGACCTGGTCCGTCGCGGAGATCGCTGCCGGCATCTCCGCCCCGGCGCGCCTGGCCCAGGGGGGCCTGACCGACGTGGTCGACTGTGGCTACGACCCGGGGACCGACGAGGTCCTCATGATCAGCGGCGTGGGTGGTATCTTCCGGGTCCAGGCCGACAACACGACGTCGAACTGGGTCGGAGGCTTCGCCGACCAGGTCGTGGTTCGCGCTGAGGTCGTTCCCTTCGACCTGTAGAGTGGCGCGGTGGAACACGCCGACGCACTGCTGCTGAAGGCGCGCTGCGGTGCCTGCGCCGAGCGCGTGCCTCGCACCAACATCCTGCGAGGGTTGGACTGTCCCAGCTGCGACAGCGGCCTGTCCTGGAGCGCGGCGGGGCAGCTGACCGAGGGCCTGCGGGACCAGATGGGGTGGAAGCGCTGGCTCGCCTACGGCCTGGTGCTCGCTGGCAGCTTCCTCACGGGGCTGTTGCCCGGACTTCACGTCATCCTCCACCCCCTGCTGATGCTGCTGGCGCTCTTCGTCGCCCACGTCTGGGTCGTTCGGCACTCGCTGCGGTGGCTGGGGCCTGCGCGGCGGGTCACGACGCGGCTGAACCTCAAGCTGCTCGCGGCGGCGCTGACCTGCTTGAACCTCGTCGTCAACGTCGCGGTCGCTCCGCTGTTGTCGGTCGCCTCGCTTCCGTTGGCCCTGTTCTCTGTCGCGCTCTTCGCGGTCTACCTGGAGACGGCGCTGTCGATGATCGGCCGGCGCCTCACCTGGGAGAGCGAGAGCGTCCCGCTGAAGACCCTCGAGTGGGCCGTCCCGGTCGGGCTCCTCGTGCTGCTGGTGGGGGTCACCGTCGGCGGGGCCTTCGGGATCTGGGGGATGCTCTACCTCATCACAGAGGCCGAGATCCCCGCCGCCAGTGAGTTCGCGGCCTGGCTCCTGGGCGAGGGGACCTGATGGAGCTGGCTCTGATCCGCTTCCTCGCCCAGACCTTCGGCGTAGCGTTCACGGCGAGCCCCCGCCCGGGGCTGACCTTCTTCGTCGTGCAGGTGACCGTCGCCTTCGTCTCCCGAATGGGCTGGGTGACGATGGAGCCAGCTCTCGCCTGGCTGATCTCCCTGCCTTGCGTGATGATCGCCTTCGTCATGGCGGGGCTCGAGATCCTCGCGCGGCACGACGAGGAGATCGAGGAGCTCCTTCGTGACTTCAACCTCACGCACGTGCTCGGCGTCTTCGGCACCTTCACTGGCTGCCTGGTCTTCGCGGCCCTGGGCCTGCCCGAAGAAGAGGCCCTTGGGCTCGTCGAGGAGGGCGCCTCCCACGACGTCGGCACGGCGATGGCCCTCGCCTCGGCCTCTGAGCAGTCGGACGTCGTGCGCTACGGCGCCATCGGCGGCGGCGTCGCGATGAACCTGGGCATCACCTCGGTGCGCGGTCGGATCATCGAGTTCTTCTCCTGCTTCGACCTCGACAAGCAGTGGCACCGCATCGAGACCGGCGGCGTGGTCGGCGTCCTCACGCTGCTGATCTGGCTGCCCGTGCTGGCGCTGGTCCTCGTGGTCCTGCTGACGCTGGCCCTCGGTGTCATCGCGGTCGCCGTCAAGGTCGCCGAGAAGTGGGCGGACGAGCGCGGTCGCCGGGAGTGCCCCAGCTGCGAGACGAAGGTCCGCAAGGAGGCTTCCCTTTGCTTCCAGTGCCGGAGCGCGCTGGAGCCAGAGGTCGTCCTGGGCTCTACGGTGGAGTCGCAATGGCAGCGGATGATGGCCACTCTGCGAAGACAGCCCGGCTGATGCGCTGGACCCTGCTGGTGTTCGGAGTGTTCGCCCTGGCCTGCACGAGCGGACGCGGGACGGAGGAGCCTCGGGACGACTGGATCGACGAGGTGCCCGGGGAATCCGACGATCTCTGCGGGAACGCCGTCGTCGACGAGGGCGAGGACTGCGATCCCGGCGCCGACGGCGACGACACGACCTGCGGTTGCCAGCCGGACTGCGCCTGGCAGTTCGAGGGCTTCCAGTGCAACGACGCGGAGACGTCTGCACGACCGACTCCTGCGACGAGTTCCCGGGGAGTGCCTCAACGAGCCCTGGACCGGAGAGGCGGAGGAGCTCTACGACATGGAGCTGTTGTCCGACCCCTCCACGCTGGATGTCGAGTTCCTCGACACGGACACGGTCTGGGTGGGGGACACGCCGGTCGAGGTCGCCCAGATCGCCTTCACCTCCTACCAGTCCACCGACTGCGAGATCGGGACCATCCGCCTCGAGGGCTCCCTCGCGGCGATCCGGGCGATCACGCTGCTCGAGGACTGGGTGGGAGTGGACGACAGCCGCCTCGGCGTCTGGGGCCACTCCGGCTCGGACATTGGAGCGGGGCTCGCGGCCGGTGTGGACTCGCGGATCTCGCTGGCGGTGATCGAGCCCAGCTTCCCGGACCTCGGCGAGTCCCAGGAGCGCTTCGAGGAGACCTTGATCATGGACGCCGCCGTGCCCACGTTCGTGCTCGGGTGTGACGCGTGACTCGGAATAGAGTCACGCGATGCCCGACGGCTCCCCCTTGGAGGGTGACCCCGAGGCCCCAGGGATTGGCCGGCCGCCAGCTCCCCATCGCGCCGATGTCCGCGACCCCTTCTTCCCCCAGGGCGCCCGCGAAGGGCTCGGGCGGATCGGGCCAGGGCCAGTCGTGGGGGTGCATCTTGTTGGTGATGCCGAAGGGCAGCTTGAACTGTCCGGTGCGCAGGCCCAGGCCGCCGGGCAGGTGGACGAAGTCGACGTAGACCTCCTCCGGGACTCCTGCGAAGGCGGCGTGGGCCTCTTCCTCCTCTCCCTCCTCTCCCTCCTCTTCTACCGCTTCCAGCGGCGGCTCCTGCTCGAAGGCGATCACCGCCACCGCCTTGGCGTATGGGTCGACGTCGGCGCGGAGGTCGAGCTCCAGGGAGCGCAGCCAGGGGCCGGAGCGCGGATCGATGTCCGCGTCGTCGCCGGCCAGGGACAGCAGGCCGTCGCCGAAGACGGTGAGTCGGGGGTTGAAAGCGTTGGGCGAGGGGGCCGAAGATGCAGGCGGCTCCTGCTCCTCACCGAGGAAGTCGTCGACCTCGTCGGCAGAGGGAGGGTCCCCTGCCAGGGCCATCGAGGCCATGAACAGGAACATCACGCATCCGAGTCAAGGGGGATCTGGAGGGCTTTCTCAGATCCGCGCGGGGGGCGATGTCTTCGGAGCGTGGAGGAGGACGTCCTCGGCCGCGATCACGCTGGCGAGCACGGGTGAGTCGACGACGGGAGGGGACACGCGGTCGGTCTGCAGCCCCGGCCCGGCGAGCGCGACGGCCTGGACGAGGCCGTCCAGGAGGCAGCCGTGGCGGTGGGCGGGCGCGAGATCCTCTGCGCGCAGCGTGTCGACAACGTCCGCGGCGCCTTCCGCGCCGATCTCCACGATCTCGCCATGGTCCGTGCACTGCACGTGTCGGACGGACAGGTCGTGGATCGACGAGGCGATGCTGCTGCCCACCCAGGCTGGCCTCGAGCCCCTCCTCGATGCGTCTGCAGAGCCCCTCGCGCGGCTCGTCGGCGAAGAGCACGTTGCCGCTTGCCCGGTAGGTCGACACCCGCGCCAAGCCCAGCCCGACGAAGACCTCGGCGAGCTCCGCGTTCGTGATCCGGCGGCGACCGAGGTTCATTCCCCGCAGGAACGCGACGAGCATGGAGGCTCCTATCGCGGCATGATGAGGCGTGGACTGCCTGCTGCCGATGGCGCTCTCGGGTGCGCTGTCGCTCCCTCATCCGGACCTCGACGGCCCGGTCCCACCCCCCGGTCCGGGGAAGGTGATCCTGGGCGACCAGCCCGAAAACGCCGTCATCAGCGAGAACTTCGTCGTCTCCTGGGACAGCGCGGGTGACCAGGCGGCGGCCGAGTCCGCCAGCCTCGCCCTGGAAGAGGGCTGGGCGGCGCTCGTCGAGGAGGAGGGCTGGGCCGCGCCGGTGTCCTCTGAGGAGTACCTGTTGCGGGTCGTGCTCTTCGACCTCGGCGGCTCGGGGGTCACGACAGAGGTGGACTCCTCGCTCTTCCCAGAGGGTGTCCCGGTCATCTACGTGAACCCGGCGTTCGCGAGCAACGACGACTTCTGGCGGCATCTCTGCGTCCACGAGTTCGCCCACGCGCTCCAGTTCAAGCTGCGCGATGTGTGGACCTCGACCCCCCGCGAGGCCTGGTACTGGGAGGCCAGCGCCGAGTGGCAGGTGGAGCAGGCGCTCCCGGAGCTCGACGTCTACGCCATGCAGACCGCCTACTACGCCTGGCAGACCCAGCTGCGCTTCGACAGCACCAGCGGCAGCCACCAGTACGGCATGGTCGCGCTCAACGCCTACCTCGAAGGCCAGTGGGGTCCAGGTGGACTGCGCGAGGTCTGGGAGGCCAGCTCCGACGGCGACCCGTGGCTCGATCTCATAGGTGACGCCGAGCAGATCTGGCCCGCCTTCACCCACGCCTACGGCAACGCCCTGCTCCCCGAGTCGAGCCTCTACGAGCCCGTGATCCCGACCACCCTGAAGGACGGCTCCAGCGGGACCCTGGACACCCTCGGGAGCCACTACCTCCGGGCCGAGACCGACACCCACGTCCGCGCCGAGGGTCCCGTGCTCCTCAGCGCGGAGTGGCTCGTCGAGGGACAGCTGCTGGCGGTCACCGGGCTCGAGGACGGCTCCAGCTACACCCTCGAGATCTACGAGCCGGTCGACACGGGAGACGGACACACCGGCGACTCGATCAGCGAGGGCGACTCGGGCATCGAGAGTCCGCGAGGCTGCGGCTGCGGAGGCCCCGGCTCGGCGGGCATCCTCCTGACCTTGCTCGCCCTGGGTGGTCTTCGGCGCAGGCGGTGAATAGAGCCGGCGGGTCACCGCGAGGCACCCGAGATGCTGAAGAACGTGCGCCGCAGCCACACCTGCGGAGAGCTGAGGGCCGAACACGTCGGCCAGACCGTCGTCCTCCAGGGATGGGCCCAGTCCGTCCGCGACCTCGGAGGTGTCTGCTTCCTTGACGTGCGGGACCGCTATGGGCTCTGCCAGGTCACCGTCGACGAGCGCAGCCCGGCCACCGCGCAGGAGTCCGCGGGGCGTGTCCGCCAGGAGTTCGTCGTCGAGGTCGAGGGCACCGTCGTCGAGAGGGCCCGCAAGAACCCGAGGATCCCCACCGGGGACATCGAGGTCGTCGCGACCAGCGTCAGCACCCTCACCCGCACCGAGCCGCTGCCCTTCGCCATCGAGGGCGGAGAGGCCCACGAGGAGACCCGGCTGAAGTACCGCTTCCTCGACCTCCGTCGCCCGGACCTGCAGGCCAGGCTCATCGCCCGACATCGGGCCGCGATGGCCGCTCGCCAGCACCTCGATGCGCTCGGCTTCATCGAGGTGGAGACCCCCATCCTCAACCGCTCCACACCAGAGGGCGCCCGGGACTACCTCGTCCCCAGCCGGGTCCACCCGGGCCTGTGGTACGCGCTGCCCCAGAGCCCCCAGATCTTCAAGCAGATCCTCATGGTCGCCGGCATGGACCGGTACATGCAGATCACCAAGTGCTTTCGGGACGAGGACCTCCGCGCCGACCGCCAGCCGGAGTTCACCCAGATCGACCTCGAGATGTCCTTTCCCACCGCCGACACCATCATGGAGATGGCCGAGGGGGTCGCCCGAGCGATGTGGCAGGAGGTCCGGGGAGAGGACATCGGAGCCCTCCCGCGCCTCTCCTATACAGAGGCCATCGAGCGCTTCGGCGTCGACAACCCCGATCTGCGCTTCGGCATGGAGCTCTCGACCTTCACGGCGGACTTCGCCAGCAGCGAGAGCATCGTGATCCAGCGGGGGCTGGAGGGCGGCGGCGTCGCCCGAGGATTCTGCGTGCGGGGCATGCAGCCCTCTCGAAAGGTCGCCGACCGCTGGACCGAGTTCGTCCGTCGCTACGGCATGGGCGGCCTGTTGTGGGCCAAGGTCAACGACGACGGGTGGGCCGGGCCTGGCGGCAAGCTGCTCGGATTGGCGGAGCAGGCCGCGGTGAACGAGGCGCTGTCCCCCGAACCAGGTGACACCGTGCTGCTCGGAGTCGGCCAGCCTGGCAAGGTGAACACCGGCCTCGGTCGTCTCCGTCGTCACCTCGGCATCGAGCTCGGCCTGACGAAGCCAGGGCAGTTCGCCTTCGCCTGGGTCCACACCTTCCCGAACTTCGACTGGGACGAGGACAACCAGAGGTGGAGCTCGACCCACCACCCCTTCACCGCGCCCACCGCCGAGCACATCGAGCTCTTCGGCACCGGGCGCGAGGCCGAGATCATGAGCGATGCCTACGATCTCGTCTGCAACGGCTACGAGATCGCTGGCGGCTCCATCCGTATCCACGACCCCAAGACCCAGGCACTGGTCTTCACCGCCCTCGGCATCAACGAGGAGGAGGCAGAGGGCCGCTTCGGCTTCCTGCTCTCGGCCCTGCGCCACGGCGCCCCTCCCCACGGCGGCATCGCCTTCGGCTTCGACCGCTGCGTGATGCTGCTGACCGAGACGGAGAACATCCGCGACGTCATCGCCTTCCCCAAGACCACGAAGGCCCAGGATCTGATGGCCAGCGCCCCCAACGTCGTCGACCCGGAGCAGCTCGCGGAGCTCAGCGTGAAGAACACGGTGTAGCGGTCGGAGTCTGTCGGGCCACTGCGAGCCGGCGCGAGTTCCGACGCAGTCGGGGCTGCGACGGGGTGAATGACGGCACGCGCGGCAGGCCGCCGGGGGAAGGGCAGTAGGCCCCTAGAAGGAAACGAGTGCCTCAGGGCCGCGCCCCGGCGCGCACCCAAGGCGTCGGTGAAAGGCGCGTCGCGACTTCTGCCGAGGGGCACTGGTCAGCCCGTAGATCGAAGGGGACGCCTCTCGTCACGGAGCCGTCGTCCCACCAGTCGTGCGCGTTCGAGGATCTCTACCAGTCAGTCGTGGAACGACGCTGCCCCGGCCGAAGCGGGACGATTCGTTGCGCATCTTCGAGGGCTCCGCGTTGCCCCCGCTCCTGGCCCGGACAGTTTCTGACCGCCCTCCTCGATACAAGCACTGGT